>ERZ857480.69841-NODE-108120-length-60221-cov-49.1607_pt1 | contig 60221 bp, 36 predicted proteins | sample MGYA00519767_ERZ857480 | MGnify/ENA primary metagenome ERZ857480 (study PRJEB31778, sample SAMEA3449210) | human gut metagenome | biome: human gut; feature: human-associated habitat; material: faeces | place: United Kingdom | collected 2010/2012 ...
AAATCAGGTCAAATTCTTCCGATACCTAATTTCATAGTTTTTCGCTCTCCTTAAAATGTCTTGATTTTCAAGGGCTTCCGGAATCCGGCGTGTTTGGCTTACGCCATTTTCGCATGGACTTATATGCTAGGAAACCCTGCCTGATTCAAATTGCCGCACAGCCTGATCCAAGGATCCGGATGTGGCATGGACGTATCTGTCCATCGTTGTTTTGATACTTGCGTGACCAAGCAGCTTTTGCAGCACCTTGGGCTGTACGCCGCATCCAATCGCTCTTGTGGTGTAGGTATGGCGTAAAGCGTGCATACAGAATTTTTCAATTCCTGCTTCGTCGCATAGAGAGAAAAGAGCCTACCGCAACAATGTAATTATAGCAGATAGGTTCTTTTCTCTCAAGCTGTTTTTACAAATTATCTTTTGCCGTCAGATCACCAGCTTTTGGCTGATGTACTCTTCAAACTCCCGACGCTTGACCAGTTTCTTTGTGCCGACGAACAACACGAAGGGGCAGTTGGGCGAGCGGAGCATACTGTCGATCTTGTTGATGCCGATGTTGCTGTATTCTGCCGCTTCTCTGGCGGTCAGCGTCATTTTGAGGTGGATAGGGACGGTGAGAATGTTGTCCATGGAAATGTCTCCTTTCGTGGTGCTTAACCAACGGACATTTCTCTGCCGTTTTTTAAGTATCGGAGAAGAAAAAATGTCCCCGCTTTCGAAAAAGCGGGGACATCACGATCTGCGGATATTGGGATTTGAGAGAACAGCAAGCACAGCCGCTGTCCGGACACACGGCGATTTTGGGAGTATCCCAAGCCCTTTGCATTTGGCGTACAGCCCGATGCTCAGAAGGTATTCGATTATGAATCATTCAGTGCCGGGCGCTTGCTTTCTTCATGAACTCCAGATAAAGACTGTATAGCACGGCGCAGACGGGAACGCTGAACAGCATCCCCAAGATGCCGAATGCTTCGCCGCCGATCGTAACAGCCATCAGCACCAACAGTCCGGGAAGCCCAACGGACTTACCGACCACCTTGGGATAGATCAGGTTGCCCTCCACCTGCTGCAAAATGAGCAGAAAGAGAATGAACCACAGAGCCTTGCCAGGTTCTGCCAGCAGGATCAAAAACGCACCAAGACCGCCGCCGATCCATGCGCCGAAAATCGGCACCAGCGCAGTAACAGCCACAAACGCCGAGACCGCACCGGCATACGGGATCCCAAGGATCAGCATTCCAAAGAAGCACAGAACGCCGATGATGACCGCTTCGGTAAGCTGACCGCTGACAAAATTTGTAAATGTCTGGTTGGTCAGAGAGGCGATACTCAGCAGCCGCTGCGCCTTCTTTTGCGGAAGGACTGTCACAACGAGTTTTTTCAAATGTGCCGCGACGACTTCCTTCTTTGCAAGCAGATACAGCGCAAAGACAAGTCCCAAGAGAACGTCCACCAAAACCGACAGGACAGAGGTTGCCGCACCCCACGTCACGGTGAGGATGCCGCTTCCCTCGTCGCTGATCAAGGCGGTGAGCTTCTCGATCAACAGGTCAGAGTCTATGGTGTATTCGGGCAGGACGATATTATATTTTGCGGCAAACTGGACAACGCCTGTCCACCACCGCCCGATCTCCTCCACATAGAGCGGAATGTTTTGGACAAACTCTTCGCCGGATTCCCGCAGGCTGGGGATCATCATAAACACCACGGCAAACAGAATTCCAAGGACAAGTACGGTGCTTGCTGTCAGGCACACAGGGCGGACCAGCTTTGCAGGAGCTTTGCGGCACACCTTGTTCCAGCAGCATTCCAACGGTCGAAGGACTACGTTGATCAAAAAAGCAATGGCGCCGCCGATCAGAAACGGAGTGAACAGCGCAAGCGCCTTGCCGAGAAACCGCAAAACAGCATCAAGGTTTACCAGTGCCCATGCGAATACGATCAGCAGCACCAGTGTGCGGGCAATATAGCGAATGATCGTCTTGTCCGGCCACTTGCTTCCCTGCGGCGTGGGATTTTCGTTTCTGTTACCGGCTGGGTTTTGCGGTTTTTTCTCCATGTATTTCCTTTCCGTCGGTATGGGGAACCCCGTCAAATCCGAAAGCACTTTTGCAGGGCTTTATACTCACCCAACGCCAAAATCGTAATGTCATCGGACAATATGGTGTCCGGCGTAACGGAAACATCCGTTTTTCCGGCTCGCTTGATGCCAAGAATGTTGATGCCGAACTTCCTGCGGATATCCAGTTCGCCAACGCTTTTCCCGATCCACGCCTCCGGCACCTGCACTTCAAAGATGGCGTGCTGCTCGTCGATCTCTATGTAGTCGAAAATATGGTCGGCAGTGAATCGGATCGCTGCCCATTTTGCCACCTGTTTTTCCGGGTAGACTATATGGTCTGCCCCGTTGCGGAGCAGAAACTTTGCCTGCACATCACGCTCGGCACGGGACACCACGCACTTTGCACCCAGCTCCTTCAGCAGCGAGGTGGTTTCCAGCGAGTTCTGAAAATTACCGCTGATGGTCACAAAACAAACATCAAAATTTCCGATACCCAGTGAACGCAGAAACTCCGCATTGGTGCTGTCGCCGATCTGTGCGTTGGTGACAAACGGAAGCACATCGTTGATCCGTTCCTCATTGGTATCGACTGCCATGACCTGATGCCCCAGTTGAGAGAGCTGCATGGCGATATGCCGCCCGAAGCGGCCTGCTCCGATCAATAAAACATTTTTCATGGGATAGATGCTCCTTTGCTTATCCAATCGTGATGCTTTCCTGCGGCAGCTTTGCGCTGCCGGCTTTCTTGGTGGACACCGCCGCATAAACGAGTGTAAGCCCGCCGACTCTGCCCAGATACATCAGCGCGATCAATACCATTTGCGAGGGAATATGCAGCTGCGGCGTAATACCCAATGTCAGTCCAACCGTGCCTACCGCCGACGCTGCTTCATACAGGCAGGAAGACAGCGGGAGATCCTCGTATACGCTGATAAAAACGCCTCCGCCAAAGAACAGCGCAAGGTACATCGTCAGGATGGTCGCAGCGGTTTTGACGGCGCTGCCATCGACTCTGCGCCCAAAGAACTGGGCGCTGTCCCGCTGGCGGAAGGTTGCGGCAGCATTGGAAAGCAGAACTGCCAGCGTGGTGGTTTTCATGCCGCCTGCCGTAGACCCCGGAGAGCCGCCAATGAGCATCAGAAGGATCATCACGCCCAGCGATGCGCCGGACATGGCGGGTAGATCGACTGTGTTGAAGCCCGCCGTTCTCGGCGTGACGGACTGAAAAAAGGATGCCAGCAGCCGGTTTTCGGCGGGAAGCGCGGAAAAGTCTGAAAAGAAGAAAAACACAGCAGGCAGAAAAATCAAAAGACCTGTCGTGACGAGAATGACCTTACTTTGCATTCGGTAGCGATGAAACCGCCACTTGTTTTCAAAGATGTCATCCCACGTCAGAAATCCAATGCCGCCAATCACAATCAACAGCATAATCGTGATATTGATTACCGGACTGCCCGCATAGCCGGTAAGAGATGGATAGCGGTTGCTTTCTGTCCCAAGAATGTCAAACCCGGCGTTGCAAAAGGCGGAGATGGAGTGAAATACCGCCATCCAGATCCCGTGCCATCCGTAGTCCCGGCAAAACACTGGCAGCATGGCGAGCGCACCCAGCAGTTCGATCAGAAATGTCCCTCGTAGGATGAACCGTGTCAGCCGGACGATCCCTCCGACCTTCGGCGCTGAGATGGCGTCCTGCATGGTGCTGCGCTGCATCAGAGAGATCCTTCGCCCGGACAGCAGCGCAAACGATGCCGCCACAGTGACAACACCGAGCCCGCCTATCTGAATCAGCGTCAGGATCACCGTCTGGCCAAAGGTTGACCAGTAGCTGCCGGTATCCTGCACCACAAGACCCGTCACACAAACAGCGGAGGTCGCAGTGAAAAGTGCTTCATGAAATGGCGTTACGCACCCGGCTTTTGTGGAAAGCGGCAGCATCAGCAGCAACGCACCCAACAGAATGACCCCGGCAAAGCCCAATATGATAATTTGAAAAGACGAAAGGCGGTGCTTTCTGCAAACCATTTCTTCCGACATCATCCTCACCCCTTATGAATCGCGCGATCGATTTATTGTTCGCAGGTCAAGCACACGCCACATTGCCTGACTGTGATGAAGGATACCCTGTACGCACTCAGATCGGAGACCGTGATCTCCAAATTCTGAGCGGTAAAGGAATCGCCCTTACTGGGGACTCTATTCAGCTGCTCCATGACCCAGCCGCCGACGGAAACACTGTCCGATTCCAGCTTGACGCCAAAGAACTCCATAAAATCCTCCAAGCTGACGGAGCAGTCCACGCGGTAGGTATTCTCGTCCAGCTTTTCAAAATCTTCTTCCACCTCGTCGTGTTCGTCCCAAATTTCACCGACCAGTTCTTCCAGAATATCCTCCATCGTAACAATACCAAGCGTCCCGCCAAAATCGTCTACGACTACGGCGACATGGGACTTCTGATGCTGGAGCATTTTCAAAATATCCCGGATCTTCGTGTGCTGATAGACAAACAGCGGCTCCGTCATGATCTCCGCAATAGGCTGATCCGTCATCTTGCCGTTGATATAGAAGTCCTTCTGATGAAGAACGCCGACGATCTGATCGATGGTATCCCGGTAGACCAGTAGGCGGGAAAAACGGGACTGTGTAAAGGCTCTGGCAATTTCCTCATGGCTCTCGCCGATGTCCACGGCCTCCAAGTCGATTCGATGGGTCAAAATTTCTGCCGCCGTCAGGTCGCGGAACTCAAGGGCGTTGCGCAGCAGCTCGCCCTCGTTTTCGTCAATGCCGCCATCCTGCTCCACGTCCTCCATAAAACGAAGCAACTCCTCGTGGGACATTTTTGCATCGTCATCTGTCTTGAAGAAGCGGGAAACCAGCTTTTTCCACTGGGAAAAGAGAAAATTCAACGGTGTCAGCACCCAAATCCAAAGGCGGATAAAGGGTGCGCTGAACAAAGCAAAGCGTTCAGGGGCGTCCTTTGCAATACTCTTGGGGGTGATCTCACCAAAAATCAAAACAACGATCGTTACGACGACCGTAGAAACCGTTGCGCCGATGTCGCCGTAAAGTCCGACGAACAGAAGTGTGCCGATGGACGCCACCATGATATTGACGATATTGTTGCCGATCAGGATGGTGGAGATCAGCTTGTCATAATCTTGGGACAGCTTGAGCGCCAGCGCTGCCCGCTTGTTTCCGTTGTCCGCCAACACCTTGAGGCGGGTCTTATTCAGAGACGAGAATGCCGTTTCTGTGGCGCTGAAATAGGCGGACATAACGATGCAGGCCACCATTGCGAAAATGCTTCCAAAATAATTCACTTCAAACTCCTTTATGTTCTGTTCATACGATCATTTCATGCAAAAAAGACACACCTATACCCGATACCGCAGCAAAGGGCGTAGATATGCCACATACGAACAGATCATATAAGAGCAGTTACCGTTATCGTCGCTACTGTCGTTTTCCACGGATTTCCTTCTCCTTTTTGCTGTGTGCTTATTGTGTGCTTATATTATAGCATTTTTCCGGTGTAGATTCGGTAAAGAAACGAGTGCGGCGCAATCTCCTCCTGTGAGAAATCTTGAAGCGCTTCCGCTTATGCGATATAATAACTGCTGGCAGTTATTTATACCACTGGATCTAAGCCGTTTTTCTCCCGGGCTTCGCCCGAAGCCGAAAAGCATGGCGTATGATACCGCAATAAATTTCAGGAGAAGCATGATGAAGAATCGACAGCGACAAAAGGATACTCTATTTTCGATCCTTATTTTTTGCAGTGCCTTTGCCGTCAATTTGCTGATCCAGAAGCTCTTTACCATGCAGACGCTGGTACCCATGATCTTTGTGTTCGGCGTGTTTTTGATCTCGCTGAAAACCCACGGGTATTGCTATGGCATCACTTCGGCAATCGTCAGCGTATTTGCGGTGAATTTTGCCTTTACCTATCCCTATTATGTCTTCGACTTTTTCGTGGGGGAAAGCATCTTATCTGCCGTCATTATGCTGGCAGTTGCCGTTTTCACCAGTACGCTGAACAGCCGCATTCGGGATCAGGAAAAGCTGCGGACAGAGAATGAAAAAGAGCGAATGCGTGGCAATCTGCTGCGGGCGATCTCCCATGATCTGCGCACACCACTCACCTCTATATACGGCTCCTCCTCCACGCTGATCTCCAAGTATGATGCGCTGCCAAAGGAGCAGCAGCTCAAGCTGTTGGGAGAAATTCAGGAGGACAGCGAATGGCTCATCCGCATGGTTGAAAATCTTCTGTCGGTTACAAGAATCGACGGTGCAAAAGTGGAAGTCGTGAAGACACCCACGGTTCTGGATGAGCTGATCGACTCGGTTCTCATGAAGTTTTCCAAAAAGTATCCGAATCAGAAGGTCATCACACAGATACCGGAGGAATTTGTGGACATTCCCATGGATTCGCTCCTTATTGAACAGGTACTGCTGAATCTTCTGGAAAATGCCGTATTCCACGCAAAAGGCATGACGGAGCTGACGCTTTCCGTTTCTCTTGTGGGGGATAAGGCGGTATTTGAGGTTGCCGACAACGGCTGCGGCATCCCGGATGATGCACTTCAAAAGATTTTCACCGGAAGTTATGAAAAGTCCGCCGCACCGGTGGACGGGACCCGCAGCAATATGGGGATCGGACTATCTGTGTGCGCCGCCATCGTCAAGGCGCACGGCAGCGAGATCACTGCGGAAAATAGGAAGGGCGGCGGTGCGGTATTCCGCTTTGCTCTGGAAAGAGGGGGTGAGGACGATGGGCAATAACAAGTACAAAATCCTGATCGTAGAGGACGAGGCCAACATCCGAAGCTTTATCAAAGCCAATCTGGAAACCAGCGACTATCAGGCGCTCTGTGCGGAAACCTGCGAGCTTGGCATGATGATGTATGCCTCCCATCATCCGGACCTCATCCTTTTGGATCTTGGTCTGCCGGATCGAGACGGTATGAGCTTGATTCAAGAAGTTCGGGAGACAGACACCGTGCCCATCATTGTGCTTTCCGCCCGTTCCAACGAGAGGGACAAGGTGGAGGCGTTGGATCTGGGGGCGAATGATTATATCACCAAGCCCTTTGGCACGGAGGAATTGCTGGCTCGTATCCGTGCCGTTCTCCGCAGCCATCGGCACAGTGAAGAGAAGGAAAGTTCCCATGGTGGGAAATTCCGCCTGCAGGACTTGCTGATCGATTACGATACACGGCAGGTTTTTGTAGGGAAAGAGGAGATCGACCTGACCCAGACGGAATACAACATCATGGCGTTTCTCTCCGTTCACGCCGGAAAGGTGCTGACGTATGCCGCCATCATTCGGGCGGTCTGGGGGTATTCGGACTATGGCAGCGTCAAGAAGCTGCAAGTCAACATGAAGAACATCCGCAAGAAAATGGGCGTGACGCCCGGTGAAAAACGCTACATCATCAACGAGCTTGGCGTCGGATACCGTATGCTGGCGGAGGATGAGGCATAGCGCTGCCAAAGTTCTGCGCCGCTTGACAGGCGTGGTACAACACAAATGAGCTTTTTCCGTTTTTATCCCAAACGGAGAAGGCTCATTTTTTGTTTGGAGGATCAAAGGAGCGAAACGCCTTGTATCTCTCTGCGCCGGTGCGCAGGGCAGCTTGAATATTCTTGGTAATGTTGCAGCAGGCGATTTTCGCAACTGCGTACCGCCGGTTCCTCTACGCCATTTTTACGCCATTTCTGCGTGGGGATGCGTAGGGAAATAGGAACTTTTATGTTTTGACTTCATCCGAAAATGCCTGTCCTATCAAGCTTTATCGGCATTTGTGCGTTTGCGGAGAGTTTCAGAAACCGGCTCGCTTTCGGCGATACCTAATTTCATAGTTTTTCGCTCTCCTTATGCTTTAGAGGCGGCAGAGCCGCCAGTTTTACCGGATAGAGGCGCCCCGGCAGGCCGATGCCCACCGAGACGAAGCGTAAAATCGCCGGAAGGACAAGCTGTCAGGCGTGTTTGCCCTTGCTCATTACGGATATTATCATACCATGTCGGCGGCAGATGCACAATAGGAAAAAGGCTCCGGCGGCGCAAAATCTCCTCCCCTTCGGCACAGACGGGGGCAGGAAAGCCCTGCGGCCCGTGTGGGCCGCAGGGCTTTCTCCCGATGAAGCTTAGTCCTTCTTATTCTTGCGCTTGGTGACAAGCAGCACCACCAGCACGATGATGCCCACGCCAGCCACAGCCAACACAACCCACAGGGCGGTCACGGTGCTGCTGTCGCCGGTGGCGGGGGGATCGGGCGTAGTGGGTACCTCCGGCTGGGTGGGCCGGGAAGGCTCACCCGGCTTGCCGGGCTCCTCATACCGCAGCAGGGAGATGTCCGCCCCCAGGCGGATGGTCTTGCCGGCGAAGTCGGTGGTATTGCTGTTCACCAGCGCCGCCAGACCGGCCAGCTGTGCCGGAGTGGTCAGGGTGAACTCGGTATCCGTCCCGTTATACCACGAGAGAGCCACTGCCCCGTCCCAGCGGGTGGTGGAGAACTATTCCACCATGACCTGCTCTTCCGTTACGCCCTCCGGCAGGGTATCGGCGTAGCCGGAAGCCGTCTCGGTAAAGGGGATGGCCTGCTCATTGCCTTCGCCGTCCGTATAGTGGATGGTGGCAGCGTCATAGCCTTCCCGTCGCTCTGCCTGCACCTGCCCGTCCAGAGCCGAGACCGGCATCACCAACTCGGCACCATGCACAAAGCCAGCAGCAGCGCCGATACACGCTTCCTGTGCTGCTTCCTGTGTAGGTCCCTTCCTCTCTGAAAATTTTTAGATGCAGCTCCACAGGGCATGATATACAGCTTCACGGCTTGGCCGGGTCATAGACGCAGCTGCGGACCGCGCCACCGGTGACCGGCACCTGCGCCACCGTCAGAGGGATACGGTACAGGGTGTGCAGCAGCTCCTCCGTCAGCATCTCCTCCACCGGGCCGCAGGCCGCCACCGTGCCGCCGTGGAGGGCCAGCACATGGGTGGCGAAGCGAAGGGCGTGCTCCGGATCATGGGTGGACAGCAGCACCGTGTAGCCCTGCTCCGTCAGGCGGCGCACCTGCTGCAGGAGCCTGAACTGGTTGCCGTAATCCAGATTGGCGGCAGGCTCGTCCATCAGCAAGATCCTCGCCTGCTGGGCCAAGGCCCGTGCAATGAGGGTCAGCTGCCGCTCGCCGCCGGAAATGCGGCGGATGCCCCGGTCTGCCAGCGGGGCGATGCCCACCAGCTCCATCATGCGCTGCGCCGTCTCCAGCTGCTGCCGTCCCGGCTGCCGCAGAGGCTCCAGCCCTCCGGCGGCGCCCATAAGCACCGTGTCCCGGACGGTGTAGTCGAACAACGGCTGGCTGGACTGGGGGATATACGCCGCTAGGCGGGCCAGCTCCCGCCGGGGCAGATGCCGCACGTCCCGCCCGCACAGGGAGATGCTCCCCTGATAGTGGGGCAGAAAGCCCAGCATACAGCGGAACAGGGTACTCTTCCCCGCTCCGTTGGGCCCCAGCACGGCCACCAGCTGTCCGGGCTCGGCCCGGAAGCTGACATCCCGCAGCACCGGGTGAGCGCCGTAGGAAAAGGAGAGTCTCTCCACGTCAATGCTCATGCCGTCGCCCTCCCGTGATGATGAGATACAGAAACAGCGGCGCTCCCACGAAGGCCGTCAGGATACCCAGAGGCAGCTCACCGGTGGTCACCAGCCGAGCGATGTCATCCACCGCCAGCAGGAAAGCCGCTCCAAACAGGGCCGCCGCCGGGATCAGCCGCCGGTAGTCATAGCCGAACAGCATACGACAGAAGTGGGGGATCACCAGACCCACCCAGCCGATCATGCCGGACACCGCCACACTGGCGGCGGTCAGCAGCGTGGCGCACAGGATCACCACCAGACGCAGTGCCCCCGTCCGCACGCCCATGGACTGGGCCTCCTCCTCCCCCACCGTCAGCAGGTTCATCCGCCAGCGCAGGAGAAACAGCGGCAGCAATCCCACCGCCACCGGCAGCACCAGAAAGCGCACGTCCTCGGCCTTGATGGAGCTGAGGCTGCCCATGAGCCAATAGGTGATGGCGGGCAGCTGCTGCTGGGTATCCGCCACCAGCTTGATAAAGGACGTCCCGGCGGAAAACAGGGAGGAGATCATCATACCCGCCAGGATCAGCGCCACCGTGGGGTCCGAGCGGGACAGACGGCTCACCAGCCACGCCGCCGCCACGGCCAGCAGGCCGAAGCAGAAGGCGGACAGGGAGATGCCGAAATACCCGGCCCCCAGCAGGATAGCCAGCGCTGCGCCGAAGCCTGCGCCGGTGGAGGCCCCCAGAATATCCGGCGACACCATGGGGTTGCGGAACATCCCCTGATAGGCCGTGCCGGAGACGGCCAGCGCCGCACCCACCAGCGCTGCCGCCGCAATGCGGGGCAGACGGATGGCAAACACCACCTTCTCGTCGCTGACGGACCAGTCCGCAGCGCCGCCGGTGAGCCTTGTCCACAGCATATGCAGGAGCTTACCCGCAGACAGACCGTAGCGCCCCACCAGCATGGAACCCAGCAGAAGCAGCAGGCACACCCCGCCCAGCAGGAGAAAGCGCCGCCGGTAGGTCCTCCCGGCCATCAACTTCTCCATGGGTCAGTTCCCCGCCGCATTGGGGACGATGTAATAGGTGCCGGTCCTGGCATCATAGTACACCTCACCCCGCTTTTCCAGATCCTCGCCGCCGGAGAGGCCCTCCTGCTGCTGGAGCCGCTTCGCATGGTCTCCAGCAGCCGGGGCAGACTGGCGTTCATATGCCGCCGCTCTCCCGGCAGCTCCGCCAGCCACCAACCCAGTGAAAACACGGAAAACGCCAACAGTAGCAGCAGGCAGATCACCACCGGAATCTCCATGGCGCTGGCTGCTGCCCGCAGGATATTGTGAAGCAAGGTACTCATTTATTCGTCCCTCTCTTTTTTGAAATACAGCACACCGGCGCCGGCGCCGGGTTCGCCGGTAATGCGGCCGGTCTGGGCCGCCCACCCCTCCAGCACCCGCCGGTTGCCGTCGCTGATGGTGGTGCCGCCCTGCGGGCCGGTCTGTCCATCGGATTGACTGCCGCCGGGGGCAGAGGGGTCTGTCCCTCCGGCGGAGGGCTTGCCGCCGGCCTCCGCCCTTCCCGGCAGCAGGCATACCGCCGTCAGGCAGGCCAGCATCCACAGGGTCAGCCGCCGCAGGCGGATATTGCACTTCTTCCTTGCAGGTTCTCCTCCCCGTATGGGGTCACGTCCGCAGGGTGGATCGGCTCAGCATCCCGGCCGCCTCCTCCGCCGACAGGTCATAGTGCCAGAACAGCCGGTAGTACTCCTGTGCCACAGCCGTCATATCGTAGTCATACAGCTGGGGGTACAGCAGATTCCCCAGCCACCAGATGCCCAGCACCCGGTTCACCGACGGCGGGGAACTCATCCAGTCGTAGGGCAGGCCCGGTATCTCGTAGTACCGCCCCTGCTGCACGGCGGTGAGGCCCGCCCAGTCCCCTTCCGTCAGGGTATCGTAGGGGCCGCCGGAGGACAGCAGAATAACATCCGGCTCCACGGCGTATACCTCCTCCAGACTGACGGTGGTACCGCCGCCCCGGTTGGTAACTTCTTCCGGGATGATGGCGTTCACCGCCCCCACAAGGTCGATGACATCCGCCTGTACGGACCCGGCTGCGTTGCAGGCAAGGCCCGTGGATCCGGTGCCGAAGAGCACCTTGAGTCGCTGAGACTCCGGGATCTTTGCGGCGTTGGTCTGGGCCATGGTGACAGTGCGGTCAATGAACTGCGCCAGTTCCTCCGCCTGCTCCTGCCGCCCCAGAATGTCCCCCAGCGTCCGGTAGGCCGCCGCCATATCATCCAGATCCGCTTCGATGAAGATGGTGGGGATGCCCGTCTGCTTCTGAATGGTGTCCATGTCCTTGGCGATGCTGTCCTTGGCGTCGCCCAAGTCGATAATGAGCTGGGGCTGGGCGGCGATGAGGGACTCCATATTCAGGCTGGCCTTGCTGCCGTAGAATTGGCCGAAGGTGGGCAGATACCGCATCTCCTCCGGAAAATAGGGCATCTGTGCCGTGCTGGGGCTGCTGCTGAGCCCCACAAGCAGGTCATAGGCCACCGGCATCAGGATCATCTGAGCTGTGGAGCCGCTGGGTGCGATGCGGGTAATCTCGGCAGGGATCTCCACCCGCCGTCCGGCGGAGTCGGTGATCATCCGGGTCTCCACCCCTTTCAGGGGGTCGTAGCCCGTCTGCTTGCCGCCGCAGCCAACCAGCAGGCACAGGCACAGCGCCAGTACCAGCGATATCCACCGCTTTCCACTCGTTCTCTTCACCGTTTTTTCCTCCGTTATCCTCATTTGCATATCACGCTCGCCGAAAAGAGCGCCGCACCATGGCGGCAGTCTTTTCTATCGTAAGTTTATTTTACCATCTGCCCCGGCAAAAGAAAATATCCTTTTCGCAAAGCAGAACACAATTCCGTATGGCGGAACGCCCTACGCATGATAGCCCAGTTCCCGGCTGAGACTCCCGGCGGCGGCGCAGACCATGTCCACCGCCTCCTCGAACTCCCCGGAGGCAACATGGCGAAACAGGCCCACCACCGTCAGGGTGTAGCGCATCTGCCCCTCCCTGTCGAACACCGGAGCCGACACGGACCGCAAGCCGATCTTGTACTCGCCGTTTTCGATGGCGCAGCCCTTCCGGCGGATGTGTTCCAGCTCCTCCAGCAGATCCGGCAGGGTCACGATGGTATGGGGGGTAAAGGGATCCATGCCCTGACCGTTCATCAGATAGCGCACCGTGGCATCCGGCAGCTGGGACAGCAGCAGCTTCCCCTGCGACGTGGCGTGAAGGGGCGTACGGCCGCCGATCTCCGAGGCCACCTGGATCCCCGTGCCGCTGACCCGTTGGTCGATGACCACGATGTCGCTGCCCTCCACGCAGGAGAGCAGGGCCGTATACTGGGTCTGTTGGGCCAGCCGCTCCAAATGGGGACGGGCGCAGCGGGTGATCTCCCACGCAGCGGACACGCCGCAGCCCCACTCGAACAGCTTTGTCCCCAGGTAGTACCGGCCATCCGACTCCTGCCGGATGCAGCCGTAGCTCCGCAGGGTGGCCAGCAGTGAGTGGATGGTGCTCTTGGGGTAGCCGGAGGCCTGACTCAGCGCCTGAAGGGTCATGGGGACCCGGCTCCGGTTCAGCAGCTCCAGCAGCTCCAGCGCCTTGCCCAGCGACCGCACGCTTCCCTTTTCCTGCGGCATCATACGTCCTCCTTCCGCCGGGGGATGGGCCGAAAGTCCGGCTTTCCCGGCAAGCTGCCGGGCAGCCCTCGTCCCATAGGCGGCGGTGGTGGCACCTCGTCGTCCCGCTCCCCGGCATAGAAGGCCCGGTTGTTCTCCACCAGCTCCGCCAGCGTCACCGGACGATAGCGGTTCACATCCACTCCGGCATTCAGCACACGGGGCAGCTGCCGCAGCAGCTCATAGTCCCGGCCCCGTCCGTGGTGGAGGTGTCCGTGGATTATGTAGCCCCGCTTGTGGTACAGCATGGGATAGTGGCACAGGAGGATGTGCGTCTCCCCGTCGTCGATCTCATTGAAGTCCGTCACCGTCTCGAACCAGCGGTACAGCCGCCCGGCGTCCTCATAGCCGGTGTCGTGGTTGCCACGGATCAGGTGCTTATGGCCCGACAGCCGCTCCAGCAGCTCTCCCGGCACCCGGCCGCCGTTCCAGCCGATGTCTCCCACCAGATAGACGGTGTCCTCCGGACCCACGGTGTCGTTCCAGTTTTTCACCAGTGCCTCGTCCATCTCCTCTGCGGTGGCAAAAGGCCGGGAGGGAAGCAGCAGTGCATAGTGAACGTGCAGATCGGCGGTATAGTAGATCATGGTGCTCTCCCTTCTCCGGCGGATATTTTTCTCTATCATACCGTCTCCGCCGGTCTGCGTCAAGCGTTCATTCCGTATGGCGGAATTTTTCTACGTTTTTCCGGCCTCAGATTCCGCTATGCCGTCGAAATGACCAATTCCCCGGAAATGGGCCAACGCAGCCCATCGGGAAAATCCTCCGTTTCCGGGCAGAAAAAAGAGCGCCCCGCAGGGCGCTCTTTTCCGTACGTTATGATAGGGATCGCTTACTCCTCCGTCTCGTCGGCAGGTTCTTCCGCAGGCATGGTCTCCTCCATGGATACGCTGTCGGCAGCGCCCTCCTCAGGCACCAGCTCCTCAGCGAAATGGCGGTAGGCGTTCAGGCCGGCGCCGGCGGGGATCAGCTTACCGATGATGACGTTCTCCTTCAGGCCCACCAGATGGTCCACCTTGCCCTTGATGGCGGCCTCGGTCAGAACCTTGGTAGTCTCCTGGAAGGAGGCAGCGGACAGGAAGGAATCGGTGGCCAGAGATGCCTTGGTGATACCCATCAGCAGTTGGGTATAGGTGGCCTCCTGCAGCGGCTCACCGGTCTCGGCGTTGACCTCACCGGCGGCGATGCGGGCCCGCACCTTGGCGTTCTCGTCCTCCACCTCCAGCACGTCGGCCATGGCGCCGGACAGCAGGCCGGTGGCGTCATTGGCGTCCTCCACACGGACCTTGCGCATCATCTGGCGGACAATGACCTCGATGTGCTTATCGTTGATGTCCACGCCCTGCTGACGGTACACCTTCAGGACCTCCTGAATGAGGTAGTTATGCACCGCCGAAGCGCCACGGATCCGCAGCACATCGTGGGGATTCAGTGCGCCGTCCTGCAGCTGGCGGCCCTTCTCGATGACCTCGCCGTCCCGCACCTGCAGACCGGTGTGGGGCATGGAGTAGGTCCGGGTATCGCCGTCGTCGGCGGTGACGATGATGTTCAGCAGGCTGCCCTTGGTGGCATCCTCGAAGCGGACCTTACCGGCGATCTCCGACAGGGTGGCCATCTTCTTGGGCTTGCGGGCCTCAAACAGCTCCTCCACTCGGGGAAGACCCTGGGTGATGTCGCCGCCGGCCACGCCGCCGGTATGGAAGGTACGCATGGTCAGCTGGGTACCGGGCTCACCGATGGACTGTGCGGCGATGATGCCGACGGCCTCGCCGGGTCCCACCGGCTTGGAGGTGGCCAGATTCATGCCGTAGCACTTGGCGCAGATACCGCTGTGGGCCTTGCAGGTCAGCACGGTGCGGATCTCGGCGGAGTGGATATCGAACTTCTCCAGCAGGGCGGCGTCGTCCTCGGTCATCATGTGATCCTTGGAGATCAGCACCTCGTCGGTGCCGGGCTTCAGGATGTCCCGCACCGGGAAGCGGCCCTTGACACGCTCGGAGAACTTCTCGATGACCTGGCCGTTCTCGCTGATCTCGGACACCACGATGCCCTTGTCCACGCCGCAGTCATCCTCACGGATGATGACATCCTGGCACACGTCCACCATGCGGCGGGTCAGGTAACCGGAGTCTGCGGTACGCAGAGCCGTATCGGCCAGACCCTTACGGGCGCCACGGGAGGAGGTGAAGTAGTCCAGCACGGACATACCCTCACGGAAGTTTGCCTTGATGGGGATCTCGATGGTCTTACCGGCGGTGTTGGCCATCAGGCCACGCATACCGGTCAGCTGACGGATCTGCTTCATGGAGCCACGGGCGCCGGAGTCAGCCATCATGAAGATGGGATTATACTTATCCAGACTGGCGGTCAGGGCGTCGGTAACGTCGTTGGTGGTCTTTTCCCACTCACGCACCACCAGCTTGTAGCGCTCCTCGTCGGTGATGAAGCCCATGTTGTACTGGTCCTCGATATCCACCACTCGCTGCTCCGTCTCGGCAATGAGGGAGTACTTCTTCTCGGGTACCGTCATATCCGCAATGGAGATGGTGATGGAGCCACGGGTGGAGTACTTATAGCCGGTGGCCTTGATGTTGTCCAGCACCTCGGCGGCAATGGTAAAGCCATACTGCTTGATGGTGCGGTCCACGATCTTGCCCAGCAGCTTCTTGCCGCAGGTCTCGGTGATCTCATAGTCAAAGAACTTATCGGAGGGCGTACCGTCCTCGTTGAAGCGCTTGACAAAGCCCAGATCCTGGGGGATGTTGCGGTTGAAGATGATCCGGCCAGGAGTCGCCCGCACCACATGGCGCAGCGTCTCGCCGCCCAGCTCCTTCTCCACCCGCACCCACACGGGCTGGTGGATGCCGATGATGTGCTCGTTGTAGGCCATCAGCACCTCGTCCTCGTCCCGGTAGACGTTGAGGCGGTTCTGCTCCTTCTCCTCGTCGGTGAGCTCGTCGTAGTTCTTACCGGCCAGCGCAAAGTCGATGCCCTCGGGCCAGAACTCGTCGTTGGTCATCTGGCACATACCGTTTTCAAACCGCTCGAAGGTCAGGTAGTAGGAGCCCAGCACCATATCCTGCGTAGGCACGGTGACGGGGCCGCCGTCCTGGGGACGCAGCAGGTTGTTGGCCGACAGCATCAGCAGACGAGCCTCGGCCTGAGCCTCGGCGGACAGGGGGACGTGGATCGCCATCTGGTCGCCGTCGAAGTCGGCGTTGAAGGCGGTGCAGTTCAGGGGGTGCAGCTTCAGGGCACGGCCCTCCACCAGCACCGGCTCAAAGGCCTGAATGCCCAGACGGTGCAGCGTAGGCGCACGGTTGAGCATCACGGGGTGATCCTTGATGATCTCGTCCAGAGCGTCCCACACCTCGGTGCGGCCCTTATCCACCATCTTCTTGGCGGACTTGATGTTGTTGGCGGAGCCGTCCTCCACCAGTTTCTTCATGATGAAGGGGCGGAACAGCTCCACAGCCATCTCCTTGGGTACGCCGCACTGGTAGATCTTCAGCTCGGGGCCCACCACGATGACGCTTCGGCCGGAGTAATCCACACGCTTGCCCAGCAAGTTCTGGCGGAAGCGGCCCTGCTTGCCCTTGAGCATATCGCTCAGGGACTTGAGGGCACGGTTATTGGCGCCGGTGACGGGACGGCCACGGCGACCGTTGTCGATGAGGGCATCCACGGCCTCCTGCAGCATCCGCTTTTCGTTGCGGACGATGATGTCGGGGGCGTTGAGCTCCATCAGGCGCTTGAGGCGGTTGTTGCGGTTGATGACCCTGCGATACAGGTCGTTGAGGTCAGAGGTAGCGAACCGGCCGCCGTCCAGCTGCACCATGGGGCGCAGCTCCGGGGGGATCACCGGCAGCACGTCGATGACCATCCACTCCGGCTTGTTGCCGGACAGGCGGAAGGCATCCACCACCTCCAGCCGCTTCACCACACGGGCCTTCTTCTGGCCGGAGACGGTCTTCAGCTCGGCGTGGAGCTGCTGGCTCAGGCCCTCCAGATCCACCTGCTGCAAAAGCTTCTTCACGGCCTCGGCGCCCATACCGGCATCGAAGTCATCCTCATACTTCTCCCGCATATCCCGGTATTCCTTCTCGGAGAGGATCTGGTTCTTCACCAGCGGCGTCTCGCCGGGATCGGTGACGATATAGGCGGCGAAGTACAGCACCTTCTCCAGAATGCGGGGGCTGATGTCCAGCAGCAGGCCCATCCGGGAGGGGATACCCTTGAAGTACCAGATATGGCTGACGGGGGTGGCCAGCTCGATGTGGCCCATGCGCTCACGGCGCACCTTGGCCCGTGTGACCTCCACGCCGCAGCGGTCGCAGATCTTGCCCTTATAGCGGATCTTCTTATACTTGCCGCAGTGGCACTCCCAGTCCTTGGTGGGCCCGAAGATGCGCTCACAGAACAGACCGTCCCGCTCCGGCTTCAGGGTGCGGTAGTTGATGGTCTCCGGCTTCTTCACCTCGCCGTAGGACCACTCACGGATCATTTCCGGAGAAGCGATTCCGATTTTAATGGCGTCAAATGTTGCGTAACTCATAGTATGCTGCTCCTCCTGTCCTTAAAATTCTTCCCCGTCGCCGTCGTAGGAAGCGTCCACTTCCTCGTCGGCCACGTAGTCAAAGCCCGCATCCGCCAGCTCGTTGTCGTCGGCATAGCGGTTCTGGCGCTCGTCGTCGGCATCCATCCGGGCCAGATTGAAGGTATCCAGAGCGTCCTCGTCCTCCTTCAGCTCGATCTGGTTGCCGTCCTCGTCCAGCACCTGAATATCCAGGCACAGGGACTGCAGCTCCTTCACCAGCACCTTGAAGGACTCCGGCACGCCGGGGGTCGGCACGTTGTGGCCCTTGACGATGGCCTCGTAGGTGCGGACACGGCCCGTCACATCGTCGGACTTGACGGTGAGGATCTCCTGCAGGGTGTAGCTGGCGCCATAGGCCTCCAGCGCCCACACCTCCATCTCACCGAAGCGCTGGCCGCCGAACTGGGCCTTGCCGCCCAGGGGCTGCTGGGTCACCAGAGAATAGGGGCCGGTGGAACGGGCGTGGATCTTATCATCCACCAGATGGTGCAGCTTCAGGAAGTACACATAGCCCACCGTGACCTTGTTGTCAAAGCGCTCGCCGGTGCGGCCGTCGTACAGCCAGCTCTTGCCCTCCGGGTCCAGACCCGCCAGCTGCAGGGCCTCGGAAATATCCTTATCGGTGGCGCCGTCGAAAATGGGAGTAGCCACCTTCCAGCCCAGAGTCTTGGCGGCGTAGCCCAGATGGACCTCCAGCACCTGACCGATGTTCATACGGGAGGGAACGCCCAGGGGGTTCAGCACGATATCCAGCGGCGTGCCGTCGGGCAGGAAGGGCATATCCTCCTGAGGCAGCACACGGGACACGACGCCCTTGTTGCCGTGACGGCCGGCCATCTTGTCGCCCACCTGGATCTTGCGGCGCTGAGCGATGTAGACACGGACCACCTGATTCACGCCCGGCCCCAGCTCGTCGCCGTTTTCACGGGTAAATACCTTGGCATCTACGATGATGCCGCTCTCGCCGTGAGGCACCTTCAGGGAGGTATCACGGACCTCACGGGCCTTCTCGCCGAAGATGGCCCGCAGCAGGCGCTCCTCGGCGGTGAGGTCGGTCTCACCCTTGGGGGTGACCTTGCCCACCAGAATGTCCCCGGCGTGGACCTCGGCGCCCACCCGGATGATACCCCGCTCGTCCAGATCCTTCAGAGCATCCTCGCCCACGTTGGGGATGTCACGGGTGATCTCCTCAGGCCCCAGCTTGGTGTCACGGGCGTCGATCTCATATTCCTCGATATGGATGGAGGTATACACATCCTCCTTCACCAGCCGCTCGTTGAGCAGCACGGCGTCCTCGTAGTTGTAGCCTTCCCACGTCATGAAGCCCACCAGAATATTGCGGCCCAGAGCGATCTCGCCCTCCTGCGTGGCAGGGCCGTCGGCCAGCACCGTGGGATCGTCGCCGCCGTGGACCCGCTCGCCCACGGAAACGATGGGCTTCTGGTTGATGCAGGTGCCGTGGTTGGAGCGCAGGAACTTGATGAGCTTATAGTCCTTGGTCTCGCCGGCGTCATACTTGACGGACACGTTGGTGGCGTCCACCTTGGTGACGATACCGTCGCCCTCGGCCAGCACCGCCACGGCGGAGTCCAGGCAGATCTTATGCTCCATACCGGTGCCCACGATGGGGGCCTCCGGCCGCAGCAGAGGCACGGCCTGCCGCTGCATATTGGCGCCCATCAGCGCACGGTTGGCGTCGTCGTTGGGCAGGAAGGGGATCATGGCCGTAGCGATGGACACCATCATACGGGGGGAGATGTCCATATAGTCCACGTACTCCGGCTCCACCTGAATGGTCTCGTCCTGATGGCGGCAGGTGATACGGGGCCCGACGAGGCAGCCGTTCTCATCCACCGGCTCGGCGGCCTGGCAGACGATGTACTGATCCTCCACGTCGGCGGTCATATAGGTGATTTCGTCGGTGACACGGCCGGAGGGATGCTCCACCCGGCGGAAGGGGGCCTCGATGAAGCCGTACTCGTTGACCCGTGCATAGGTGGCCAGATAGGAGATCAGGCCGATGTTGGGGCCTTCAGGCGTCTCGATGGGGCACATACGGCCATAGTGGCTGTAATGCACGTCACGGACCTCCATGTTGGCACGCTCACGGGACAGACCGCCGGGTCCCAGAGCGGACAGACGCCGCTTGTGGGTCAGCTCCGCCAGCGGGTTGGTCTGATCCATGAACTGGCTCAGGGGGCTGGAGCCGAAGAACTCCTTGATGGCCGCCGTAACGGGCCGGATGTTGATGAGGCTCTGGGGCGTGACGATATCCAGATCCTGAATGGTCATGCGCTCCCGGATGACACGCTCCATGCGGCTAAAGCCGATGCGGAACTGGTTTTGCAGCAGCTCGCCCACGCAGCGCAGGCGGCGGTTGCCCAGATGGTCGATATCATCCTTGTTGACCAGTCCGTGGGCCAGAGCGTTCATATAGTTGATGGAGGCCAGAATGTCGTCCACGATGATGTGCTTGGGCACCAGATCGTCGGCGTGGAGCCTGCACTGCTCCATCAACTCCTCGCCGCTGTACTGGCCCAGCAGCTCCTGCAGCACGTCGAAGCGCACCCGCTCCTTGATGCCGCAGCACTCCTTGGGATCGAAATCCACATAGCGGCTCATGTCGCACATCCGGTTGGTGAACACCCGGATCACATCGCCGCTGTCCAGCTTCACGGAGACCTCCGCCACGCCGATGGCGTCCAGCTCCCGGCACTCTGCGCCGGTGAGGACGTGGCCCTCGTCGAAGAGGATCTCTCCGGTGGCGGGGTCGGCCACAGGCATAGCCAACTGCTGGCCCTTGGCCAGCGTCCACAGGGTCAGCTTCTTATTGAACTTATACCGGCCCACGATGCTCAGATCGTACCGCCGGGGATCGAAGAACAGGTTCTGCATCAGGGTCTCGGCGGAGTCCAGCGTGGGGGGCTCGCCGGGGCGCAGCTTGCGGTAGATCTCCAGCATGGCGTCCTCATACGTCTTGCAGGCGTCCTTCTCCATGGTCGCCACGATGCGGGGATCGTCACCGAAGCGGTCCATGATCTCGCTGTCAGTCTTGAGACCCAGCGCACGGATCAGGCAGGTGATGGGCAGCTTCCGGTTCTTATCGATGCGGACCCAGAACACCTCGCTGGTGTCGGTCTCGTACTCCAGCCATGCGCCACGGTAGGGGATGACGGTGGAGGTCAGCAGGGGCAGATCGGTCTTGAGGTCGATCTCCTTGCCGTAGTAGATGCCGGGGGAGCGGACGATCTGGCTGACCACCACACGCTCGGCGCCGTTGATGACGAAGGTGCCGGAGTGGGTCATCAGGGGGAAATCACCCATGAAGATCTCCTGCTCCTTGATTTCGCCCGTCTCCTTGTTCCGCAGCCGCACGCTGACCTTCATGGGGGCGGCATACGTGGCGTCACGGGCCTTGCACTCCTCCACGTCATACTTGGGCTTCTCGTCCATGCTGTAATCGATAAAGCTCAGCTCCAGATTACCGGCATAGTCCGTGATGGAGGCTACGTCCGCAAACACCTCCCGCAGGCCGGTGTCCAGAAACCACTTGTAGGATTTCTTCTGGATCTCCAGCAGGTCGGGCATCGCCATGACTTCCTCGTGTCTGGCAAAATTCTTTCGCAGGGTCTTGCCATAGTACTTGTCCTTGGCCATCTTCAACACTCACGCCTTTCTTTTAGCTTTTTAACATCCTCTTACACATCCACGCCGCCTGTCCCGGCCGCCGCAGGGGCCGTCTCCGGCACAGGCTCTCCCCCGCCACGGGGCGCCGCCTTCGTCGTGATACGCACGGGTCAGTTGTCCGTTTTCTTCCGTTCCCGCTTGTAAATTCCGCCGAAAGCTGGTATCATACACTTACGGATGAAGTGGGAATATGGCCCCACTATCCGAATATAAGCGTCTTATTGTACCAAATGTGTCTGCGTTTGTCAACCCCTTCCGACTCGATTTTTCTTCGGGCCGGTTTTTTTGCTGCCGCAGACCGGAAAATGCCCTGCACAAGCACATATAACAAACAGGCGGGCAGCCCGATGGGCCGCCCGCCTGTTTGTTATTTATTATGATATCATACGGCGTCTTAGCACAGCTTGGCGCCGGCAGGGATCGCGTCGTCCAGCAGCAGCAGGTGCAGCTTCTCCTCCCCCCGCTCCTTATGAACGGCGGAGATCAGCATCCCGCAGCTGGGGATGCCCATCATCTTCCGGGGCGGCAGATTCAGAATGGCCACGGCGGTCTTGCCGATGAGCTGCTCCGGCTCATAGTAGTGCCGGATGCCGGAGAGGATGACCCGATCCGTGCCGGAGCCGTCATCCAGCGTGAACTTCAGCAGCTTGTCGCTCTTTTTCACCGGCTCGCAGTTCTTGATCTTCACCGCCCGCAGGTCGGACTTGCAGAAGGTGTCAAAGTCCACCTTCTCCTCCGTGTAGGGCTCCACCTCCAGTGCCGGCAGCGCCGCCTTGCGCTGCTGAGCCTCCAGCTCCTCCAGCTCTGCCAGCGCCTTTTCGGCGTCGATACGGGGAAACAGGGCCTCGCCCTTGTGGACCGTGGCGTCGGGGCGCAGGGAGCCCCATACGTTGGCCTTCTCCCATGTCCGGCAGCCTTGGCAGGCGCCGATCTGATCGAAGATCTTCTCGGCGCTCTCCGGCATAAAGGGCATCAGCAGCGTGGCGCAGATGCGGATGGTCTCCAGCAGATGATACATCACCGTAGCCAGCCGCACCCGGTTGGCGGGATCCTTGGCCAGCGCCCACGGGGCGTTCTCGTCGATATACTTGTTGGCCCGCTGGATGGTCTTGAACACCTGCTCCAGCGCATTCTGGAACTGGAAGCGCTCCATCTCCGCCTCATAGCGATCCCGGAGGGTGGAGGCCATGGTCCTCAGCTCCGTATCCGGCTCGCCCTCCTGCCGCTCCGTGGGCAGAGTGCCGCCGAAGTACTTCTCCACCATGGCGGTGGTGCGGCTCACCAGATTGCCCAGATCGTTAGCCAGATCGATATTGATGGTCTGGATCAGCAGCTCATTGGAGAAATTGCCGTCGCTGCCGAAGGGGAAGGTCCGCAGCAGGAAGAACCGCAGGGCATCCACGCCGAACTTCTCCGCCAGCAGATAGGGATCCACCACATTGCCCTTGGACTTGGACATCTTGCCGCCGTCCAGCAGCAGCCAGCCGTGGCCGTAGACCTTCTTGGGCAGGGGCATCTCCATGCTCATGAGCATGGCCGGCCAGATGATGGAGTGGAAGCGCACGATCTCCTTGCCCACGAAGTGGACATCGGCGGGCCAGTACTTCTCGTAATCGTCATACTTGTCATTCAGGAAGCCCAGCGCCGTGGTGTAGTTGAACAGGGCATCCACCCACACATAGACCACGTGGCCGGGGTCGAAGTCCACCGGGATGCCCCAGGAGAAGCTGGTGCGGCTGACGCACAGATCCTCTAGACCGGGCTTGATGAAGTTGTTGACCATCTCATTGACACGGCTCCGAGGCTCCAGAAAATCCGTGTCCTCCAGCAGGTGACGCACCCGGTCGGCGTACTTGCTCAGCCGGAAGAAGTAGGCCTCCTCCTCGGCGTCCGTCACCTCACGGCCGCAGTCGGGGCATTTGCCGTCCACCAGCTGGCTCTCGGTCCAGAAACTCTCGCAGGGCTTGCAGTACTTACCCCGGTAGGTCCCCTTATAGATATCCCCCTTGTCATACATCCTCCGGAAGATCTTCTGGATGGCGGCCACATGATAGTCGTCGGTGGTGCGGATGAACCGGTCGTTGGAGATGTTCATCAGCTTCCATAGGTCGAGGATCCCTCTGGGGCCCTCCACGATCTCATCCAGAAACTCCTTGGGGGTCTTGCCTGCGGCCTTGGCCTTGTCCTCGATCTTCTGGCCGTGCTCGTCGGTGCCGGTGAGGAACATGACATCGCAGCCGGTGAGCCGCTTATAGCGGGCCATGGCGTCGGTGGCCACGGTGCAGTAGGTGTGTCCGATGTGGAGCTTGTCGGAGGGGTAGTAAATGGGGGTAGTGATATAGAACTTCTTCTTTTCCATGGGTGGATATCTCCTTTTCCGCCGTCCCGAATGGAAGGACGGCTTAAAATTACAGGCACAGAACCGCCACCGTCCGGGCAAAGAAAAAGCGCCGCAGCGGCGCACGGAGCCACGGGCCGGGACGATAGACACGTTCAGTTTATCCCATGCCGCCCGGTCTGTCAACCGCTTTGTTGCTTTTCCCGCAGAAACACGGTATAATATCAGAAAATCCCGCCGAAAACAGGAGGAATCCCCTATGAAGCTGGTAAGCTGGAACGTCAATGGCCTGCGGTCGTGCCTGACCAAGGGCTTTCTGGAATATGTGAAAAACGAGGACCCGGACATCCTCTGCCTGCAGGAGACCAAGCTCCAGCCGGAGCAGGCGGTGTTCGATCTGGAGGGCTATCACCGCTACTTTCACTCCGCCGATAAAAAAGGCTACTCCGGCACGGCGGTGCTGACCAAGGAGGAGCCCCTGTCCGTCACCTACGGCTTCGGAGAGGATATCCACCGCCACGAGGGCCGGGTCATCACGGCGGAGTACCCGGACTTCTATCTGGTGTGCTGCTATACCCCCAACAGTCAGGACGGGCTGAAGCGGCTCCCCTACCGGATGCAGTGGGAGGACGATCTGCGGGCGTATCTTCTGGAGCTGGACGGGAAAAAGCCCGTGGTGTACTGCGGCGACCTGAACGTGGCCCATCAGGAGATGGACCTGAAAAATCCCAAGACCAACCGCCAAAACCCCGGCTTCTCCGACCAGGAGCGAGCAAAAATGACCCGGTTGCTGGAAAGCGGCTTTGCCGACACCTTCCGCACCCTGCACCCGGAGGAGGTCACCTACTCCTGGTGGAGCTACCGCTTCCACGCACGGGAGAAGAACGCCGGTTGGCGCATCGACTACTTCATCGTGTCCCGGCGGCTGCTGCCCCGTGTGACGGACGCCGCCATCCGCACGGAGGTCTACGGCAGCGACCACTGCCCCGTGGTCCTGCAGCTGGACACCTCCTCCGGGCAGGCGTAAGTGCCGCTCGGCCTCCCGCCTGTCGATGCAGGCAAAAAATAAACAGGATTTCCTGCAAAAAAGTGTCGCAAAATGGTGAAAAATGCCATTTACGGAGGTTTTGGCCGGTGTTATAATCGATTCGTTAAAAAAAGAGCAAACGATACACGCATACAGGAGGTATGTCTTATGTCTTACAGAATTCTGACCATCGATCCCGGCTCCACGTCCACCAAGATCGGCGTGTTTGACGACGAGAAGATGCTGTTTGAGGAGAACCTGCACCACTCTGCCGAGGAGCTGGCCCAGTTCGAAACCATTCCCCAGCAGGAGGCCTTCCGCCGCCGGCTGGTCCTGAAGGCGCTGGAGGAGCACCATATCCCGCTGGAGATCCTCAGCGCCGTGTGCGGCCGGGGCGGCGTTCTCAAGCCTGTCCACGGCGGTACTTACCTCACCACCGACGCCATGATCGACACCCTGAAAAAGGGTCCCTACGGCCACCATGCCAGCAATCTGGGCGGCCTGCTGGCCCGTGAGATCGGCTCGGCGCTGCACATCCCCTCCTACATCGTGGATCCCCCCGTGGTGGATGAGCTGGCGCCTCTGGCCCGCTACTCCGGCCACCCCCTCATCACCCGCCGCAGCATCTTCCACGCCCTGAACCAGAAGGCCGTGGCCAAGCGCTACGCCAAGGAGATCGGCAAGCCCTATGAGTCCCTGAACCTCATCGTCTGCCACATGGGCGGCGGCGTGTCCGTGGGTGCTCACGTCAAGGGCGAGGTGGTGGACACCGGCAATGCTCTGGAGGGCGAGGGTCCCTTCTCCCCGGAGCGGTCCGGGACGCTGCCCAGCGGCGCACTGGTGGATCTGTGCTTCAGCGGCAAGTATACCGAGCAGGAAATTCGCCGCATGATCACCGGCAACGGCGGTCTGCTGGCCTACACCGGCTCCACGGATATGCAGGAGCTGATGCGCCGGGCCGCCACCGACGCCAAGGTGCAGGAGGTCATCGACGCCTTCCACTACCGGGTCGCCAAGGAGATCGGTGCTATGGCCGCCGCCATGAAAGGGCAGGTGGATCAGATCATCCTTACCGGCGGCATTGCCCACGGTCAGGAGACGGTGGACGCCCTGAAGGGCTACGTCAGCTGGATCGCACCGGTGACGGTGTACCCCGGCGAGGGCGAGCTGCTGGCGCTGGCGGAGGGCGCTCTGCGGGTGCTGCGAGGCGAGGAGACCGCCAAAATCTACGAATAAGCCTTCTCATTCCGGACACGGGGTCTGCGGCGCTGCCGCAGACCCCGTGTTTTTATATGCATTCCGATGGTCTGTCCATCGCCCTCTTTATCACAAATCAACCGTTTGTGTCAAATTCTGACCGTTTGTGCCAAAGCCGTTGCGGCGGCGGAGGCATCCCGATAGAATGTAGATGTTGTAATATGCCCTGCCGATACCGGCAGGCAGGCAAATGGAATTGATAAGGAGATGATCGAATGCACTTGCGCAGTAAGACCGTGCAGCAGCTCCTGTCGGTGATCCTGTCGGTAGTCATGGTCCTATCCATGCTGCCGATGGAGGTCCTGGCTCAGGAGACGCCGCCGGTGACCACTCCCATGGACCTGACCGCCATCACGGAGGATACCTCCGGCGACGGCTGGTCGTGGACACAAAGCACCAAGACCCTGACCCTCACGGGCCTGACCCTGACGGTCAGCGACAACAGCACCCATGCGCTGATCCTGCCCGACGGGGCCACCATCGATCTGGCCGACGGTACCACCAGCACCCTCACCGGCGGCAGCAGATCCACCGTATACAGCAGCGGCGAGGTGAAGCTGCGCGGCAGCGGCAGCCTGACGGTCTATGGCCGGGGCTGGCGCAGCGCCACGCTGGATATGTTCATCCCCGGCACGCTGACGGTGGAGTATGACGACCCCGACGGCGGTGCCGTGCTCAAGACCGACGAGGGTACCGAGGGTGCAGCCATCTGCGCCAACGTCACGCTGGATAACGGCATCCTCCGGGCCACCGGTCCGGACTTTGCCTCCGCCGACGACGGCAGCAGCGTCGGCCTCCGGGGCCGCCTCACCACCCACGGCAGCTCCGTGGAGGCCCAGCTCACCGCCCGCACCGGCTATGCCAGCTATGGTCTGTACTTCGACAAGCAGGGCAGTGGCCGGGGCGACACCTGGACCATGGGACTGGGCAAGGTGACCGCCGCCGCAGGCCACGCCCTGAGCAACTACAGCTACGGCCTGTACGTGGATTACAGCTCCGTCAATGCGCTGGAGCTGGACGGCACTCAGCTGACGGCCATGGGCGGCGAGAGTGACCAGTACGGCAGTCAGGGCGTGTTCGCCGGCGAGGAGATCATCGTCAAGAACGGCGCCACCGTCACCGCCACCGGCGGACAGGTCAACAGCTCCTATGAGAGCGTCGGCTTCAATGCCGTCAGCTGGCTCACCGTGTCCGGAGAGAACTCCAGGGTGCTGGGCTACGGCGGCACCTCCGTCAAGGGCGATTCCAAGGGTGTCCGATGCGACAGCCGCTTCACTCTCACCGACGGCTGCGTCTTCGGTCAGGGCGGCGTGTCCTGCACCAGCTCCAGAAATGTGGGCGTCGAGTTCAAGCGTCTCATTATGGAAAGCGGCAAGCTGGAGGGCATCTCCGGCAGCCCCGACTCGTCGTACCAGACCTGGGGCGGCCAGTTTAACGCCTACGGCCTTTACTGCACCGGCACCGCCAAGATCACCGGCGGTGAGCTGATCGGCACCGCCAACGGCACGGACCGGGAACTGGACTACAGCGCCTACGGCTTTTACGGAAGCAATGAGCTGACCATGAGCGGCGGCACCCTCCGGGCCACCACCGGCGACACCCCTAACGCCAGTTCCGGGACACTGGCGGCCCTCAGCGTGGTCTCCAACAAGTCCAAGACCCAGCTCAGCGGCGGCACCATCTACGCCAGAGCCGGTGTCTCCAACGATGACCGCAGCTACGGTATGCGGATCCTCGGCACCGGCTCTACCCTCACCATGACCAATACCGAGGACGCCGCCCAGCCCCTGAGTCTCTACGTCACCGGCCGGAACACGGCCCTTTACGCCACCGCTCTGGCAGACGGCGGCCTCCTGCCGGAGATCACCGCCTCCTCCGCCTACGATGCCGAGGCAGACACCCTCACCGATGGCTACACCTTCTCCAACAAGCAATACCGGAAGGACGGCACGGCGGCCCTGTCCCTGTCCGCAGCCGCCTGCCTCCACAGCACCAGCGATGATACCGGCCTGTGTACCAAGTGCGGCAAGCGGGTATACGAGGCTGTGCTGCTGACAGACGGTGCCGTCACCCAGCGCTATGCCGCCGCCGGCGAAGCCTTCACCGCCGCCCAGACGGAGGAGCATCAGGACTGCACCCTGCGGCTGCTGACAGATCTCATCGACGACGGCCAGCCTCTGGTCCACGACCCGGTAGTGACCATCACCGGCGGTCGGTTCACGCTGGACCTCCACAACCACACCATAGCGGGCAAGACCTCCGACTATAAGGAGGGCGTCGTCACCGTCACCGGCGGCCAGCTCCGCATCGAAAACGGCACGCTGGAGAACCTCTACACCGGCAACGACAGCAAGGCCCAGGCCCTGACCCTTCTGGGCACCGACACCCATGTGACGCTGGCCAATGTCACCGCCATCGGGGCCACGCCCCCCAACGGCGACACCAGCGCCTCCGTCTATGCCCCCGACGGCGCCCGTCTCACCATCGAAAGCGGCGAGTTCACCGGCCGGGTTGCCGGCACCTACGCCTCTGCTCCGGCGGAGACGCCCCACGTCTCCATCGCCGGAGGCACCTTCCACAACGGCCTGTCCTACTCCATCCACGAGACGGAGGCCAACGCCGCCACCCTTCTGGCCATTCTGAAGGAGGGCTATGCGCTGGCTCACGCCGACGGCACGCCGGTGGATCTGGGTACCGAGCCCTCCTTCAGCCGCCTCTTCGGCACCTATACGCTCAGCGGCGAGGTGCAGGTGGTGGCCCACACCCACAACGTCCGCAGCGGACGGCCGGGCTACTGTGGCTGCGGCTATGCCTGCCCCCACGACGGCCAGATGCCGGACAGCTACTTTGCGCTGCCGGTCTGCTCCCTGTGCGGCGTCTCCTACGGCACTCCCCTCAAGGATCTGCGCACGCCCACCGGCAAGATCATCATCGATGAAAACAACTGGTGGCAGGACTTCCTGAACACCGTCACCTTCGGCCTGTTCTTCCCCACCGGCGCCCGGTTCACCATCGAGGCTGCCGATGACAGCGTTGACCACGCCGGCTATGACCCCGAGCTCTACCCCGTGACGGTGGAGTATCTGGTGACGGATCAGCGCTATACCTCCGACAAGATGGGCGATCTTGCCGATCAGTTCCGGCCCTATCCCGGCAAGGCCGTGGCCCTGCCGGAGGATCAGACCAGCATCGTCTATGCCAAGATCACCGACTGGGCGGGCAATGTCACCTACCTCAGCACCGATGACCTGACGGTGGACGCCACCGCCCCGGAGATCTCCTCCGATGTGGCCGAGAACCAAATTTACTGTGAGGACGGTCTCCGCATCGCCTTCCGGGATGACCATCTCAAGAGCGTCACCCTCAACGGCACGGAGATGACCTACGCCGCCGAGGACGACTGGTATGTCCTCCGCCTCAGCGCCGTCTCCGGCTCTCAGGAGGGACAGCAGACCCTGACCGTCACCGACGAGGCCGGCAACGGCACCACCGTTCACTTCCAGTGGTACGCCGGTCACAGCTTTGACGATACCGGCCTGTGCAGTCACTGCGGCCTTCAGGCAGAGGCCCGGTGGAACGACGCCTTCTTCCCGCATCTGGAGGATGCGCTGACCTCCGCCGATGCCGCCGAGGACGGCGCCCGTTTCACGGCAGTGGTCATGCTGACCAATGTCTCTCTGCCTGCCGATGCCTTCTCTCTGGACGGCATAAGAGCCGTGCTGGCGCTGGAGGGCCACACCCTGACCCTGTCGGCTCCCATGACGCTGGAGCAGAGCTCCGGCAGCCTCACCATCCGTGACAGCACCAGCTCCGGCAAGATCACCGGTCAGGCACTGACGGTAAAGGGCGGCCGCCTGACGGTGGAGGCCGGCTGCTTTGAAAACACGCTGGACCTTCAGGACTACAACGTGACCCTCTTCGGCGGCACCTTCGCCCGCATTACGTCGGAGGATGCCGCATATCCCCGTGCGGCTCTGGCCTTCCACACTGCCTATCAGCAGGCGGACGGCCAGCTGATCCGCCGCAGTGACATCACGCCCACGCTGGAAAATGTCGCCGTGGCCTCCTGCCCCCACGATGAGATCGACGGCATCACCTGCCGCATCTGCGACACCAAGATGGTGGCCAAGGTGGCTAAGGATGATACCCTCCGCTACTTCGCCGACTTTGAGGACGCTGCCCAGTATGCCGCAACGCTGGAGGGCTCCGCCATCACCCTGCTGAGGGATGCCCTCTGGAGCAACATGGGCCTCCCCACCGGCACCTATACGCTGGATCTCAACGGCAAGACCCTCTCCGGCTCCAACGATCTGATGATCGATGGCAGCCTTACCATCTGCGACAGTCAGGGTGGCGGTAAGCTGTGGCGGGACGGCACCATTTTGGTGCTGGGCGGCCATGTCGTCATCACCGGCGGCCAGTTCAACCGGGTGTATCTGGCCTCCGACAGCGCTGATCTGTCCGTCACCGGCGGCACCTTCGCCCGCATCGCTTACAGCGGCGAGGATACCTCCCGCACGCCTCTGTCCTTCCCGGCGGAGGGCTATACCTTCCAAAAGGCCGACGGCAGCTACGCCAATACCGGTGACGTGGTCATGGAGGAAGATCTCCGCTATCTGGAGGACGTCACCGTCACCACACCTCCCTTCACCATCACCCGTTACCCTGTGGACACGGACCTCTATACCACCACCCCCGTCGGCTATCGGCCGGACTTCGTCACGGAGGTCACCTTCCACATCCCCGAGAGTGACCCCACCATCGAATTCCAGTGGTATCAGGTGGGCGATCCCGACCGGATCAAGAGCTACGGCAGTGCATTGGTCTGGCAGAACCCCTTCACCATCTACACCTTCATCGACGGACCGGCCCAGTACTACGGCATCTTCTCCTACAAGGGCTATTCCGTCCGCACCGACGTTCTGACAGTACGGGAGCTGGTCTGTGACCACCCCGGCGTGGATGCCGACAATCGGTGCAGCCAGTGCCGTGCGGAGGTAGCCGCCTCCGTGGAGCTGAACGGCTCCACCGGCTACTACCTGTCCCTGTCGGAGGCTCTGGCGTTGGCCCGGACCGATGCCTACCGTGGCTGCACCCTCACGATCCTCCGCAGCAGCACCGATCCCATCTCCGTCAATAGCGGCTCCTTCACACTGACGGCGGCGCAGGGCGTGACGCTGGGCGGCAAGGTGACTCTCGGCAAGAAGGCCGCCGTCACCCTCTCCGGCGGCAGCTACACCAGCTCCGCCAGCATCTTCGGGCCCAACCGCATCGAAGGCGGCACCTTCTACGGTGCCGTGGCTCTGCGGGACGGCTCCTCCGTCTCCGGCGGCAGCTTCATCGGCGCCGTCACCATCTCCGACACCGTCACCGTCACCGGCGGTACCTTCACCGGTGATGTCACCATCAACCATGGCGGCAAGCTGGTCGCCAGCGCCGGCACCTTCGGCAGCGTCACCGTCCAGTCCGGCGGAGGCGGCGCTCTCACCGGCGGCCACTTCGGCGAGATCACGCAGAGCAATGGCAGCCTCTGCGCCGCCCTTCTGGCGGAGGGCTATGCCTATTCCGACGGCGGCATCATCAACGGCTATGTTCCCATCGTCGGTGGCGTGGACGTGGTCCCCCATGCCCAGCACCAGTACGTCTGGCTGAACCAGAAGCTGCTGTGCGGCTGCGGCCATGTGGCAGATGAGGACGCCGACGCCCCGGTCATCACCGGCATCACCGACGGTGAGACCTATTACGGCGACGTGACCTTCACCGTCACCGACGCCCATGACTTCACCGTCACGGTGGACGGCCAGCCCGCCACCGCCGAGGACAGCCTGTATACCCTCCCCGCCGACAACGTCTCCCACGAGATCGTAGCCGTAGACGTGGCCGGCAACCGCACCACTGTCACGGTGTCGGTGTATCAGGTCTATACCGTGACACCGCCCACCGGCACAGGCTTCACCTTCACCGGCGAGACCACCGTCCGCCACGGGCAGGATTACCGGTTCCGGGTGGATATCGCCCCCGGCTACTCCAAGCTGCCGGATTACTCCCTGCTGGTCAACGGCCAGACCCCCGGCGGCATGGGCGATGTGGACTTCGACGAGTGCCTGATCCCCAGCGTGGAGGGCGACCTGACCATCACCGTCACCGGCGTGGCGGATATCACCCCGCCGGAGGCGGAGCTGACCATCGCCGGGAATCCCTTCCGCCAGTTCCTGAACACCGTCACCTTCGGTCTGTTCTTCAAAAGCACCCAGACCGTGACGGTAACGGTCTCCGATCTGGGCAGCGGCGTGGACACGGCGGCATGGATGCTGTCTGACACCGTCTTTGCCAGTCAGGACGCCATCACCGGCAGCTGGACGGACCTGTCCCTCACCGACGGCAGCGGCAGCTTCTCCATCCAGCCCGGCCAGAAGGGCTATGCGTACCTGCGGGTCACGGACCGGGCCGGGAACATCACCGTTCTGAACTCCGACGGCGTGGTGGTCTACACCGACGCTCAGGCGGATACCCGGCAGATCACCTATGTTAAGCGCAGCGGACAGGATGTCTCCTTCCACGTCGCCCTCAACGGCAACACCGTCACCGGCGTGCAGCTGGCGGACGGCACGCCTCTGGCGGGCTTCACCGCCGCCGAGGACGGCACCGTGACCCTGCCTGCCGCCACGCTGCAGGCGCTGGCCGCCGGGGACTACACCCTGTACGTCACCTACGCCCCCTTGGGCGTGGCCTACAACGCCCGCTACGAGGCCAGCGAGGCACCGGCCATGACCTCCGTGGCCCTGTCCGTCCAGAAGGCCGAAGGCAGCGTCGCCATTCTGGATGACGTGAGCCGTGACTACAACGGCCAGCCGGTGGAAACTCCCGCCATCACCTCTCTCGGAACCGGCGCTCTCACGGTGGAATACCGGGCGCAGGGCGGCGAGTTCACCACGCAGGCCCCCAAGGCTGTGGGCAGCTATACCGTCCGGGTCACGGCGGCGGCCGACGATGATTACGCCTCCGCCAGCGCCCAGCGGGACTTCCGCATCACCGCCAAGAGTGTCACCATCGACGGCGTCACCGTGGAGCCCTCCAAGACCTATGACGGCACCACCGACGCCACCATCGTGACGGGCGGCACCCTCAGCGCCAACTTCGACGGCAATGACCTCCGCATCGTCACCGGCTCTGCCGCCTACGACGGCAAGAACGTCGGCACCGGCAAGACCGTCTCCTTCTCCGGCTTTTCGCTGGAGGGCGACGCCGCCGAAAACTACACCCTTGCTTCCCAGCCTGCCGGCACCACGGCGGACATCACCGTCCGGGCGGTAACGGTGGAGGACCTGCACATTCAGGATAAGCGCTACGACGGCACGGATCGGGCGGAGTACGACGGTGAGCCCACCCTGGGCAACGCCGTGTCCGGCGACCATGTGGCGCTGGTGAAGGGGACTCCCTCCTTCACCTCCATCCGGACGGCAGAGGACATCGTCATTCGTTTCACCGAGTTCTCCCTCACCGGCGCTGACGCCGGGAACTACGCCCTGACCCAGCCCACCGGCATTACTGCCTCCATCCTCCCCTACGCCCTCACCGGCGGCGAGTATGCCGTCAACTCCAACGACTGGATCAACCACGACTTCGTGGTGACGGCGGCGGAGGGCTATCTCCTGTCCCTGACGGACACCGCCGACGGCGTGTGGCAGCAGACCCTGCGGGCCGCCGACGAGACGGCGGAGGGCCGGCTGACCTTCTATGTGAAGGATCTGGCCACCGGCGCCATCTCCCTTCAGGTGACGGAGCAGTACCGCATCGACCGCACCCAGCCCACCGGCGAGATCCGGGTGGACGAGCGGACGGTCTGGCAGTCCTTCCTGTCCAGGATCACCTTCGACCTCTTCTATCGGGAGGAGCAGACTGTGGTCATCACCTCTGCCGACGAGACCAGCGGCGTGGCGGCCACGGAGTATCTGCTGAGCGCCGAGGATCTGGACATCCCGGCGCTGGAGCAGGAGACCTTCCTGCCCTATGAAAAGGCGCTGGCGCTGGCTCCGGACGGCCAGTATGTGGTCTATGCCCGCATCACCGACCGGGCGGGCAATGTCACCCACCTCCGCTCCGACGGCATGGTGCTGGACGCCACGGCCCCCGCCATCACCGGGGCTGAAAACGGCGGCGTGTACTGCGCCGCAGTGACCCTGACCATCACCGACGCATACCCCGTCACCGTCACCGTAAACGGCACTCCCGTGGAGCTGACGGAGGGCCGGCTGGTGCTCCGGCCCGCCGAGGGGACGCAGCTGGTGACGGCCACCGATCCCGCCGGCAACGAGTCCCGGCTGGAGATCACCGTCAACGACGGCCATACCTGGGGCGACTGGAGCTCCAACGGCGACGACACCCACACCCGCACCTGCACCGTCTCCGGCTGCGGCGCTCCGGAAACCGAGAGCTGCACCGGCGGCGAGGCCACTTGCGTGGACCGGGCCGTGTGTGAGGTCTGCGGCGGGGCCTACGGCGACGTGGACGCCCATCGTCACGCCGATCTGCGCCATGTGGAGGCCAAGGCCGCCACCACGGAGGCCCCCGGCAACATCGAGTACTGGTACTGCGCCGCCTGCGGCAAGTATTTTGCCGACGCTCAGGCCAGCCGTGAGCTTCAGCAGGCGGACACCGTCACCGAGAAGCTGCCTGCCACCCCCACCGGGGACGAAGCACCCCTGACGCTGTGGGTGATCGTGCTGGCAGCCTGCGCCGGTCTGGCGCTCCTGCTGCTGGTGCTCCGGCGGAGAAACAGCCACCGCACCGCATAATGGCGGCAGCCTCCTCGCTGCCATCTATCTGCGGATCAAAAAACAGGGAGGCGGCCCATCCGGGCCGTCTCCCTGTTTTTCTGTTCAGAATACCATAGATGGACGAGGGCAAGCATGGCTTTGCCGGGCAGAAATCTGCCCATCCTGCGTCAAATCCCTTGACCATCTCCCATGCAGAGCAAAACACTGTCCCGCTCAGCCGTTTTTGCGCTTGTCGCTGAGCCGCAGCGCAAAATAAAACACTGCGATCAGCCCCACCGCCATCAGCATCGCCGGATTGACGGAGGCAGACGTCCGCATCGTATATGCGCTGGTGGAGCATCTGCGCCGGTCCCATACGGGATCCTGACAAAAAGCAGGCACATGGCCGGATGGCCATGTGCCTGCTTTTTGTCTGTTTGCCTATCAGAGAAAGTCTCCGAAAAGTCCTCTATCTCATCAGATATCCAGCGTCTGCAGGTCCGTCTCCTCTACCTTCCGCAGCTCCCGGCGGCTGAGGAGGTCATACATACACGGCACCACCAGCAGCGTCATGAGGGTGGCGTACAGCAGACCGCCGATGCACACCAGCGCCACCGGCTGCATCAGAGCCGTACCGGCATCGCCGCCGAAGGCCATGACCACAAGGCCCAGAATGGTGGTCAGGGACGTCATGAGAATGGGCCGCAGACGGGTGACACCGGCCTCCACAATGGCCTCCCGCCGCTCCATCCCCGACAGGCGCAGCTGGTTGATGTAGTCCACCAGCACGATGCCGTTGTTGACGATGACGCCCACCAGCATCACAAAGCCGATGAGGGACACCACGCTCAGCTCGATGCCGGAGATCAGCAGGGCCAGAAAGCCGCCGGTGAAGGCCAGCGGGATGGTGAACATGACGATCAGCGGGGAGCGCAGCGACTGGAACTGCGCCACCATCACCAGATACACCAGCAGCACGCCCAGCCCCAGCATCAGCAGCAGCTGGCCCATGGCATCCATGATGGCCTCGTTCTCGCCGCTGAACTGGGCGGTGATGCCCTGCGGCAGGTCTACCCCGGCCACCGCCGTCTGAGCGGCGGCTGTGACCTTGGTGACGTTGTAGCCCTCGGCTACCTCCGCCGTGACGGTAACGCAGCGGCGCTGCTGCTCCCGCTGGATGCTGCCGAGGCTGACGGTCTCCTCAATGGTGGCCACGTCGCCCAGACGGAAGCCGGACCCTTCCTGACCGGCAGCGTCCGTCAGGGCGCTGCCGCCGGAGGACGTGCTGCCGCCCGCCAGCGCAGACATTCCGCCCATGGAGGAGGTGCTGCCGCTCATACCACTTATGTGACTCATACTGTCCAGATCCGTACCACTGGACGGGGTGATCTCCAGATCCATGAGCTTTTCACGGGTCATGCGGCTCTCCTCCGGGGACTGGACGGAAACCTCCATCTCCAGCCCATCCAGCGTCAGGCCGGAGGAGGCGGATGTGTTGGTCAGGGCAGAGGCCACCGCCATATACACCTGCGCCACGGTGACGCCCTTTTCCATGGCGGCGTTGCGGTCCACGGAGATGTGGAGGGCCGTGGTAGCCTCCTCCAGACCGTCGGACACCTCGCCGGTACCCTCCACGGTTTTCAGGGCCGCCGCCAGCGCCTTGGCGGAGGACTGGAGGTCCTCCATGTCATCGCCGTAGACCTTCAGAGAGACTCCGCTGCCTGCCAGATAGGTAGACATACTGTCCATGGAGCCGGAGGCCGTCACCTGACAGGGCAGGTCGGCGCACAGCTCCTCGATGGCCTTGCCTGCCTTGGCGCCGGAGGCCCCCTCGGGCATGGTGACGTAGGCGGTGACGTCATAGGCACCGCCGGAGCCGCCCATCATGCTGCTCATATCCATGCCGCTGCCGGAGGACATCATGGCACCCACGGCATCCACATTTTCCACCGTACCGGCCCGGCGCACCACCTCGTCCGCCAGTGCCACCGCCTCCTCCCGGCTGATGCCCTCCGGCATGGTGACGGTGAGGCTGACGTTATTCATATCGATCTGGGGCATGAACACGAAGCCCCGGCTGACGGCACCCCACGCAGAGCCAGCCAGCAGCACCACCGCCAGCAGCAGTACCACGGCCTTATGGCCCAGCGACCAGCCCACCGCCCTGCGGTAGGCGGGATAGACCCGCTCCAGCAGGCCGGCCTTCACGGCCTTTTCCTTTTTCAGCATCCCGGAGGCCATGGCCGGCACCAGTGTCAGGGCCACGATGAGGCTGGCCAGAAGAGAATACGTCATGGTCAAGGCCAGATCGGTGAACAGCTGCTTGGTGATGCCCTCCACGAACACAATGGGCAGGAACACGCACACCGTGGTCAGGGTGGAGGCGGTGATGGCCCCCACCACCTGCGCCGCACCGGACACCGCCGCCTGAATGACGGTGGCTCCCTTGGAGCGCAGCCGGTAGATATTCTCGATGACCACCACGGAGTTATCCACCAGCATACCCACTGCCACCGCCAGACCCGACAGGGAGATCATATTGATGGTGACGCCGGAGAAGTACATCAGCACTACGGCGAAGATCACACTGACGGGGATGGAGCAGAGGGTGATGAGGGTGGGCCGCAGGTCCTTCAGGAACAGGTACAGGATCAGCACCGCAAACAGAGCGCCCCAGCCCAAGGAGGACAGGATGGAGTTAATGATGATATAGATGTAGTCCCCCTGATCCATCAGCGGCACGAAGTGCAGGCCGTCGTACTCTTTCTCCAGCGTGTCGCAGCGGGCCTGAATGTTGTCGGACACCTCCGCCGTGGCGTAAGCGGACTGCTTGTTGAAGGAGACGATGACGCCGTTGTCGCCGTTGAGCTTGGCGTAGATCTCATCGGAGTTATCCGTCACCACGATCTCCGCCACGTCGGAGAGCTTCACCGGCTCCACGCCCTCCAAGCCCAGATCAAAGAGTACCATGTCCGACAGCTCCTGACGGGAGGAGATGCTGTCGCCCACGGAAACCATGTAGTTCACGCCGTCCTCCTGCAGATACCCGGCAGGCATGGAGAAGTTCTGAGCCGTCAGCAGGGCGGTGATGGTCTGGATGTTCAGAGCCCCGGAGAGGTCCGCCTGCTCCAGCGCCGAGGCACGGGAGGACTCCAGCGTCCGGAGACCCTGCTCCAGCTGGGTCAGGGCGCTGTCCAGCTGCACATTGGCAGAGAGCAGCTGGGTGACGCCATCGGCCATGGTGATGACTCCCGCTGTTACCTCGTCGGCAATGGAGGCCACCTCAGAATCATCCTCCAGCCGGCGGATCTGCTCTTTTAGCTGCTCCAGCGTCTCCTGCCACCGCTTGGCGTCCTCCGCCGCCCGCTCCCACGAGGTGTTCAGTGCGGCGATCCGCAGCTCCAGCTCCGCAAGGTCCGCCTGCAGCTGGATGTACTCCGGGTCGTTTTCGATGGCGGCCAGCTGCTCCGCCTTCTCCTCCTCCGTCAGGGAATCGTCCTGCCGGATGGCCTCCATCCGGGCCTGATAGACGGCGTTTTTGGCATCCAGCTGCACCTTCAGTGCCTGAATCTCCGCCAGCTCCTTCAGGTTCGCCTCCAGTCGGCTCTCGCTGCTGCGGAGGGTGGTCAGAGACTGCTGCACGGCGGTCAGGGCCTGCATGGCGGCCTCCCGGACGGCGGACTCCTCCGTCGAGCGGATGGCCCCCTTGGCGCTCTCCAGCTGGCTGCGGGTCCCCTCCAGCTGGCTGGCCGTCTCGTCCAGTGTCTTGCCGATAGCCTCCCGCAGCGTGGCGGTGAGGGCATCCAGCTTCTCCTGACTGAGGATGATATGGGCCTGCCGCTGCACCGTGCCGCTGACGGTGACGCTGGCTACGCCGGAGATGCCCTCCAGCTTCTGCGTGAGGCTGTTTTCCACAAAATCCGACAGCTCCGTCACGTCCTTGCCGCTGTACGACACCGCCGCCACCTGCACCGGCAGCATGGAGGGGTTGATCTTCAGCACATAGGGGGTGCCGACGCCGTCGTCCCAAGAGCCTTGCAGGATGTTGATCTTCTGCTGGATGTCCACGCTGACGGTGTCCATGTTCACGCCGTCCTCAAACTCCAGCACCACCATGGAGACGCTGTCCTGCGAGGTGGAGGTCACGGACTTGATTCGATCCAGCGTGGACATGGACTGCTCCATGGGGCGGGTGACGGCGGACTCCACCGCCTCCGGGCTGGCACCGGGGTCGGTGGTGACGATGACCACATAGGGAAAATCCATGTTGGGCAGCAGGTCCGGTGTCATTTTCAGATACGCCACCACGCCCAGCACCAACACCGCCAGCACCGCCACAAAGACGGTCAGGGGCTTTTTCACGCTGAATTTGACCATAGAACGCTCCTCCTTGGGAACTGCACCGCATAATAGATAAAGTGTAGCACCCGGTCCCGGCGAAAGCAAGCGCCCCGCCGCAGGATTCACGGAATCGTTACAAACCGAAGGGAGCTTCCCCGTGAGACAGAGCGTCGGGGCTGTCAGGAGGTACGGCGCAGCCGTCACCGGTATGGCGCCCCGTCGGCGGAGACGGCGGTTCTGAATCTGATCCCCTTCTTTTCCCCCCCCTTATAGGGCAAGGCCCCTCAGCCAAATGACTGAGGGGCCTTGCCTGTCGATGGAGCGCAGAAGGCCGGGAGCGGGGCCGAAACGGCTCCGCTCCCGGTTTTGTATGGTTTGGGTGAAAAAGAAGTTTACTGGGCAGCCTGATCCTGCTCGTACATATGCCGCAGCATACGAACCACCATGTTGCTGTAACCCCACTCGTTATCGTACCAGGCGATGAGCTTGACGAAGTCGTGATCCAGCATGATGCCGGCGGTCTCGTCGAAGATGCAGGGGCAGGGATTGCCGATGAGGTCGGTGGACACCACCTGATCGGTGGTGTAGCCGATGATATCCTTCATGTACGTCTCCGAGGCGTGGCGGATGGCGTAGCAGATCTCGGCATAGGTGGTGGTGCGGGACAGGCGGGCCGTCAGGTCCACCACGGACACGTCCGCCGTTGGCACACGGAAGGCCATGCCGGTCATCTTACCCTTCAGGGAGGGAATGACCCGGCCCACGGCCTTGGCGGCGCCGGTGGAGGTGGGGATGATGTTGTTGAGGATGGAGCGGCCGGTGCGCCAGTCGCTGCCGCCACGGGAGTCCACGGCCTTCTGCTTGGCGGTGGAGGCGTGGATGGTGGACATGAGGCTCTGCTCGATGCCGAACTCCTGATGCACCACCTTGGCCAGCGGGGCCAGACAGTTGGTGGTGCAGCTGGCATTGGAGACTACCTTCATATCCGGGCGGTACAGGCTGTCGTTGACGCCGAACACGAAGGTGGGTGTCACCTCGTCCTTGGCGGGGGCCGTCAGCAGCACCTTTTTGGCGCCGCCCTTGAAGTGGCGGGAGGCCTTCTCGGTGGTGTTGTTGGCGCCGGTGGACTCGATGATGTACTCGGCGCCGCACTCATGCCAGGGGATCATGGCGGCGTCAGACTGGCTGAACACCTTGATCTTATGGCCGTTGACCACCAGATCGCCGCCCTCGTGCTCCACCGTGCCGTTGAAGTTGCGGAATACGGAGTCATATTTCAGCAGGTACACCATGTAATCCACGTCCGCCTTGCGGAGGTTGATGCCGCAGATCTCGTACTGCTCCGGATCCTCCGCCAGAATCCGCAGCACCACACGGCCGATGCGGCCGAAGCCGTTGATACCAATTTTGATGGCCATAATCCTTTTCCTTTCACCCTGTTGCGTTTTCGCCGTCCGGGACGGCTCTTTTTGTTCCGGGTATATTATACCAAACCGGCGGCGGGACTGTCTGCGGCTTTGGGGTAAAATGGTACACGAATTTTCTGTGCGTTTTCCATAAAAATTGAACATATGAGCCAAAAATATTGAAATTTTTAGCCAAATATTCCATACATTTCAAACGTTTTTGGCAGGTTTTGCGGCTCTCGCAAAAGGCCCCGCTGCGGCGATGCCGCAGCGGGGCCTTTTATGGGTGCGTGGTTGGTGGGGGGACGATACCCGGAGCGCTGCACGGCTTAGCCGATATACTCCGACGGGTCAATGATGACGCCGTCCTTGGCCACGGAGAAGTGCAGATGGGGGCCCATGCTGCTCTCGGCGGCAGCGGTGCTGCCCACCAGACCGATGATATCCCCCGCCGCCACCTGCTGGCCCTCCGTTACCGGGGGTTCGGCCTGCAGGCAGCTATACTGGGTGGTGTAGCCGCCGGCGTGCTCGATGACCACGGTGGTTCCCATGAGCTCGTCGCTCTTGACCGACACCACCATGCCGCTGGCGGCGGTTTTGACGGCGTCACCCTCGGCGGCTTGGATATCCAGCCCGTTGTGGGTGCGCCAGTCCGCCATGGTTTCGTCATACATCAGTTCCGTGGTGCTGAACACCGTGACGGTGGTGCCGTCCAGCGGAGACACTACCTGCGGCAGCAGGTCCTCCGGCTCCGGGGCGGGCTCCTCCTCCACGGCCGGGACCTCTATGGGCTCCGGCTGGAGCACCGGGGCCGTCCACTGGGCGTCATTGCGCTCGGTTTGTCGGGCGGGCGGGGTGGGGTCGTCGATGGTGACGTTGGCGGGGCGGATCAGGGTGAAATAGCCGATGGCTCCCACTGCCGCAAGGCAGAGAGCAAGGGCTATGTAGAAGCCCTTGCCGCCGGCGGAGCGGGACTTGGAACGGTCGATTCTGCTCATAGCTGCCTTTCCGTTCCGGCGCAGAGCGCCGGAAGCCGCATGGTTGACGGTGTGCGGCACGCCGAAATGGGACACAAAAAAAGTCTCTGCCCTCAGTATGCACAGGCAGAGACTTTTTTAATCATTTTTTCGGCGGAAGGGCATTTTTCTCACCGGACGATGAGGCTCTTACCGTCCATCTCCGGCGGGCAGGCCAGACCCATCACATCCAGAATGGTGGGGGCGATATCCGCCAGACGGCCGGTCCGCAGCTCCGTGCCAGCGCCGCAGAGGATAAAGGGTACGGGGTTGGTGGTATGGGCGGTCATGGGACTGCCGTCGGGCTGGCGCATCACCTCGGCGTTGCCGTGGTCGGCGGTGATCATGGCGATGCCTCCCATTTTCAGGGTGGCCTCCACCACACGGCCCACACAGGTATCCACCGTCTCCACCGCCTTCACGGCGGCCTCCAGCACCCCGGTATGGCCCACCATGTCGCAGTTGGCGAAGTTCAGGATCACCACGTCGTAGGCCCCGGAGTTGATGCGCTCGACGCACTTGTCGCACACCTCATAGGCGCTCATCTCCGGCTGGAGGTCATAGGTGGCCACCTTGGGGGACGGCACCAGCACCCGGTCCTCGCCGGGATACTGCTTCTCGACACCGCCGTTGAAGAAGAAGGTGACGTGGGCATACTTCTCCGTCTCAGCGATCCGCAGCTGGGTCAGGCTCAGTGAGCTGAGGTACTCGCCCAGCCCGTTCTGCACCGCCACACGGGGCCACGCCACCAGCACGTTGGGCATGGAAGCGTCGTACTCCGTATTGCAGACGTAGGTGGTGGGGAAAAACTCCCGCTGAAAGCCGGTGAAGTCCGGGTCCACGATGGCTCGTGTGATCTCTCTGGCCCGGTCGGGACGGAAGTTGAAGAAAATGACGCTGTCGTTATCAGAGACGGTGCCGTCGCTGTCGCAGACCACCGGCTCCATGAACTCGTCGGTGACGCCCGCCACATAGGACTGGGCCACGGCGTCCACCGGGTCGGGGTTCTGGTTGCCCTCGCCGTAGACCATGGCGTCATAGGCCAGCTGCACCCGCTCCCAGCGGTTGTCCCGGTCCATGGCATAGTAGCGGCCCATGACGGTGGAGATCTTGCCTACCCCCAGACGGCGGCAGGTCTCGGCGCAGTCCGCCACAAAGCCCTTGCCGCTGGTGGGGGACACGTCACGTCCGTCCAGAAAGGCGTGGATATACACCCGGTCCAGCCCCTTGCGGCGGGCCAGCTCCAGCAGGGCGTACAGATGCTGAATATGGGAGTGGACGCCGCCGTCGGACAGCAGGCCGCACAGGTGCAGCCGGGTCCCCTTTTGCAGGCAGTCATCCACCGCCTTGTTATAGGCTTCGTTGGCAAAGAACGTGCCGTCCTCGATGGCACGGCTGATGCGGGGCAGATCCTGAAACACCACCCGGCCGCCGCCGATGTTGGTGTGGCCTACCTCACTGTTGCCCATCTGCCCCTCCGGCAGGCCCACGTCCAGTCCGCTGGCGGACAGGGTGGTGTGAGCATAATCTGCCCACAGGCGGTCCAGCACCGGGGTATTGGCCAGACTGACGGCGTTGCCGGGGCCGGGCTGGGTCAGGCCGAAGCCGTCCATGATGATGAGAGTAGTAGGCGTTTTACCCATAGCAGTTCCTCCCGCAGGCTTATTCCTGATTGGCGGCGTTGACGATCTCCACAAAGTCCGCCGCCTTCAGGGAGGCCCCGCCGATGAGGCCGCCGTCGATATCCGGCTGGCTCAGCAGCTCCGCTGCATTGGCGGGTTTCATGGAGCCGCCGTACTGCACGGTGACGGAGCGGGCGATGCGGGCGCCGTACAGGTGGCGCACGGTAGTGCGGATGAAGGTGCAGACCTCCGCCGCCTGCTCGGCGGTAGCGGTCTTGCCGGTGCCGATCGCCCAGATGGGCTCATAGGCGATGACGCACTTGCGGACCTTTTCCGCCGGTACGCCGGCCAGAGCGGACTTCACCTGCAGAGCGATGAGCTCCATGGTGATGCCCAGCTCCCGCTGCTCCAGGCTCTCGCCCACGCAGATGATGGGATGCAGGCCCGCCTCCAGCGCCGCCAGCACCTTCTTATTGACGGTGAAGTCAGTCTCGCCGAAGTACTGCCGCCGTTCGGAGTGGCCGATGATGACGTACTTGACGCCCAGATCCTTCAGCATATCGGCGGACACCTCGCCGGTGTAGGCGCCGGACTTCTCATAAAATACGTTCTGAGCGCCCACGGACACCCGAACGTCCTTGAAGGCCTTCATGGCGGCGGGGATATTCACGGCGGGGACGCACACCACCACGTCGCACCACTTGGCCTTGGGCAGGATGGCCTTCAGCTCCTCGGCAAATTTCTTCGTCTCGCTGGCAGTCTTATTCATCTTCCAGTTGCCGGCGATAATGGTCTTACGGTATCTGCGATTCATAATTTCTCTTGCTCCTCTTTCCTTACAGATCTTTCCCTATATATCATAGAACACACAACGCTCTGTGTTTACTTATCCAGCAGGCACGCCACGCCCGGCAGCTCCTTGCCCTCCAGAAATTCCAGAGAGGCGCCGCCGCCGGTGGAGATGTGGGTGATCCTGTCGGCAAAGCCCATCTGCTCCACGGCCGCCGCACTGTCACCGCCGCCCACGATGGTCACAGCGCCGCTGTCGGCCAGCGCCTGCGCCATGGCACGGGTGCCGGCGGCGAACTTCTCGAACTCGAACACGCCCATGGGGCCGTTCCACACCACGGTGCCGGCGCCACGGACGGCGTTGCAGAACAGCTGCACCGTCTCCGGGCCGATGTCCAGACCCTCCATGTCGTCGGGGATGGCGTCGGTGGGGACCACACGGCTCTCGGCATCGGCGGCGAACTCCGTGGCGGCCACGGTGTCCGTGGGCAGCAGCAGCTTCACGCCCTTCTCCTGCGCCTTGGCGATCATCTGGCGGGCGTAGTCCAGCTTATCGTCCTCGCACAGGCTCTTGCCGATGGAGCCGCCCTGCGCCTTGGCGAAGGTATAGGCCATGCCGCCGCCGATGATGACGGTGTCAGCCTTATCCAGCAGATTATTGATGACGTTGATCTTGTCGGAGACTTTGGCGCCGCCCAGCACCGCCACGAAGGGGCGCTTGGGGTCATCCAATGCACCGCCCATGACCTCCAGCTCACGGGCCACCAGCAGGCCGGAGACGGCGGGCAGGAAGGCCGCCACACCGGTGGTGGAGGCGTGGGCCCGGTGTACGGTGCCGAAAGCGTCGGAGACGTACAGCTCCGCCATGGAGGCCAGCTCCTTGGCGAAGGAGGGGTCGTTCTTCTCCTCACGGGGATCGAAGCGCAGATTCTCCAGCAGCATGATCTGGCCGCCCTGCAGGGCCGCCGCCTTGCTCTTGGCGTCCTCCCCCACGATGTCCTTGGCGAAGATGACCTCCTGACCCAGCAGCCGGCTCAGCCGCTCCGCCACGGGAGCCAGCGTCAGGCTCTCCTTCCACTGGCCCTTGGGCTTGCCTAAATGGGAGCAGGCGATGACCGCCGCCCCACGCTCCAGCAGATACCGGATGGTGGGCAGGGCCGCCACGATGCGCTTGTCGCTGGTGATGGCACCGGTGGCCTTATCCTGCGGGACGTTGAAGTCACAGCGCAGCAGGATCTTCTTCCCCGCCACGTCTACATCCATGATGGTCTTTTTATTGTAGTTCATATCGGTAGACTCCTTTATGAAAAATAGTACTTATTCCGCCATCTCCCCCGTGCCGGTAAGGCCGGGGAAGCCGTTTTGGCGCAGGGCCTCGTAGGTGAGGATGGCCACGGAGTTGCTGAGATTCAGGCTGCGGGCCTCCCGCCGCATGGGCAGACGGATGCAGCGCTCCCGGTGGGCCGTGCGGAACCACTCCGGCAGCCCCGCCGTCTCCTTGCCGAAGAAGAGCCAACTGTCCGGCGTGAAGCGGGCCTGCGTATAGTCCTGCGGGGCCTTGGTGGTGGCCAGCCAGAGTTCCTCCCCCGCCTCCGGGTGTTGGGCAAAGAGGTCCGGCAGGCTCTCGTAGTCCTGCACCTGCACCAGATGCCAGTAGTCCAACCCCGCCCGCTTCACGGCCCGGTCGGAGATATCAAAGCCCAGCGGACGGATCAGGTGCAGGCGGCTGCCGGTAGCGGCGCAGGTGCGGGCGATATTGCCGCAGTTCTGGGGGATCTCCGGCTCCACCAATACGATATTCAGCACGGAGCCGATCCCTCCCTTCCCGCCCCTGCGGGCGCATCGTTTCATCGATTCATGTATTGTAATGCAATCCGCAAAAAAATGCAACTATAACTTGCAGAATCCACATATTTTTTCTTAAAAATATAAAATTTTCCTTCGCTTCACCGCAAAAACCGTCGCTTTTTGCGGCTCCCTCTCCTCCGTGGGAGAGATTTCCTGCCCTGAGAAAAATTATTGCCGGGAAAATATGTGAAAATACTGGATTTCTTTGTAAAGTCTGTTATAATAGAGGCAGTATGCAGAGAGGGGGAGGATTCCCATGGATCGTAGTGTGGTATTTTTGGATCTGAAGGGCGGCTGCGCCCCCTGTGACAAACCGCTGATGCTGCGGCCGATCCTGTTTTGCCCGGTACTGACCTGGGTGGCACAGGAGTTGACGGTCTGCGGCGCTCAGCGGTTTTTTATTGTGTGTGACGAGGCGCGGCAGGATGAGGTACGGGAGGTCATGGAGGGCTTCAACACCCGGCTGTTCGCCTCCGCTCAGGAGGCGCTGGCCGATGCAGAGGGTGAGGTCATCGTGGTCCCCGGCCCCGTGGTGCCGGTGTACGGCCCGGAGGACAGCCGCAGCGTATACGCCGCCGAGGTGGGGACGCTGAAGGCCCGGCTGGAGAGCGGCATCCCTCTGACGGACTGCCCGGCGGAGGCCTGCGGCATCCGCAGTTTGTGGCAGACGCAGGCGCTGCCGCCGGTATTCCGCCCGGTGGCGGATGAGGCGGCGCTGAGCGCCGCCATGCCGGATGCCCGTGAGCTGCTGCTGCGGCGCATGACGGGCGTCACCGTCGTAGACCCCGCCACCACCTATATCGATCCCCGCTGCTCCATCGCTCCCGGCGTGACCCTGCTGCCGGGTACCATCCTCCGGGGCCATACCGCCATCGGCTCCGGCTGCGAGATCGGCCCCAACGCCATGGTGCGGGACTGCATCGTGGGAAAGGACACCACCATCAATGCCTCGCAGGTCAATGAGAGCACCATCGGCAGCCACACCACCGTGGGACCCTTCACCTATGTCCGGCCCAACTGCCATATCGGTGACCACTGCCGGGTGGGGGACTTCGTGGAGGTGAAGAACTCCGTCATCGGAGACGGCACCAAGATCAGCCATCTGACCTATGTGGGCGACAGCGACGTGGGACAGCGGGTGAACTTCGGCTGCGGCACCGTCACCACCAACTATGACGGCCACAAAAAGCACCGCTGCACCATTGGCGACGACGTGTTTCTGGGCTGCAACACCAACCTCATCGCCCCCGTCACTGTGGCGGACCGGGCCTACACCGCCGCCGGGTCCACCGTTACCGACGACGTGCCGGAGGGCGCTCTGGCCATCGCCCGTCAGCGCCAGACCAACATCCGGGGCTGGGCGGACCGGCTGCGGAAAACGTGGAAGAAATAACGTGAGTTACGACGGCAGTCGTCTCAATATATCTGCACCAAGAGAGAGAAATTTTTGGAATATGATAGAAAGCGAGTGTGTAAAACAATGATTTCTCATGGCAAGGACATCAAGCTCTTCACCGGCAACTCCAATCCGGCGCTGGCGGAGGAGATCTGCAAGCTTATCGGCACCAAGCTGGGTGAGGCCGAGGTCAAGTCGTTCGCTGACGGCGAGGCCTCCGTCTCCCTGTATGAATCCGTCCGAGGCAGCGATGTGTTCCTCATCAACTCCACCTGCAAGCCCGTCAATGACAGTCTCATGGAGCTGCTCATCATGATCGACGCCTGCAAGCGGGCCTCCGCCGGCCGGGTCACCGCTGTGATCCCCTACTTCGGCTATGCCCGTCAGGATCGCAAGGCCAAGAGCCGCGATCCCATCTCCGCCAAGCTGGTGGCCAATATGCTCACCGCCGCAGGAGCGGACCGTGTGCTGACCATGGACCTCCACGCCAGCCAGATCCAGGGCTTCTTTGATATCCCTGTGGACAACCTGCTGGGCAACCCGGTTTTCGTGGACTACTATGCCAAGAAGTTCGGCTCCAAGGCCGAGGATATGGTGGTGGTGTCCCCGGATGTGGGTTCCGTGGCCCGTGCCCGGACCTTCGCCCAGAAGCTGCATATGAACCTTGCCATCGTGGATAAGCGCCGCCAGAAGGCCAACCAGTGCGAGGTGATGAACGTCATCGGCGACGTGGCCGGTAAGGACTGCATCCTCTTTGACGACATGGTGGATACCGCCGGTTCCCTCTGCAACGCCGCCAAGGCCATCGTGGAGGTGGGCGGCGCCAACCGCGTGTTCGCCTGCGCCAGCCACGGTGTGCTGTCCGGCCCCGCTCTGGAGCGGCTGGAGGCCAGCAACATCGAGGAGCTGGCGCTGCTGAACACCATTCCGGAGTCCATGGGCGAGGGGTGCAGCAAGATCAAGTATCTGTCTGTGGCCCCCATGTTTGCCGAGGCCATCGAGCGCATCTATCAGGAGATCTCCATTGCCAAGCTGTTCAACTGAGCGAGCTTGTGAGAAACAGGCGGGTGAGGATCACCCGCCTGTTTTTTTGTGGACTTTTTGCCTCCGGCGGGTGGTTTTTGTTTTTATCTCCGAGGGCTCACTGTTCCCATCAGCGTTTTCTTTTTTATGTCTCCGGCGGGTTTCTTTTTCACATAATGTTTTTTGCCTCCGGCGGCATACTTTTTGCCAACAGCAGCAAAAAGTATGCAAAAAACGCCGCTTGAAACCGATGGTTTCAAGACTTCCTTTACTCTCAAGAGTTTCGTTCGTTATGGGACATAGTGGGAATTGACTCAGCAACAGACCCGCTGCCGCTCCCACTCAAGCGAAGAAAATATTACGTTTACCGCCGGGGAATACGGATCCCCACAACCAGTCTGCGGACTGTCTGCCCCGTCGTGTCAGCCGGTTTCCAGCCACGTTGTGGCATGAAAAACGGGACACTTTCTTGAAACCGTCTCGCTGTATCCGCCACAGGCGGCGCTTCGGCGGTTTCCTCGGAATGACAGTGCGATTGGGGCGATGAATTTTCAGACGATAGAGTGGTAAGCCCCTTCAACCGCCCAATAAAGCGGCAGCGTGAGTAGAAGCAGACCAATTCCTCGCTTCGGCGGGATTTAAGCAGCAACTCTTGCACTCGACAAAGGAAGTCTTGAAACCATCGGTTTCAAGCGGCGTTCTTTGGGTACTTTCTTTCGCTATTGAAAGAAAGTACCCCGCCGGAGGCACAAAAGAAAAAACTACTGGGGAAATTGCCGCCGGAGATACGTTCCCTATGCAAAAGGGCCTGCTGGAAGAAAGGCATCCGTCAGAGACAAGATGAAAAAGCCATCCACCGTAGAGAAAAGCTTCCCCCCATGTCCCCCCACGCAAAAAGGAACGTGCCATGGCACGTTCCTTTTTGCAGGTCATTTCTTTGTTTCAGTCGTGATTCGGTTGCTCCCCTGCTTCAGCTTTGCTCCTCAGGGGCGGGGCTGCTGCTGGGTGATGCAATGGATATTGCCGCCGCCGAAGGCCACCTCACGGGTCTGCACGCCCACCACCTCACGGTCCGGGAACATCTCCTGCACCTGACGCACCGCCAGCGCATCGTTCTCGTCGCCGTACTGGGGCAGGATCACACCGCCGTTGACAATGAGAAAATTCATATACGAAGCAATACTCACCTCGCCGTTTTCACGGGGGACGGTACCCTCCACGGCGTCGATGGTCTCGGCGCCCTCCAGCCGGCAGGGCTCACGGGTCAGGCACAGCTTATGCACCTTCAGCCGCCGGCCCTTGGCGTCGGTGGCCTGAGACAGGGTGCGGTAGGCATCCTGCGCCGCCTGATAGAAGGGGTTGTCCTTGTCCTCCGTCCAAATACAGGCCACCTCCCCCGGCGCCACGAAGCAGGCCACATCGTCGATATGGCCGTTGGTCTCGTCGGGGTCGATGCCATCCCGGAGCCACAGCACCTTCTCGCAGCCCAGATACTGGCACAGCTTCTCCCCGATCTCCGCCTTGGACAGGTCGGGGTTCCGGCCGGGGGACAGCAGGCACATCTCCGTGGTCAGCACGGTACCCTCGCCGTCCACATGGATGGAGCCGCCCTCCAGCACGAAGCCCTCGGTGCGGTAGGAGTCCACGTCCGCCATCTCACAGATCTTCTGCGCTACCTGATCGTCCCTGTCCCACGGGAAGTACAGGCCGTCGTACAGGCCGCCCCATGCGTTGAAGGTCCAGTCCACCGCCCGCAGGCCACCCTGACCGTTTACCAGAAAGGTGGGGCCGCAGTCCCGGACCCATGCGTCGTTGGAGGACACCTCCACCACCCGGATCTCCTCCGGAAGGCGGGCCCGTGCATTCTGATACTGTCCGGCGCTGACGCACATGGTGACCTTTTCAAACCGGGCAATGGCACGGGCCACCTGACAGAAGGTCTCCTGTGCGGGCTTGGCCCCGCTGCGCCAGTTGTCGTTGCGCTCCGGCCAGAGCATCCACACCCCGTCCTGGGGTTCAAATTCCGCAGGCATCCGGTAGCCGTCCGCCTTGGGAGTAGAGCCGATGATACGTTTTGCCATATAATGCGTCCTCCTGCAATCAGTGTTGGGGCCGCCGGGCCGCTATGAGCACCTCGCCCAGCAGCACGCTCAGCACGGAGCCGACGGTGATGGGCAGCACGCCGGTGAGCGTCTCCCGATCCCACGACAGCGGCACGGCGGTAAAGATGATGGATAGAATGATCAGGGCCATAGGCACATAGGCCAGCCACTTCAGAAAGCCGCTGCGGCCCGGCACCCGGAAGGGGCGCTCCCGGTCCGGGAATTTCCGCCGCAGGGTCAGAAATGCCGGGAACACCGGCAGATAGCTCAGCAGCAGCATCACCAGATTCAAGGCGAAGAAGCTCCAGAACAGGGACGAGTCAGGGCTGAGCCGCTCCATCACCGCCCCCAGCAGGCACACGGCAGAGGCCACGATGCCGCTGGTGACAGCGGAACCCACGGGCATATCGTTGCGCTTCCAGCGCCGGGCGAACACCGCCGGCATATCGCCCCGGTCGGCGGCGTAGGCGGCGGTGGAGTTGACGCCCATGGACCATGAGATCATATTGCCGAAGAGCGTCACCAAAAACAAGAGGGCCACCACCCGCACCAGCGTACCGCCGGCCCCGCCGGTCATCAGGGACACGGCATCGATGAGGCCGGAATCCGGGCTGATGTCCCGCACCGGCACGGCGGCGCCGATGCCGAAGGCGGAGAACAGGTAGATGGCGGCGATGACGATGCCGCCGGTGACGATGGCCTGTGGGATCTGCCGCCGGGGCTCCTGCATATTGTCGGCGTAGGTGCAGACCACCTCGAAGCCCAGAAAGTTAAAGAGAATGACGGAGATATAGGACAGGCTGTTCAGATCGAAGGACGGCAGGAAGGTCCGGGCCTCCATGCTGTTGACGAAGCCGTTTTTCGACACATACACGATGCCCAGCACGCCCACCGTCAGCGCCAGCAGGATCTTGATGGCGGCACTGAGGTTCAGGATCAGGATGCTGTCGCACACCGGATAGGCGGCGATCCATGTGACGATCCAGATGAAGGCCAGCTGGATCACCAGCGACCACACCGGGTCGATGCGCCCGCCGAAGATCACCTCCAGCAGCTCCGGGCATACCACCGCCAGAGACGCCATCCACAGCGGGAAATTGATCCAGTAGTACCACGAGGCCCGTGCGCCCCAGTGGGTGCCGGGATAGGCGGTCTGGATCCAGTCGTACAGGCCGCCGTCGCCGGGAAAGGCCGTCCCCAGCTCCGAGGCGATGAGGCCGTAGGGCAGCAGGAACGCTGCGATCATGAACAGCCACCAGAAGTACTGGCTGTTGCCGATGGAGGCCACCGGCGCCGCCGCCTCCGCCACGAATACCACGCAAATGACGGACAGGATCACATCCGCCAAGCGGAATTTTCTGCGGTTTTCCATAGGCCGTCAGCAGTAGATGCGGTCCTGCAGAAACCGCTCCAGTGTGTCCCGTGCAGCGGCGATCTCCAGCTCCGTGTGCTCCGGGCGGCAGCGGGTGAAGTAGACCAGCAGGCCCCGCATGGCCGTCAGGCGGTTGCCGGCCTGCTCCCAGCACAGGGAGGAGGCGGAGTCCGCCACCTCGTCCGTCACGTCCTCGCCACGGGTGGCCGGCAGGCAGTGGAGGAACTTGCAGCCGATGGCCCCCAGCGCCATCAGCTCCCGGTTCACCTGATAGTCGTGGAATACCTGCACCCGCTCCTCCTTGGGCATCTCATTTTCATACAGGCCGTACCACACGTCGGTGTAGATGAAATCGGCGTCCCGGACGGCGGAGCGGTCATCCGTCACCAGCCAGCTGCCGCCGGAGAGCTGACAGTTGCGCTCTAAAATGGTCTGATGCTTCTCCGTCAGCTGGTGGCTCGCCGGGCCGTAGTGGACGAAGTGCATCCCCAGCCTGGTGGTGATGAAGCCCAGCGAGGCGCAGACCTGCGTGCCGTCCCCCACGAACACCACCTTCACGTCCTTCAGGCGCTTGCCCTGGGGCAGATGCTCGAAAATGGTACACATATCCCCGATCTCCTGCGTGGGGTGGTTGTAGTCGGACATTCCGTTGAGTACCGGGACGGTGCAGGACTGGGCCAGCTCCACGACGGTCCGATGCTCGATGACACGGGCCATCACCACATCCAGCAGACGGGACAGCACCTTGCCGGTATCCCCGATGGTCTCGTGGCCTCCCAGCTGGATCATTCCCGGCCCCAGATACTGGGCGTGGCCGCCCATCTGGCTCATGGCTGTCTCGAAGGAGACACGGGTACGGGTGGAGGACTGCTGGAAGATCATGCCCAGTGTCATGTCCTGCATCAGGGGCGGATAGTACCCGCTGCGGATGGCCCGCTTGATGGCAAGGCTCAGCTCGATCATATCCACCAGCTGCTCCCGCGTGAACTCATTTGTGTCGATGAAATCTTTCACCATAGCTTGCGCTACCTCCTGCGTCATAAAATGGAAACGCCCATAGTTTGCGCCGCAGGAAGCGGAATATGTACGCCATGATGCCCTCTTTTGCAATTTCCCCTTGTTATCTGCGGATAAATGCGATATAATGCTCTGTATTAGTATCAATCGTATCATCGGGCAGTCTGCCCTTTATCCTGAACGGAAAGGAAGAATACTATGATTAAGGTCCAGTCCCAGCGGGGCGAGATCAGTATCAGCAGCGCCGTATTCACCAGCATCACCGGCGCCGCCGCTACCAACTGCTTCGGCGTCAAGGGCATGGCCTACCGCAGCATGACGGACGGCTTGGTCCATCTGCTGCGCCGGGAAGCCATGAGCAAGGGCGTAAAGGTCACCTATAACGAGGACGGCACGGTGTCCATCGAGCTGCACATCATCGTGGAGAACGGTGTGAATATCGCCACGGTATGCCGCTCCATTATGGGCGAGGTCAAATATGTGGTCACCAAAAATACCGGCGTGGAGGTCCGTGAAGTGAATGTCTTTGTGGACTCCATCACCGTGTGATGAACGTCGGTAGGAGGAGAAGCAAGAGCATGACAGAAAAAATCAGCGGCGGCGCCTTCAAGCAGATGGTCGCCTTCGGCGCCGCCTGTATCACCCGTGAAAAGCAGGCCATCAACGACCTGAACGTATTCCCCGTGCCGGACGGCGATACCGGCACCAATATGAGCCTTACCATCCAGACCGCTGCGGCGGAGCTGAAAAAGTGCGAGCCTGCCACGGTGGGCGAGGCCGCCAAGATCACCGCCAGCGCCCTGCTGCGGGGCGCCCGCGGAAACTCCGGCGTTATCCTGTCCCTGCTGTTCCGGGGACTCTCCAAGTCCGCCAAGGGGCTGGAGGAGATGGACGGCGTACAGCTGGCGGCGGCCATGTCCGAGGGCGTGACCACGGCCTACGGCGCCGTGATGAAGCCCGCCGAGGGTACGGTGCTGACGGTATCCCGTCTGGCGGCGGCCAGAGCTGAGGAGGCGGCGCAGGAGCAGAACTGCGCCGAATATGTGCTGGCGGAGGCCATTGCCACGGGCTATGAGACGCTGGCCGAGACCACGGAGATGAATCCGGTGCTGAAAAAAGCCGGGGTGGTGGACGCCGGCGGCAAGGGCTACCTCATCATTCTGGAGGGGATGCTCAGCAGTCTGCGGGGCGAGCCCATGCCGGAGGTGGAGGACGAGCCGGAGCACGACAAGGCGGACTTTGCCGCCATCGGAGACGAGGACATCACCTTCGCCTTCGACACCGTGTTCATCGTCCGCAAGAACGATCCCAACGTGGATCTGGCCCCCTTCCGGGCCTATCTGGACAGCATCGGTGACAGTCTGGTCATCGGCGAGGACGACGAATCCTTCAAGGTCCATGTTCACACCGACACCCCCGGCGAGGCCCTGACGGCGGCCCAGCGATACGGTACGCTGGAGTTGGCCAAGATCGAGAATATGCGGACCCAGGCCGCCGATCTGGCAGCGGGCCGCAAGGCCCAGAGCACCGACGATCTGGACGCCATCGAGGCGGAGCTGGAGCAGGCCGAGCAGGCGGAGGTCCCCGCCGAGAAGCGCTACGGCTTTCTGGCGGTATGCGCCGGAGACGGACTGGCGGCGGCCTTCCGGGATCTGGGCGTGGACCGGGTGGTATCCGGCGGCCAGACCATGAACCCCTCTACGGAGGCCATTCTGCGGGAGGTGAACCACACCCCCAGCGAGATCGTGTTCGTGCTGCCCAACAACAAGAACATCGTCATGGCGGCCCAGCAGTGCGTGGGGCTGACAGAGAAGCAGGTCATCGTGGTACCCACCCACAGCATCCCTCAGGGCATCAGCGCCATGATGAGCGTGGACACGGCGGAGGAGGATCCACAGGCTATTCTTGCGGCCATGACCGAGGCGGCCGCCGCTGTCACCACGGCCCAGATCACCTATGCCGCCCGGAACTCCGACTTCGACGGCTTCGCCATCAACGAGGGCGACTATCTGGCCCTGCTGGACGGCAAGCTCTTCGGCACGGAGCGGGACATCACCTCCCTGCTGACCCGACTGGCGGCGCTGGCGGCGGAGCGGGAGGCGGCCTTCGTCACCCTGTTCTACGGCGAGGGCGTATCGCAGGAGGAGGCCGAGGCGGCGCAGGCCCTGTTCACCGAGGCCTGCCCGGAGACGGAGGTCTCCCTCCTCAGCGGCGGTCAGCCGGTGTACTACTACACCATCTCCATCGAGTAAAACCGAGTCTATCGCACCGAAGCATTCCCCGGACAGGACACTGTCCGGGGAATTTTTTCTGCCGGGCGGGGTTCGGGTCTCCCCGGCAGCGGCCGTCATTTCCCGGCAAATGATTTTTCGGTATGATATTGCAAAACGGTCGCCCTTGTGTTATGATGAGGAGGATAACGTTCCAGCCATTGAACTGGAACTCCGTTTCTTTCTCGGCAGACGGCTCCGTCCCTGTGAGGGGACAGGTGGAATAGGGTGCAAATCCCTGCGAGTGGGTCACTGTGAAGCCCTCCCGGCGGCAAGTCCGACGGGACGGATAAGTCAGATACACCGGGTCGTCCGCTGCGGTACCTGCCTACACCGGGACTGCCTGCACAAAGAGAACGCCCTTTTATGCGTCCGTGCTGCCGAACCGGCGGCACGGACGCTTTTGCTTTGTGCCATCAGCAAAAGCCGCCCCGACCCAAGGGGACTGTACGGCAGACGAGAAAATCCCACCGGAGAGGAGGTGAGGGCTGCGGCCTGCACGCAGGGCCGCCGATCCCGACTGACACCACGACATATTTGAGAAAAGGAGAAACGAAATGCAGACAAAGAGCACGTCGCACGGAAAGAAGCTCCTTGCGCTGATGCTGTCCCTGCTGATGCTGGTGAGCGTCCTGCCGGTCTCGGCATGGGCCGCCACCGATGCAAAGCCCGAGAAGATCACTCTGGTGGGCAGCAGCGATGCGCTGGAGTACGAATTTGTAGACTATCTGACCTTTGCGTGGGAGGATCTCCCCCACTATAAGGTCTACGTCCCCGCCGGGACCAAGACGGTCCAGCTCTACGGCACCGTCTATCTGGATAAGGCCAGCCGCTCCGGCAGCGGCTACACCCAGGAGGACGGTCTGAATGATTGGCCGCCTCCCGTGGATTACTGGACGGCAGATCAGGTGGGGTCCTCCTCCCCCTATACCATCGAGACCCGCACCAGCGGCTACGAGAGGAATCTGTCTCTGGTCAAGACCAGCAACTATGCCACCACCAACACCGCCTATATTCTGGAGTTCGTGGAGAAGGATGACTCTCCCGCCGCCCCGGCTCCCGTTCTGACGGCGGATCTGTCCACGGCGGCTGTCACCTACACCTGCGGCGATAAGGCCAATGCTCTGGCGGTGCAGGCCACCGGCAGCGGCACCCTGAGCTATCAGTGGCAGGTGAGCACCACCTCCGCCGCCGACGGCTTCGAGGACATCACCGACGCCACCCAGAGCAGCTACACCCCCTCCGCCGAGGCACCGGGCAGCTTCTGGTACCGTGTGGTGGTCACCAACACCGTGGCGGGCAACAAGCCCACCAGTGTCACCAGCGCCGTGACTCCCGTGACGGTCAACGTTCCGGAGGGGATGCGCCAGGTGAAGATCATCACCTCCCAGGGCCGGGGTACCGGCATGACCCTGACCCTGAAGGATGCTGCGGGCCAGCCCGTATCCATCCCCGCAGACACCAGCGGCAGCTACGCCGTATATGAGTTCCTGACGGCTCCCGGCGTCTATACCTATGAGGCACGGGACACCGTCCGGGGCAGCGAATATCTCCTTGGCACAGGCACCCTCACCGTCACCGAGGGTACCGGTGAGCAGACCTTCGAGCTGTATCTGGTCTATGTCTACGCCGTCAAGAGCGGCTGGACGGCAGACGACTTCACCACCGAGGTCAAGGCCGCCGACGGCACCGTGATGACCCCCGGCGAGCCCCATTACTTCGCCAGCTATGTAGGCTATCCCTATCTCATGGTTCCCGGCACCTACACCTGGTCCATCCAGCCCTCCGAAGCCAGAGCAGCCGAGGGCTATCAGGCCACTCAGCCTGCCCGCGAGACGCTGAAGACTGCCTCAGGCGCCGCCTTGTGGAGCGCCACCCCGACCCAGATCGTAAACACCGACTTCGTGGTCCCCAAGGGCGCTCATGTCGTTATGACCGGCATTCCCGCCACCACCTATGGGCAGGGTGCTCTCGTTGCCGCCAGCGCCGATCTCACCGGCGATGACAGCGATGTCTACACCTTCCGGCTGGTAGCCGGAAGCAGCTACATCTACCGGGCCACCGGCGATGGGCTTGTCACCGCCACCAGTATGTTCAAGTTCGACGGCAGCACCAGCCGTTATGACCTGACGAAAACCATGACCGGCGATCCCAAGGCCATTCTCCGGGACGAGAAGAGTGACGCGGCGGATATCCGCCTCAACGGTGTGGACTACACCGGCAGCGTCGCCCTGACCGTGGGCGGCATGAAGCAGCTGCGCCCCCTGCGTATGTTCCAGATCGCCAACAACAGCAGCACCGGCATGAAAGGCTCTACGCTGGAGCCTGTGTTCCACTACACGGCGCTGGATGTGGACGGCACCAATGTGGTCAGCGTGGATGACAGCGGCCGCATCACCGCCAACAGCGCCGGTACGGCCATTGTTCTGGTGACCTATGACGCCATGTATGTAGCGGATTCCGGCTGGTCCATCAACAAGAACAAGACCTTTGGCGCCATCTGGCCGGAAAACACCGGCGTGGTGGTGGTGGAGGTAGGCAAGAACGCCGCCAACGGCCCGGATGCCAACATGACCATCAACAACGGTGACCGGAAGGTCGCCGGTAACAAGCTGGATGCCGAGGCAGACGTGCTGTACTACACCGGCGATGACGGCTGCCAGTACACCTTCCGGCCCGCCGCCGGCAGCACCGTTACCCTGCTGCGCCCCACGCTCACCGAGGCGGCCATGACCTACACCGGCGGCTTCGGCACCGACGGCGTGACCACCAAGGGCGGCGACGTGACTCTGGCTCTCACCGAGGGCAAAAACATCGTCAAGATCAGCAAGGATGGCGCCGACACCTATCAGGTCATCACCGCGAAGAAGGCCGGGGTAGTCATCACCAACAAGACCGACCCCACCCGTGATATCCTGCCCGGCGACACCGTCACCGTGCAGCTCACCGGCGTGTATCACCCCGCCAACACCATGGCGAACCTGTATAACCTCTACGCCTACGTCTCTTACACCGATCCCGGCAGCGATGATACCGTCACCGGCTATAAGGGCCTCTTCCAGCGTCACCTCTTCGACCGGGCGGACGGCGACAGCTGCCGCACCGTGGAGGTGAAGATCCCCGCCGACTGGGATGCTGATAAGCCCTATGTCCTGACGGACGGCGTTCTCAACTTTCACGGCAACGGCAAGGATATCGGCTCTCACCGCAATTCCCTGCCCGATCTCTCCACCAACGTTCCCTTTATCGGCAGCTACAGCAGCTTTGCACTGGGCGCCCTGCCGGATATCACCATCCCTGTGGTCAAGCCCAATACGGCGGACGTCACCTTCTCCGTGAAGGATGACTCCGGAAACGCCATCAACAGCTGCACCATCCAGCTGACCAACAGCCGCAACGATACCGTCACCATCAACGCCACCGCTGCCTCCGCCACCCGCACGCTGGCCAGCGGCAAGTGGAGCTATGTAGTCACCAAGGAGGGCTATCTGCCCGCTAAGGGTACACTGACCGTGGTGGGCGGTGAGGATCAGGCCGTGAATGTGGAGCTGCCTCTGGTCACTGCCATTCAGGTCAAGACTCTGCCCAAGAAAACCGTTTATACCGAGGGCGACACGCTGGAAGCCGCCGGTCTGGTGGTGCAGGCTGTCACCAGAAACGGCGCTTCCACCCTGTCCGCCGGCCAGTACACCCTCTCCCCCACTCTGCTGGAGACCGTGGGGCAGCAGACCATCACCGTGACCTTCGGTCAGCTCACCACCACCTTCGAGGTGACGGTGCGTGAGGATATCGTCACGCTGGAGACCACGCTGGAGGACGGCATCACCCAGCGCAATTCCCGCATGACCTTCGACGTCTTTGCCAAGGACGGCGACGGCAAGAAGCTGCCCGCCAATGAGGTAACGGTGCTCCTCAACGGTGATCCGGTGTCCGTCAACTGGGACGATGACACCAAGACCAGCTATACCCTGCACTTTACCAAGGAGGGCGAGAACACCATCGTTGTCAAGGCCCACAAGTCCTCTCTGACCTATACCATCACCTATGTGAAGGCCGAGCCCGGTGATGTGGTGGGCAAGGCTGTGTTCACCGTGGAGGCCCTGTCTCTGGGCGGCGGCTACATCATCGAGCCCTGCTATGTGGACATCATCGAGGGCGAGAACGCCGCTCAGGCGCTGGCCCGTCTGTTGGAGGAGAAGGGCTTCACTTACGACAACACCGGCTCTCTGGAGAGCGGCTTCTATCTGTCCCACATCCAGGGCGATGCGCTGGCGGGCATTGATCCCACCGGCGACAGCATCCCTCAGGCCCTGCGGGAGAAGCTGGAGGAGAAGGGCTTCGATATCCAGACCCGGACGGACGAGACCAGTCTGGGCGAGTTCGACTACACCAGCGGCTCCGGCTGGATGTACTGCCTGAAGAACGTATTCCCCAACGTGGGCTTTGCCGATTCCTATCTGTCCGAGGGCGACGTGGTGCGTGTGCAGTTCACGCTGGCCCTCGGCTCCGACATCGGTGGGGGCTATGCCATGGATACGGGCGGAAGTGCCGGCTATTACGAGGTGGCCAACAAGGACGCCCTGACCCGCCGTGTGGCGGCCATCAACGCCAAGATCGAGGCGAACCCCTACTATCTGGAGCAGAACTGCCTGACCAAGGCCTATGACGCCGCTATGGACGTGCTGACCACTCTGTACGTCTCTCAGGCCGACGTGGATGCCGCTTTGGCGGATCTGCCCGATCCCCCTGTGGGCCACCGGCTGACCGCTGTGGAGAAGGTTCCTGCCACCTGCGAGACCGCCGGCGTGGAGGCTTACTGGAAGTGCTCCGTCTGCGGCAAGCTGTTCAGCGATGCCGAGGGCAAGACCGAGACGACGCTGGAGAAGCTGGCTATCCCCGCCACCGGTCATGCCTATGGCGCCCCGGTGTGGAAGTGGAACGATGATTTCACCGCTTCTGCCACCTTTACCTGCG
>ERZ857480.5416-NODE-8333-length-60178-cov-78.9986_pt1 | contig 60178 bp, 86 predicted proteins | sample MGYA00519767_ERZ857480 | MGnify/ENA primary metagenome ERZ857480 (study PRJEB31778, sample SAMEA3449210) | human gut metagenome | biome: human gut; feature: human-associated habitat; material: faeces | place: United Kingdom | collected 2010/2012 ...
GATGGAGCGTGGTGTGGCGAACTCACGACGCGCAATACTGGGGAGTGCCCCAACGCCGTCGTCGTATCTCGGTTGTCGCAGATTTTGGAGGAGACACCGCATCCGAAATACAATTTGACCGCAAAAGCGTGTCAGGGGATATTACGGCGAGCGGAGCGGCGGGGGAAGGACTTGCCGAAGCTGCTGAAAGAGGTTTTAATCCGGCAGGCGGGGACTGCATGACGGCTTGGGATTGCCAAAGCAAGCGCATTTTTGACACAAACGGAAAATCTCCCACACTGCAAGGCGGCGTTGGTGGCGGCGTGAATAATCCTGCCATATTTGCGGCTATTCCCATCAACGACAAAGCCACCAGATGGCAGGGCGGCGGAGAGAGCCGCAACCACGATGGCAGCGGCAACGGTCTTGGCATCGGCAAAGAGGGAGACCCATCACCCACGCTGACCGCTGGCGACCGTCACGGGGTAATGTGCATGACGCCTTGGGACGCACAGAGCCAGCGCGTATACGACGGAAACGGCGTTTCGCCTACGCTCAGTTCCCGTGAAAACAGTGGTCTGAACCGCGAAGCCGTGCTATGTGCCGGGTTTAAGGCCGGACAGGGCGCACAGGCGGGCGGCATCGGGTGCGGTGAGGAAGTGTCGCCCACGCTGGCGGCGGCACCCAGCGGGACGAACCAAACCCCGGCAGTGGTGGAGCTGGACATGACACACGCCTGTGACGTCATCCGCGAGTGCGGGGAGCAAGTGCCGGCATTGCAGGCGAAAATGGGCACGGGCGGAAACCAAGTGCCGCTGACATACCAAGATGTGACGGGTACGCTTTCCCCAGGCGCTCATGCCGGGAGCTACAACGGGCAGGACGCATACAACGATATGCTGGTGTGCGGGGCAACACCGGATGTGGCACACGCGCTGCGGGCAAAGGCTGCCTGTGCGTACCGGGAGGACACGGAGACATACCCGGTGCAGAACATGGTGGTGCGCCGATTGACACCGTTGGAATGTACCCGCTTGCAGGGATACCCGGACGGATGGGTGGACATTGGCGACTGGACGGATGAGAAGGGCAAGAAACACAAGGACGCGGACAGCCCGAAGTACAAGGCGCTGGGCAACAGCATCGCCCTGCCCTTCTGGGACTGGATGCTGCGGCGCATGGCACGGTATTTGCCGGAGGGGGCAACGCTTGGGAGCTTATTTGATGGTATTTCGGGCTTTAACGTCTGCTGGGCGAGAATACACGGAGCAGAGTGCTGCCGGTGGAGTTCTGAAATTGAGCAATTCCCTATTGCTGTGACCAAAAAGCATTTCGGCGATGAAAAGTCAGGTGAGACGGGTGACTGGGAGATTTTTTCGGGAGGAATGACATGATAAACGACGCTTTGTTTTCCAGCGACAAGAATTTCTGGGAAACGCCGCAAATGCTCTTTGATGAGCTGGACGCGGAGTTCCACTTCACGCTGGACGCTGCCGCCAGTGATGAAAATCACAAGTGTGCGCGGTATTTCACGCAAAGCGATGATGGTTTGCGGAAAAATTGGGGGGGCGAAACGGTGTTTTGTAACCCGCCCTACGGGAGCAAGGAAACCGGGCTGTGGACGGAGAAGTGTTACCGCGAAGGACAGAAACCAGGGACAACGGTGGTGCTTCTGATCCCCGCCCGGACAGACCGTGCCAGCTTTCACGACTATATTCTGGGCAAGGCAGAGATCCGCTTCCTGCGTGGTAGGCTGAAATTTGAGCTGGACGGAAAGCCGATGGGGACGGCACCGTTTCCCAGCATGATTGCCATTTGGCGAGGAGGAATGACATGACACGCGAGGAGATCATAACCGCGCTGCGGTGCTGTGCAGACATTGATGGCGAATTTGAGTGCAGTACAACCTGCGCGTTTTTCAAAACGAGCGACGAACTGGGCGACTGCTGCACAAAGAAAAATGTTGCCGCCGCTGACCTGATCGAGAACCAGCAGCGGCACATCGAGGCACTGATGAAAGCCAACGACAGCCTGAAGGACGCCATTGCACGGCGGGATAAGCAGATAGAGGACATGAATCAGGGCATGGCACAGCTGGCAAAGGCTGTGGCGGTGAAGGAGGAACAGAAATGAGCCTTGAGGTTTGCCCGATGACGCTCAAGGAGGCGAACGCCTTTGTGGAGCAGCACCACCGGCATCATAAGCCAGTGGTGGGACACAAGTTCTCCATCGGCTGCACGGACGGAAAGGAAATCGTGGGCGTTGCCATTGTGGGCAGACCGGTGAGCCGGCATCTGGACGACGGATGGACGCTGGAGGTCAACCGGTTATGCACAGATGGCACTCACAATGCTTGCTCTATGCTGTACGCCGCTGCTTGGCGGGCGGCACGGGCGATGGGCTACAAACGACTTGTGACCTACATACTAGACAGCGAAAGTGGCACAAGTCTGAAAGCCAGCGGGTGGAAATGCGTGGGACAGGCTGGCGGCTTGCGGTGGACAGGAAAGCGCAGACCGGAGGTCGATCTATATCCGGCGCAGATGAAAATTCGGTGGGAAAAGGAGGAACACGATGGATCGGTTGACTAAGTACACTGCGGAGTTGAGAAAAAGACTAATTGACCTGCGTGACGAGTTAGAAACTGCTTACGACAGCATTTCGCAGTTGGATGGTGTCAATAGTAGTTTGATGGCCGCAAACTCGAAGCTGGCGGCAGATCGCAAGGCACTTATCAACGAGCTATGCCAATACTGCGGGAAGTACAAACACGCACACGAGGGCGCCTGTGACGGGTGCAAATGGAGGGATATGTGATGGATGCTTTATTCTCTGCGGGTTCCAGAAGCGCAAGCCGGAGGACTTCTGCTCCTACGGCGAGAGAAAGGGAAAGAATGAAACCGAGCGTACATGAGGGAAGAAGGTGCCCACATGCGGCCAGTTGCTTTGAGTGCCCGCTGCCGGATTGCAGGGCGGGTATGTGGACGGTGGCAAAATATAATCGACTCCCTCACGAAAAATGCGGAAGCGAACTGTGGCGCAAGTGGAGCAAAACGATGAGGACAGAAGGTGAAATGAACGGATGAAGAAATACATAGCGGGGTTTGGCGCACTGGCAGTGCTGGTGGCGTTTGCGGCAGCGGAGCTGCTGGTATGGGGACGGGCGTATGAGACGGCGATAGGGTGCGTATGCTGCGGAGTGCTGTTGGCTGTAGCGGCGGTGTGCGGATGGGCGGCGGTGGAGTTCTGGCGAGAGGAGCGGAGAAAGAAGTGAAGAAGGAAAAAAAGAAAGCGGGTTTTGGCGAATACCCACCGAGAGAGAGGTGCGACCTGTATGAGCCGATCAAGTGTGAGTGTGTGGGGCTGACGGTGGTGCTGTGCAGCGTGAAAGGGAAGTGCCCCTTTTACAAGACCGGTGAACAGGCGCGGAAGGACCGGCTGGACAGCATACGGAAACGGAGACGAAAGGGACTGCTGATATCGGATGCAGAGGCTCGTATGCTGCTGGACGCGGAGAAGATGCCCAGCGCGGAGGAGCGGTGACATGGCGGCTAACAAGGTGCTGCCGGGGCGAATACGCTACCTGCGGGAGAAGGCGCAGTTAAAGCGGTGCGTACTGTCAGAGCTGTGCGGGCTGAGCAAGGAGACCATAAAGCGCTACGAGGAGGGGACGGCAGAGCCGCTGGCCTCCTCACTGGAGGCGATGGCGGACTATTTCCACGTGACGACGGACTACCTGCTGGGGAGAGAAGAAAAATAAATTCTGCGTCATTCCCATACATGGGAGTCAGACAATCGAAAACCTGCGAAAATGGTACATGAGAGAGTGGGTAATTCTCTTTTGTACCATTTTTACTATCCGAAAGGAGCGCAGGATGGCCGAACTTTTACCTATGGACGCGGAAAAGCAGCAGGCGTATTACGACCAGCTTAATGATGCGGTGGGGGAGAGTTTGGCTTATTTTTATGCCTGCATACGCTTCAACAAGCCCTTTGATATGAACGCGCTGCCGGCAAGCGGGAGCAAAAACAAGTGGACGGCCTATTGCGATAAACTGGCAAAGAAAAAGCTGGACCGGACGCCGGGAGGCGGAGAGCTTGGCTTTCTTGACGGGCTGACGGATATCACCAAGATATTCGGAGAGGGGCTGGAGAACGGCAACTTCACCAAGGCGGTGAGCGCGGAGAAAAGCGCACGGGATGGCAGGCAGGGCACCAAGCGGCAGGCCGCAGACTGGGGTGAGGGCACGGGGAAAGTGCCATACACCAGCGAGGACTACAACGAGTTTGACCGGATCTATAACGCGCTGTGCGCCGACTTTGGCGGAGAGCAGGCGGTGAGCGCCAAGCAGCAGCTGATACTGCGGAACGTGGCAAAGTGGACAAAGCAGATGAACGACGCCGCAGAGATGGGCGCCATAGACAAGGCCAAGAAGCTATCCAGTATGATACAGGAAAACCTGGCGTCGGAAAACTTGCGGAAGAAGGACACGAAACCGGTGGAGGACCTGCGGCTGGACGGCATCGTGGACAGGCTGGAAAAAGCGGGCCTGATGAAAAACGGAAAGCAGTGTACGCCGGATGAGGCGTTTCAACTGATATTCGGGAGACCGTGCAAGTACACCTACACGGCGGACGCGGCGGAAAAAATGCTGCTGGCGATCATCAATCAGGCCCGAATAAACGACGGGCTGCCGGAATTGGTGGAACTGCCAGAGGATGCGACGATAGAGGATGAATTGGGTGAATTTGCCGAGGAGCCAAACGAGGCGGAGCAGGAAGCCTACGAAAAAATGGGTCTGCTGCGGAAACATAAAAAATGATTAAAACCGGGACAGCGGAGTAGCTACCGTTTCCCTCCCCATACGAGGGATTACCGGCTTTTAATAGAAAGTCTGTATGGGAGACAAATATGGAGAGAAGATATTTCGTTTATCGGCATATTACGCCTGACGGCCTGATCTATGTTGGGGCGACATCTTTCAAAAAACCGGAGAAACGGTGGGGGAACGGAAAGTGCTACCAAGCCAACAAGCGGTTTACGGACGCAGTGAGCTTCTTTGGATGGGACAATATAAAGCACGAGATATTGGCGGAAGGTCTACCAAAGGAAGAAGCCCATGCGATGGAACGGGAGCTTATTCGGGAGTGGGACACCACAAACCCGGAGAAAGGCTACAACATTTTGGACGGGGACCTTTCCACAAAAATCTACTGCGTGGAGCTGGATAGAACTTTCCCGTCGCTGCATGATGCGGCACGGGGAACGCACATAAAAAGGGACTCGCTGAAAAGCGCCTGCACGGGTCATACGGCAACGGCGGGCGGCTACCACTGGTGCTATGAAAAGGACAAAGCTACTTATGAGATAGACCCAAACCGAAGAGGGCCGAGAAAGAAAAAAGCAGTTATCAACATAGACACTGGAAAGGTGTATGAATCGGCTCATGCGGCGTTTGTGGATACGGGCGTGTGCATGGCGCAGATTTGGGCGGTTTGCGCTAAAAAGCCAAGCCGGAAAAGTGCTGGCGGGTATCGCTGGGCATTTGCGAGTGAGGTGATATAAACCAATGGCGCGACGGACAGGAAAGGCTTACGTAGCTGGACTGGGCTGGGTGACAAAGAAACCTACGCAGGAACGGAACTACGAGAATATGGCGGACAGCTGGTGGGCATGGCTGGTCTGGGTTGCACGTTGGTATTAGTTGCCCCGATAAACTGGCGGATATTCTGCGAAGCGACGACAGCGACTTCAAGACGCTGGAGATCGTACAGCGGATCATGCTGAGAGCCTATGCCCGCTACACGGACGTGGCGATCACGGGTACGCGAGGTATGACTAAGACGTACACCAAGATGATTTCCGAAATGATGAATGGTGTCGCGTGGCCGGGGACGCAGGTGATATATACCGGGCCTTCGCTGAAGCAGTTGGCATCCATAGGCGGCAAGACATTCCATGCCATAGAGCATGACTACTCAGCACTTGCCAAGCACTGGAGAGTGACAGCGGAGAGCAAGGACGACTTCAAGATAGAGACCGATTACGGTAGCGCCTTTTACATCGGAGAAAAGCGCGGCGACAACCTGCACGCGGCTACCGCGGAGGAGTTCGCGCAGGAAGAACAGCCTGCTTTCGATTTTGACGAATACACCACCGTTGTGCTGCCGGCAGTACGGTTGCGGCACAATGTAAACGGAGAACCCGATCCCAACTTTGTAGCATATAAAAACCACTCTATCACCAGCGCGGGACGAAAGCAGAACCACGCCTACCAAGTTCGCTGTGAGGTGATGAAAGAGATGGGGCGCGGGGAAAGCGCCTTTACTATGGACGTGCCTTGGCAATGCGTGGTACTGCAGCAGATGCGGCCCTATTCCTGGGCGCAGAAACTGCGGACAAAGCTGACGCCGGAGCGGTGGATGCGCGAAATGGAATCGCGCTACACCGGGGCGGACAGCAATCCTATCGTGCGGGACGAGGTGCTGACAGAGTGCCGCAAACTGATGATCGCGGAGAACCGGCACTGCGCTTACGACATAGGCAACAAACTGAAGCCGGAGGATGTGATCTATATCGTGGGGTACGACGTATCCTACGCCGATGACAAGAAGAATGCAAAATGCGCCTGCGTGGTGCTGAAATGCACACGTCAAACGGACTGGCTGAAGCGGGACCGCTACCTGAAGCAGGTGGTGTATGTGGACGTTTGGAACCCCCCTGTAAAGAGCATGATGCAGGCGCAGCGGATCAAGGACGTGTGGAGCCGCTTTTGCTGTGACGGCGGAGCGCCCACGTACCTGGCAATAGACGCATGGCAGTACGGCACCAGCGTGGTGGAGAACCTGATGATGGACCTTGGAGACGGCCTTGCGCCGCTGTGCGTGCGGAACCACGCCAGCTTTACGGAGCTGGAGCAGGAGAACGCCGTGCCGTGTTTGTACCCCATAAAGGCGGGCGGCGCGGGCGTGACGGATCCGGACGCGGAGATGGTGCGGTACGCAGAGCTGCAATTCGAGAACCGAAATGTGGAGCTGCTGTGCTCTAACGTAAACGAGGGCGTGGAGAACTACAAGAAGTACCACCGGATCAAGGACGACAGCATGGATGCCATGCTGGCAGACCCCTACATAAAGACCAGGGAGTTGGTGGGGCAGATACAGAACCTAAAAAAGGTGGCCAGCGGCACGACCCAAAAGGAAGAACGGATAAGCAAGCACATACAGCGCGATATATGGTCGGCACTGAAATATGCGCTGCGGGTGGCGCAGATACTGGAGCGCGAGGAACTGGCGCAGGCGGTGCGGCATAAGAGCGACTGGGATGCGGAGCTGGCAAAATACAAAAACCGTGCTGCGGCACCGCACAGGGCGGCGGCAATCGGCGCGGGAGGCCGCACGGTGACGGCGCGGCGCGGCGGGAGGATATGCTGAAATGGCGGCAAGGAAGTACAGACTGTACGCGGCGCGGGTGACAGGCGAAACGGTGGCGCTGGCGGAAAAGGAGCGCTTTGTACGGATAACGGCGGGGTATATGCTGCTGTACCGCACTACGGCGCCGAAAAAAATGCAGACGTTGGAGATCAAGGGCGCGGACTTGAAGCGCCTGACGGAGCGAGACCGGCTGTGGCTGGCGGACTGCATCGCGGCGGCGCTGGCTGACAGGGTGAAAAAGAACAGGGCTGACACGCAGAAGCGGCTGAACGAGCTGCTGGATGCGTGGGAGAGGGAGCTGGAAAAAGAGCGCTCCCGCATAGACGAGGAGGCGGCGCATGGAGCAGGAGAAGCGGAGGAACCTGACAAGTGAATTGCAGAGCGTAGCCTGCGGCACCTACCCGGAGATATTTCAGCGGTTCAACGCGCTGGCGGAGCAGTACGGCAATATGCCGGCAGGGGCGCTGGCCAGCGCCTTCAGCCGGGTGAGCATGAGCCAGTCGGCACGGGTGAACCCCTACATACAGAACCGAAGGGTGCAGGCCATCTCCTCGCTGCCGGAGGACTATACCAAGAATACGGTGGCAGAGATGCTGACCGCCCCGCTGGGCAACGAGCAGGGGCTGCGGCAGGTGGAGCACGGGCTGGAATTTACAGCCTATCCGCTTTTCCACACCCGGAAGATGTACCAGGATCTGCTGACGTATCACAGCTACATCGCACCGGAGTTCACCGATAAGGACACGGCGAAGAACGACGAGTTTTGGCGGGAGTGGAAACTGCTGGAGAAACTGCGGCGCAAGCTGGACGTAAAGACCACGGCCCACAAGCTGGCGGGGCAGGCGGTGCAGGAGGGCAAGGTATTCTATTACCCCCGCGTGAGCGTGGACAAGCCCCACAACAAGGTGAACTACGCTTTTATACAGCAGCTGCCCAGCGACTGGATAAAAATTGTCGGGTTCAACAGCGTGTCGAAGTACACCGTAGCCTTTAACATGATGTACTTTCTGAAGCCGGGATGTGAGCCGGCGCAGTTTGGGGAGCTGTTTAAGCCCTACTGGGGCATATTCACCCAGGTGGCGGCGAAACCGCCCAAGGGCGCGGGCACCCGGTATGTATATGCGGCGAAGAACACCATCAATATGAACCGCTTTACCGAGCTGAAAACGGCAGCGGAGCAGGGAGGCGGCGTGTTGCCGGGAGACCCGGACGTATACTACCAGAACGGGAAGTGGTGCTACTGGGTGACGCTGCCGGTGGATGCCGTATATCCTTTTGAGATAGACGACGCGCAGACGGCGGTTGTATCGCCTCTGACGGGACTTTTCCTGTCGTTTATCCAGATTGCGCAGTATGAGCAGATACAGCTGGAACTGGTACAGAACCCGCTGATCTCGCTGCTGACGGGCGAGATCGAATACGACGACAACAGCACGAGGCAGCAGTCGGACAGCTACAAGCTGAGCAACGCAGGGTGGGAGCTTTTCCGCACGCGGTTTTACGACGAACTGGCGGAAAACAACACCAGCGGCATAGGCTGGTACGCCGCGCCGCTGAAGAACATGGAACTTCACCAGCTGGCCGAGGCGCCCAGCGCCACGAAGATAAGCTCCGCCGGGTACGGATACACCATGGCGAAGGCGGGACTGAGCGCACTGATACCCACCAGCGACGAGCCGCGGGCGGGCGTGGCGAATATCAGTTTGCAAATAGAGAGCAAGTTTGCCGAGCAGATATACCGGTGCTATGAGCGCATGATGCAGGGCATCATGGACGGGCTGAACCTGAAGTATTCATGGCGATTTGAGTGTTTCGGGGACATTGCCACGGACAATGATTTGAAAGAAAGCCTGAGAAAAGATATGACACTGGGCATATTGCCGGCAACGCTGAAATATCTGGCTATGAACAATATGTCTCTGCTGGATGATATGTCCATAAGCCGAGCGATGCTGGAATCCGGCATTATGAATTTGAGGAAACCTCTCAGCTCCACGTTTACAGAAGCAAAAAACGGTGGCAATGGAAACCAGACCCCGGAAACTAAAAGAGCAACCAATCCAGGAGGCAGACCGAAATCGGAGGGGAACCCAGCGACAGAGGGGCAGGAAGCGTCAGAGGATGCGGGAGGCTGAGAAGAAATGGGCATGATGGCGATACTGACGGCGGACGACCTGCACGAGATCAACCGGGAGCTGGCCCTGGGGAACGACGTGGAGATCCGCCGGACGGCTGAGGGACTGGCCATAAAGGCACACACCGTACACACGGTGAAGAAAAAGAAAGGCACGGCACTGCCGATGCCGACAGACCGATAGGGCGGCGAGAGCCCCTGCGACAGTGGGGAACGAAAACAGAGAATGCGGCTGCTGTGACCGAAGGCTTGCGCGGATGCGCGGGGTATTGAGGTAGGCGCAATGGCCGCGAAAAGTGGATAACCGCGGCAAAGGGGCTGCGGGGAAAGCCGAATGGGGCTGCGCCGGTGGAGAACACCGGCTGCGGCCTCATTTTTATTTTGCGGAGAGAGGGAGTGAGAACATGAGAGCACAGGAATACGCCAGCTGGGATAACCCCCGGTTCGCGCCTATGCGGGAACCGATGCGCCGGGTGATGGAAGCCTACGGAAACGCGGAAAAATGGTTCGCGGACATCAAGGATCGAGTGCTGTGCGACATGGGTATGCCGTTTCTGTCGGATGCGATACACAAACTGGAGCATAAGCAGCCTGAGCGGATAGACGAGTTCGCGGAGATACCCCACGACTACCACCTGCGGCTGATGTACCCCGGTACGCCGGAGCTGGACGAGGACTTTGACAACGACCTGGACCGGGTATTCGAGGTGTGCGTGGCCATTGTGGACGGTGTAAACGAGGCACTGGGCGGATTTATCCGCGCCACGGCGGATGGGGAGTTCAACGCGCTTTCCCTGAAGGCGGAGGAGCTGCAGATCGCCAACACCGACGACAGGCGCAAACTGCTGGATGCCTGGACCATGCTTGATAACGGCGGCATGAGCCGAGCGACTTTCGATAACTGGTGTCGAAACCTCTTTGCAGATGACGGAGAGTGATGACATGGGGAACATGATTGACCTCTCAGGGCAAAGGTTCGGACGGCTTACGGTGCTTTGCTTGGGACAGAAACTCCCGAATGGTCTGAGTACATGGGTATGTAAATGCGACTGCGGGAAGGTGAAAGAAGTCCGTGGGGCGCTCCTGCGGAAGGGGACTACTCGGAGCTGTGGATGCCTTGGGCGCGAAAGTGTGGCCGAGTCCAACAGGCGGCGCAGAGTGTGCCGCGATGGGGAAGAACGCTTGCACAACATTTGGGCTCTTATGAAATACCGATGCAACACGGAAAGTTCTCCTGATTATCCGCTGTACGGAGCAAGAGGAGTGACCGTTTGCCCGGAATGGATGTCCAGTTTTGCGGCGTTTCGAGACTGGGCGCTTGCCAATGGGTATCGAGATGACCTGACCATTGACCGGAGGAAAAACGACGGCAACTACTGCCCGGAGAATTGCCGCTGGGCGACGGCGGCGGAACAGGCGAGAAACCGGCGAGACAATGTGTTTATTGAGCTCGACGGAGAGCGAAAAACGGTGAGCGAGTGGGCAAGAGAATACGGCATTGACCCCTCAACGATATACCGTCGGCTGAAATGCGGATGGGACGCAGAGGATGCCGTAAAAATGCCACCTCAGAGGAAAGGCGGTGAGGACGAATGAGCACGCTGAAAACCAAGGCGCTGCCCAAGAAGGTGAGCGCCAGCGGCACGCTGAAGGTGATGCAGAAGCTCAACGAGTACGAGTTCGGCGTGGAGCTGTGGGTCATGCGCGAGGGAGAGAATCGCAACAAATGGTCGTACCAAAACCTCGCGGAATACTACAAGACCTTTGTGGGACAGCCCATTTTGGTGGCCTATGTCGGACAGGTGGTCGGAGATGGGCACAACATGGCCAAGCGCCGGGATCCCAAGACCGGGGAGGAGTACCAATCTTTCATGGAGGGGACGGCGGAGCGCATCGTGGGAACGCTGTCCGATGACGAAAAGGACTTTACCCTTGTGGAGAGGGGCGGTCATACATGGCTCAGAGCGAAGGGACGGCTATTTGCCTTTTACGCCCCGGAGCTGGTGAAACGCATCGCTGAACAGGGCACGATGGATGTTTCCGCCGAGACAATGGTGTCGGAGAGCCACAAAGAGGGCGATGTGGACGTGTTTACCAAATGGTCGGGCATAGGCGTGACCATCCTCGGCGACCGGGTAAGCCCCGCTATACCGGGGGCAAGCATCGCAAAGCTGGCGGCCATGCAGGAGGAATTTAAGGAATTGAAGCTGCGGGCCGCATCGCTGCACACAGCCGCAGAGGGCAGCGGGAAAATCAACAAGAAAGGACTGAAAAGAAGCATGAACAAGCAAATGATGGAAAGCGTACAGGCCAAGTTCCCCAACCACAAGCTGATCGCCCTGAGCGAGGACAGCATGAGCGTGGGCCTGCTGGACGCTTCCGGCAACCTTTTCAGCTACACCTTCAACGCAGAGGATAACGGCGAGGTCATGGAAAGCCGTATCGCGCCCTGCGCGGCACACATCGTTTTGTCTGCCGGTGAAGTGGAGCTGAACGCCGATGTGGCAGATGTGGTGGCCTATACCGTAGCCGCCGCCAAGACGGAAAGCGGCGAGATCAAGCAGCTCTCCGAGGAGCTGAACGCCGCCAAGGAGCAGCTCCGCGCCATGCAGGAGGCCGAGAGCAAGCGCCGGCTGAGCGCCTGCAAGGCTTCCGCCAAGGCTACGCTGGAGGCTTTCAACGCCAACCGCGAGGAAAAGGTGGCGGAGGACGCCATCAAGGCGGTGAACGAGAACATCGAGGCCGGACTGTACGCCAACAGCTGCGACAAGGACGGTGCGTGGCTGGGAGAGAAGCTGGTGCGCGAGGCAGTGCTGGCCGTGTGCGGCGAGGCCGTGATGGAGAGCGATAAACGCAGCGCACAGAAGCGCAAGACCACCTATGCCTGGGAGCACATCGCTGGAAACAGCGGCGAGGGAAGCGAGGGTGTGGACGCTTTGCTGGACAAGTGGGGCATCGACACCGGCAAGTAAAACGAAAAGGAGAGTGAACAAACATGGCATACATCGAGAAAACCGCGTTTGAGCCGCGGATCACCAACAACGAGTTCAACGAACTGTGCAACATCACGGGACGCTATCAGGTGTCCGAGGCGGATGCGGACTGCTCCGCTGGCCTGCTGGTGGTACGCGGCGAGCAGCTGCCCTGTGCGGGCTTCAAGGGCATCAAGAATGAGAACGCCTTTTACATGACCGCTGCGGGCGCTGCCGCCAACGCCGACACCGGCGTGTACGCCTGCAACACCTACGAGTGGCCCATGCTGGGCGGACGCAACGGCAACAACTACGCCGTGGGCACCGCCACGCTGGGACTGGGCGTTCCTGCGGGCCGGGACGGCACCTTCACCGAGATCGTGTTTGACGGCAAGCACGCCTACCGCTTTGGCGAGGGCAACCTGAGCACTACCATCGGCGCGAACACCATCTTCACCATCGCCAACGGCCTGCTGGTGCCCGCCGCTGCCGCCCCCACTACTACCGGCGCTATTTACTTCAAGCTGAAGGGCACCGGCAACTTCACCGAGGGCGCCGGGCAGAGCTTCGTGTACTACGACGTGTGGGCCTGCAAGGTCAGCACCGCGACCGCGTGACAAGAGAGGAGAGTGAGTAAGAAATGGCAAAGCTGAACCTGAACAGCGTTTCCAATGAGGTTTTCGCCATCAACGGAAACGACCAGCGCGAGGACATCGTGGCCAAGGGCCGCGTGCTGTTTTATGAACACGCCCTGAAGGGCAAGATGGCCATTCTGAGCGCCAAAGGACAGAACACCCCCGTGCAGCGCACCATGAACGACCGGGGCTACAAGCAGTTGAACGAGCAGTTCCAGCGGGAGAGCCTGCTGTACGCCGCCAAGCTGGCCTGCGCCAGCACCGGCAAGAAGGCCCCCGAGAGCTGGGAGGAGTTCAAGCGCAATGGCGGTGAGTATTACGGCAACGCCCGGTTCTACGCCGTGCTGCAGGGCATTTGGCAGGAGGTCATCATCCCCATTCTGCCCGCCGTGTACTCTGAGGCGCTGAGCGACTTCGCCGAGACCGTGGAGATCGAGCTGGGCCAGACCTACGCCGTGAGCATCGGCAGCAACGACATCCCCGTTTTCCAGGACTCCAGCTGGGGCGCCAGCCGCAGCGTGCCGCGTAACCGCTTCTATTCCCGCGATTACACGCTGAACCCCACCCCCAAGAGCTGCTGGATCACCGCCAAGTGGATGCAGCTGGTGGGCACGAACATGGACTTCGGCGTTTTCTTCGCAAACATGGTGGCGGGTATGTACGCCAAGACCATGGGTATGTGGAACGAGGCCATGACCACCGCCACGGAGGACACCAGCCTGATCCCCACCAACCTGAACTTCACCTTCAACAACCAGAACTGGGTGAAGGGCGCCAACAAGATCGCCGCGCTGAACAACACCACCATCTCCGACGTGTTTGCCACCGGCGGCACCGTGGCCCTGAGCAAGGTGCTGCCCAACACCGTGACCGGCTCCACCAATGTGAACATGGACGCCGCTATCGCCACGCTGCTGGGCGCCGACTACACCAAGGCCGGCTACCTGGGCCAGTTCATGGCGGTGCGCCTGATGCCCATGCGGGACGTTATCATCCCCGGCACCCAGAACACCACCGTGGAGACTATGCTCAGCGAGAACGACGTCTGGATGCTGGCGGGCAACGGCAGAAAGCCGCTGACCATCGGCTACACCAGCGGCACGCCCATCTCCATTGAGATGGATCCCACCCGCACCGGGGATATGGAAATTGGTCTCAATTTGACCATCTCCCTGGACTCTGTGGCCACGTTCGCGTCCAAGATCGCGCACTTCACCGTGTAAGGGAAACCACACAGGGGAAGGGGCGAAAGCCCCTCCCCGAATATGCGGATTTAGTTTAAGTGGGAAAACGGCGGTCTCCAAAACCGCAGTTCGGGGTTCGAGTCCTCGCGTCCGTGCCAGATGAAAACGTTGGATCGTTTTCGCCCGAAAGGGAGTTTATGGGGCGGAAGCCCCATACGGAAATGTAGCTCAGTTGGCAGAGCATCTGACTGTTAATCAGAGGGGCGCAGGTTCAAGCCCTGCCGTTTCCGCCATAAGGATGTGCGGCAAAGCCGCGGGTATGCAATGCGCCGACGTGTAAACGGGGCAGCGGTGGGAGCCTTGACGCATTGCGGCAGATAGGAACAGACCATGAAATGAATCTGAAAGGAGCAGAAAGCATGGGCAAGCAGAAGAAAAGCGGAAACAGACTGGCCGCACAGATCGCGGCGGAGGAGAGCGAGGATGAGATGCTCACGGTGCCGACAGAGGATGTGCTGGCGGTTGGCAATGACGGCAGCGAAACGCCGCTGACGGAGCTGGAGCCGGCGCTGAAGGGCGAAGTCGTGCAGGTGGAAAAGGATGCCGTTGTGCCAGCGCCGGAGACACCGGTGATGTACACCGCCGAGCAGGTGGCGCAGATGGTGAAGGAAGCCAGCGAGAAAGCCGCTGCCGCCGCAGTGGCGGAAGCGCTGAAGAACATTCCCCAGCAGGCCGCGCCGCAGATCGTGCAGGTGAGCACCAGCGCGGAGCAGGTACATTTCCTGTGGATGGCGCCGGTGGCGGACGACAACGTGGTGCAGTTCGGTGACGGCGGAATGTACGGAAACATCGTGGGCAAGACGGGCAGCTTTTACGTGCCGAAGCCGGACCTGAGCCGCATATTGACGGAGATGAACCGCCGGTTTATGGCGCAGCGGTGGCTGCTGGTGGTAAGCGGACTGACGGACGAGGAGCGCGAGGCGCTGGGCGTGGACTACAAGCCGGGTGAGGTACTGGACAAGAGAGCCTTTGCCAAGCTGGTGGAGCTGGGCGACGAGCTGCTGAACATCTACCCGGCACTGTGCGAGGGACACAAGGTGATGGCGGCGCAGATGTACGCCGACGCCTACCGCCAGAGCAGCCGGTATGTGACGCGAGACCGCACGGTGAAGCTGAACGCGCTGAGCAAGCGCAAGGGCCACGAGAAGGGCGACTTCATCGCCATTATCGAGGACATGAACGAGAAGGACGCCAAGTAAGAAGAAAAGTCCTTGAGCATATAAGCGAAAGGAGGGAACGGCCATGATGCAGGGCGACGCCTATTCGCTGCCCATTGTGCTGCGGCAAGGGGAGCTGCTCATTACGCCGGAGATGGTGCAGCAGGTGGAGATCACCATAGTGAACCTGACCCAGACCTACCCCGGCGCGGTGAACTACGACGAGGAGAACGGACAATGGCTGTTTCCTCTGACGCAGGAGCAGACCTTCGCCTTTAAGGCCGGGAGGACGCTCCCTGTACAGACGCGGATCAAGTTCAACGACGGGAGCGTGGTGGGGGCGAAGGGAAATACCCTGTTTGTCTGCGAGAGCAGATCCAAAGGGGTGATGTAAATGGCACCGCAGCAATTCTCCGTGGGGCAGAACGCAGAAGAGATAGAAGTACGCGATATACAGCCGGTAGTAGAGATAGAGCTGCGCGATATACAACCGGTAGTAGAGATAGAGCTGCGCGATATACAACCGGTAGTAGAGATAGAGCTGCGCGATGTCGTGGTACAGGCCGGAGGAGAGGCCATCCCCGTCTACGAGGGCGCATACGAGATAACCCCGCGCGTGAACGGACCGGTCGTGCTGCCCACAAAGGACAAACGCATGAACGATGACGTGACGGTGAAGAAGATACCCCAGTACGAGGTGAGCAACGAGGCGGGGGGGAAAACTTTTATAGTAGGAGATGAGTACTATGGCTAATCAGTATGTGAACAAGGTAATCATTGGCGCGGAGGTAAAACTGGACTTGACGGGGGACGACGTAACACCGGATAAACTGGCGAAAGGCATTAAGGCGCACGATAAGTCTGGCGCACCCATTGTAGGAACCAACACCTATAACGCAGACACTACGGACGCGACTGCCACGGCAGCGGAAATTTTGCAGGGAAAAACAGCCTACGCAAAGGGTGCAAAGGTCACAGGTACTATGCCCAACAAGGGCGCGGTGACGCTGAATGTGACCAAAAAAAGCGTACCGGTGACAATTCCCATGGGTTTTCACGACGGAAGCGGCAAGGCGCAGGTAGACCCCGCAGAGGCTGCCAAGATCATCCCCGAAAACATCCGAGACGGCATCAACATTTTGGGCGTAGCTGGTACTATGACTGGCACGGAGGGCGCAAAGCCGCAGGCTAAGACTGTTACTCCCACGTTTGAGGCGCAGGAGATCACACCGGACAGCCCGGAGTACAACTTCCTGTCCAGTGTAACAGTGAACGCTATCCCCGTTTCCTACACGGACAATGAGCAAGGTGGACAAACCTTGAAGGTAGGATCTTAAAATGTAGAACCAAAAGAGGTACGAAAACAATTAGCAAAATCACTTTGTTTATAATACAAAGGAGGTATCACCGCAAATGGTAAAAAAAGTAAACCAGGTGGTGATAAATGGAGAAACTGTGATCGATCTGACGAGGGATACTGTGACCGCCGATGCGCTGCTGGAAGGAGTCTCCGCGCATAATGCGGCAGGTGAGCAGATCACCGGACAGCTGAAGCTTGGTGCTTATAACATTACTGCCACAGACAACGAAGACGGCAGCCAGAATCTTATCATCACGGACGCAGCTGGCAGCGGTGGTTCAAGCGGCAGTAAGACAGTGAACTTTTCAGAAGTAGGCGAAATGGTTCTTGTTACGATCACCTATGTTTCAAATGGAACCATGAAGTGCATCAATATCGGAATGTCACAAGCCACCCAATCTGCGGAGATAACGGTGGATGTCAACACGACTATTTATATAACTACTACCCGACCGCTGACAGCATTCTATCCTACGGTCAGCGGGGCGACATTGCTGCCTGGAGCCATCGTGGAAAGAGGCGAAAAAGATGTGTTTGTATCTGCCATGTACAAGATAGATTAAAGGAGGGACATAGGTTATGCCACTTGATACATCAAAACCTATTGCCAGTGTGACGTACAACGGGATCGCCATCCCGTTGCAGGCTGGCGGTGTCTCCGTATCCAAAGCCGCGCCTGCCAGCTGGGACGGCACCTATGACGACGTGATGGGCGTCACAGCCACCGGCAAGGGGAAGCAGGACGGCACGCCCACCCCCTCCGCGCCGGTGCCGCTGGTGGCGGCCGAGGGCGCTCTGACGGCCAGCGGACGGACGGGCACCACACCCACCACCGTGACGCTGCCAACCCTGCGAGCCATACCCGGCAGCGACATCCGCGACATGCTGACGTACATCAGCGGCGGGCAGTGGCAGATCACCCGGAGGGTGGGGGTGGTGCAGTTCGCTGGCACGGAAAACTGGACAATAGGCGGTTTGCGGGCGGACAAAGCAGACTGGTATTATCAATCGCCCAACCTGCCAGATGCCGTGGATAGTGCTACATCGTCCACCGCCTGCACACATTATCCGCAAGCGCTTATCGCCAACAACCAGACCCGGCAGGGCTGCGGGATCGTTTGGCGTGCCGTCCGTGTCCGCTGGGGCGACCCGCCGGACGGCACGGACGCGTGGAAGGCGTTTCTGGCGGCGCAGGCTGCCGCCGGGACGCCTATGACCGTCTGGTATACGCTGGCGACCCCCACCACGGAGACGGTGACGCTGGGGACACTGTACAGTTACCCGGTGCAGACGACGCTGGACATCAGCGGCGATTTCCCGCCTGATGTGATCGGAACGTGCAAGGTAAGAATTTGAGAGAACAGGAGGGGAGAACATGGGGACGAAGTGGAGCGAGATCATATCGAACCACGCGATGGTGGCCATCGACGACGTGCGCTTGCAGGAGGAGGCAGCCAATGACCCGGCGGCGTTCCTGCGGCGGATGAGCTTATATATGGTGAACGCCATCCCCCTATTCTCCCTGCCGGTGCAGATGAGAGCGTATCTGGGTGAGGGACTGGTACAGCCCAGTTACGGCGATTACTACTGGACCAGCAGCGAGGACAGCCTGGTGGGAGAAACGAAAGTGGACACCGGAATGGTGGGCTACGAGCTATTCTCCTGCGCCATTGTGGAGCAGGATGTGACGGGCGGCATGACGGCGGTGCCGTACACCGGGGCGAGCTACAACGCCGAAACAGGCATGGTGACATTCCCTATGCAGGACATGGCAGGCGTCAACTATACGCTGGACTTTTACACAGACGGTGAATTTGGTCACGAGCTGACAATGGAGCAGAAGCGGATACTTGGTCTGTGCGTGGCGAGCGTATGGGATGAGCGGTTCTTCCGGAACTGGCTGAACGACCAGATGAAGATAAAGGATGCGAGTTTTGACACGGTGAACGAGGGCACCTATATGAAGGAGGGCGCCGCGAAGCAGGAGAAGAACCGGGCAAGGCTGATGGACGAGATGCACAAGTATGAGCAGGACTGCACCCACCTGAACGTGGTGCGGCGCGGACGCGGCGGGTACGGACGATACCAGTTTCTGTAAAACGGGGAGGTGACGGGCGATGGCGGACGTAAAGAACAATCTTGGCAATATCGCCGCAATGGCGGAGAGACCGCAGGCACCCACCAACCGCCCCGCACAGTACAACGACAGGCGCAACCCCTACTTTGGAGATCCAACGGCGCGGTTCGTGCAGGCATACGGCAAGTACGCCAGCAATTATACCGCCTGCCGGGTGCAGGGGCTGGACAGCGATCCGGCCAATTTCTACAAGTGGAGCGACCAGCTGATACGACTGGCGGACGCACGGAAGAAGGGCAATGCCATAGACCGGCCCATAGACAACTATAAGGAGTTCCTGATGGTAGACCGGCGCATCGAGTATGTGCCGGAGGGCGCGAAAATGGAGACCATGGGCTCCACATGGCTGGTGACGAATCCCGCCAACATTTCCTCCGCCGTGGGCGGCGGCATCATGCGGCGCTGCAACGCCACATGGAACCATGCGGACTGGTACGGAAACCTGCGGAAAGAGCCGATGGTGGTGGAAAATGTGAAGCTCAGCGCCAACGCCAACGACTTTCAGGAGACAGTCCTGATGATGCAGGGGTACTTCAACATTATCATGCAGCGGAACTGCGAGACAGAGGAGCTGGACGTGAACAGCCGCCTGATACTGGGGCGGATGGCCTACCAGATCACAGGATACAGCGACGTGTCTCAGGAGTTCACCGGAGACGAGGAGAGCCGTCGGCTGCTGCGGTTCACGGCGCGGATGACGGAGCCGGACAGGGAAAAGGACGATCTTGTGCGCCGGGTGGCAAACGCCTATCCCTTCACCTGGGAAGTGAACGTGAGCGGCAGGGCGGCCATGAGCGTAGGAGAGAAAGCAAAGTTCACGGCGGTCTCCCTGCGGAACGGCGCGGTGGCGGACGGCAACGCGGCACATCCGGTGCGCTATCTGTGGTACAGCAGCGACAAAGACGTGTGCCGCGTAGACCCGGCGGGCAACGTAACGGCGGTGGGAGAAGGCAGCTGTACCATCACGGCAGTGCTGGTGCAGAACGAGAGCTTTACTGGCGCCTATGAGGTGACGGTAGCGCAGAGCGTAAGCGGCATTCACTGGCAGACCGACCCGGCGGAACGGCTGGGAGTCTATGAAAAAACCACACTGACGGCGGTGTACACCGAGAACGGAGCCGCGACCGGGGACGCGGTGGAGTGGCGCTTTTCCGGCGCGGCGGAGGACAGCTACACCGCCGAGACGGAAGAAAATACCGTGACCGTTACCTGCTGGGGCGGCAGCGTGGATCCGCTGACGGTGACGGCCACCTGCAAGGGGAAAAGCGTGAGCGCGGTCATTGCGCTGGAGGGCTGGTAAATGAGCAAACCCACCTGTGAAAACGCCTATCGGAAACGGGGCGAAATATCCCTGCGGTGCAGGAAGCAGAGCGGCGGCACGGATTTTTGCTGCTATCAGTATTACTGCCCGGACAGCTGCCGCAACGAAAATGCGGCGCCGTGGCGGAACTGCGGACTGCGGGAAAGGAAAAGCAAGGAACTGCATATTCCATTTTGAATCTGAAAGGAGCGGAAACGATGGAAGACAGCATTAAAAAGCGTAAGCCCATAACCGTAAAGGAGGTGTTTGCCAAAGCGAACACCTATGTGCCGCTGATGGAAAAGGCGGCCATCGTGTGCCACTGCGCGGAGCGGTGCATCGACCGGGTGGTGGTGGACACCGGCGAGAAGTTCCGGGGCGATGTGCCGCCCATGTACCGGGAGAATGGGCAGAGAAAACGGCGGTATCTGCTGGGGATCCTGGTACGGGCTTATCTGCGGCTGGATTTTGTGCCCTGCGAGGAGGACGAGTGGCTGCTCAGCGCCGATGACTACGACCTGGTGGGCGGCGTACAGCTCATCAACCAGATCGACCGGATGAAAAAGCAGAGCGACGTTCTGCGGGACAAGGCGTATGACCTGCTGGCGGACTACCGGGACATAGAGCGGATGCTGAACACGGAGATCAATGCCAACCTGACGATCATGAATGACGTGGTGGCACGGATGGCCATGAGCGCGGCCAGTGCCATGTCTCCGGAGAGCATGGCGGAGATCGCGCAGATGGCGGAAGCACTGAAAGAAAATGCGGAAAATATCTGAATCGAAACGGAAAGATAAGTTGCAAAAATACACAAAACACAACGGAAATGGCGATGTTTCATGTGAAACAATTCGGAAATAGATAAGCAAGGGGGCGGAGACGTGAACGCGGGATTTGACAGCCCATTCTATCCGTTTGAGAAAGTGCAGAGCGGATACGCGACCTATAGGGGCGAGGAAAAGCTGCCGAAGAAGATCGTGAATTTTCTGCTGGATATGCCGGACAAGAACGGATATGTACCGGTAGATGACAACCAGCGCCCTCGGGTTAGGCTTATGAAGTACCTGTGCTATGACGGGGCGAACCCGCTGGCGGAAAAGCTTCCCACCCCGGCGGAGAAACTGGGCATCGTGTTTGACGGGGAGATGCCGGTTTTGGACACGGAGGAGCAGAAAAAGCTGCATCCAAAAGGGTACAGGATCTACCCGCTGGAATACTGGGGGCAGGCGCAGACCATGGCGCAGACGGTGCTGAAGGTGTACATCGGGCGGGTGATCCCTCAGAGCGCCTTTACCGCCGCCATCGGGGTCTATTTCGATATCCTGTGCAACTACGGACATGAGACCACCACCCGGACGGACGACTACGCACGGAGCGTCAACATCGAGCAGTGTCTTGTGGAGGCGCTGAACGGCGTAAATATCGGCGGCGCAGGGGTGATGAGCTTTGACCGGGGGGCGCACCCGGACAACGGATCGAGAGCCATTTACGATCAGGGAACCAACGTGGGGCGGCGGCTCCACATGAGCCTTGCGTGGGCGGAGAGCGACGAGGAAAGCGTCGTGACCACATTCTGAAAGAACGGAGGACGGCGCATATGGATGAAGTGCAGATGGAGCACCGGCTGGCTGAGGTGGAGCAGCGGAGCAAAAGCAACACACACCGCATTGACGAGTTGGCGAAAGAGCAGAAGGCGCTGAATGAACTGGCTACCTCGGTAGCGATGATGACGCAGGAGCAGAAGGACATCCGGGAGGACATTTCCGAGGTCAAGAAGGATGTGAAGACGCTGACGAACCTGCCGGCCAAGCGATGGAACGACGTGATCGAGAAGATCGTGTGGCTGGTGCTGGGCGGCGCGGTGGCAGCGCTGCTGGCGCAGGCGGGGCTTCAGGTGTGAAAGGTGTTTCGTGAGAAAGGAAAATTGATATGGCACTCTCACAGACCATAAAAACAGCCTGCCGTCGGTATGAGGAGATCGAGACGGACGGGCTGGTGTTGTATCCCATTCTGGTGGAAGAAATGGAAGTATTTGAAATGGCGCGGCCCGGCATGGAGATCGTGCAGCAGAGCCTCCCTGTGGCGTATGCGGCGATGCCCCTGCTGGCGGCGTTGTACCGGATGGAATACGACACCATGCAGCGCGGCGAAGCGGGTATCGGACTGCTTCCGCGGGCGCTTCTGATGCTGGCGCTTTCCCTGCGGCTGGGGAGAGGGCTGGAACCGGGAAAGCGTACGGGGATGTTCCGATGCAAGGTAGACCCAGCGGACATGGGGTGCCTAAAAGCGGTGGAGTTCACCGTGGACGGCGAGGAAGTGCATCGGATCACACCGGTGCAGTTCCAGCGGCTGCGGGAGATCATAGCCGCGCAGAACGGTATCCAACTGGCACCCCCGGAGGCAAATCCGGAGCTGATAGAAGCCCAGAGGGAGTTGGTTCAGATGAACGGCGCGGCGCTTTCCGGCGATCTGTACGAGCGCATTTCCACTGTGGCGGCGCTGGAGCACGTCGAGGAGGCGGACATCGACCGATGGCCTGTTTTGAAACTGCAGGACAAAACAAAAACGTGGCAGCGCATTGTGGGCTATGCCGTGTGCGCTGCGGCGGAGGCACAAGGAACGACGTGGAAAAACGGAAATCCCTATCCCAGCCTGTTTTACGAGAGAGAGAGCGCCGGCAACACGGGACTGCGGCCCATGGAGCAGGCGACCCGGAATCTGGGACAGGCATAACAATACGAAAAGGAGCGTGACAAATACATGAGCATTCGTTTTACCGACCCCAATCTTTACACCCGCGGCATCTGCTCGGCGCAGTTCGCGGACATGAACACCGGAGACATCTATTTCTCCAGCAACAAGTTCCAGGAGGGCAACATTACCCCCAGCAGCAACAGCGATCCCCTGCGGGCCGGACTGGGCAACGGCATTGCCACCATCGTGGAAAGCGATGCCGACATTCAGGTGAATTTCACCCAGGCGAATTTCGATCTGAAAACCAAACTGGCCGGTATGGGCGCGGGCGTGACCTACAACGCCGTGGCCCCCGTGTGTCAGGTGGTGACGGCGGCGTCCGCTGCGCTGAAGGCGGACGTGACCGACGGCGCACCCGCCGCACAGTACGGTATGAGCAAGGCCGTGTGCTATGTGCAGGAGGTCAATGCGGCCTCGCTGGTGGCAAAGGACGGCATCGCCTATGACATCGGACAGGACGGCACCGTCAGCGGCTTTAATGCCGTGGCCGGCAAGCAGTACAAGGTGTGGTACTTCGTGGAGAAGCTCAGCGCCATGTGCGGAAAGATCACCACCGCTATGAACGGAAAAGTGGGCCTGTTTACCGCCCAGATGGCGGTGTACAGCAACGTCAACGCCAAGACCAACGAAGGGACTCGCTGGGGCTGGCTGTATGTCCATGTGCCCCTGAAACTGCAGACGGATACCGGCGTTGTCACCGGAAGCCAGAGCAACTATGACACCACCGCCATCGTGGGACGCGCCATTTCCGCCGACGAGCTGGTGGTCAGCGGGCAGTGCGAGGATTGCAGCGGCTCCGCGCTGGGCTGGTATGTGCTGGTGCCGGACGGCGACGCCGATGTGGTCACGGGTCTTGTGGCGGCCATTGGCGGCGTGATCTCCGTGCCCAAGAGCACCACCGAGCAGGTGCGGCCCCAGGCGGTGATGGCCAACGGCCAGCTGGTGGCGCTGGATCCGGCCAAGTGCACGTATGCGCTGACCGGCGCGCCCAGCGGCACCACCGTGGGGCAGAACACGGGCGTTATCACGGCGGGCGCGGAAACCGGAGACGCAGACCTCATGGTGTCCTTCGTCTACGGCGGCGAGACGTTTACCGCACAGTGCGCGGTGAGCGTGACGGAATCCTGAAAAATTACCCCCTCCTCCGTCCCGGCGGCGGGGGAGGGGGACAGACGCGAGGGCGCGGCACAGTGGCGGCGCTTTGGCGTGTGTAAGCAAAGGAGGCGGCGCGGCTGTGGCAACAAAGATCGTGGGAAAATTCAGCGGCTTTGAGCAGGACGTCGCCGTGCTGGAAAAACGGGTTAAAAATGCCTTTCGCGCATCCCGGCAGGCTCTGGCGGACGATATGCGGCTTTGTTTGCAAGACCATGTGGAATACGACGTGTACAGCAAGTTTCAGCCGACGGAATATATACGGCGCGGTGAAAGCGGCGGTCTTGCGGATATGAGTGCCACGGCCACGGTGTATTCCGATGAGCGGGACGGCGGCATGAACCTGAGGCTTTTATACCAGCCCAGCGGTGCAACGGACGGAGAGGGCCACGGTATAGACCCTCATGTGGACGGCGATGACCTTATCAACCGCATAGAGAAAAGAGACCCGGAGTACAACTGGCGGAGAAAGCCACCCAAAAGACCGTTTTTCAGCAATTTTGTGCAGGAGATGACAGACGGCGGCAGAGCGGAGGAAACGCTGGTGCGGGCTATGAACGCGGCAGACCAGTCGCTGGGGCTGACGGAAGATGCCGGGATGATACGGGAAGAGGACGATTGGAGGTAGCGTATGGCGATTTTCAAAGTAACGGCTGTACCTGATTTTTCGCAGCTCAAGGGGGAGATAGCAAAGCTGCAGAGCAGCCAGGTGACTTTGGGCGTTGATACGCGGCAGGCCAATGTAAACATCAAGGCGACTACAAAAGAGATAAAAAATGCCGGGAAAGCCGCCAAGGAAACCTCCGGCTTTGCCGATTTAATGGGCAAGAGCTTCAGTCGGATAGTCTTGCAAATGGCGACATGGCAAATGCTGGGCAACGCCATCGCCGGTGTAAAGCGCAGTTTTGTCGAGGCGCTGGACACCATGAAGTCCGTGGACGACGAGATGGTGACGATCCGCAAAGTCACCGGTGCGACCACGGCGGAGCTGAATAAGATCGAGAAACAGGCATACGACACCGCCAGCGCCTATGGCGTGGCGGCGGACGAGTACCTGCAATTTGTGTCGGGCTTCAGCCGCGCCGGTTACGGCGAGCAGGCGTCCGCGCTGGCGGAGCTGGCTGCCAAGACGCAGATCGTGGGCGACACCAACGCCGAAACGGCGCAGCAGTTTCTTTTGTCCGTGGATGCGGCGTACAAGTATCAGGGCAACATTGAAAAGCTCACCGCCGTGCTGGACGGAGCCAACGAGATCGACAACAGATACGCGACTTCCATCCAGAAGGTCGCCGAGGGCTTGGGCAAGGTGGCGCCTATCGCGGCGCAGGCCCATGTGGGTGTGGATGAGCTGACGGCGGCTATTGGCACCATCACCGCTGTGACGCAGAGAAGCGGCACAGAGGCCGCCACCGCGCTGCGGGCGCTTTTCCTGAATATCATCGGCGATACCAAGACGGAAATCGACGAGGGCGTGACATGGACCACCGGGGAGATCGCCGGGCTGCGGGATGTTATCAAGGTTTACGCCAAGGACGCCTATGACGCGGCACAGGCTACCGGCAGCGTAATAAACCCCATGAAGGCCATTGCCGGGCTGTCCAAGAGCATGAAGGACGGACTGCTGACGGAGCAGCAGCTCATGGAGATGGTCAGCGACATCGGCGGCAAGCTGCGTACCTCCCAGCTTTTGGCGCTGATCCAGAACTGGGATATGTACGAGTCTATGCTCACCGACTTTGCCGGGGCTGCCGGGAGCGCAGACAAGGAAGTAGAAAACGCGCTGGATAGCTGGACCCGCAAGACGGAAATCCTCAACAACAAGTGGACGCAATTCATCAGCCATCTCATGGAGACGGATACCATCAAGGGTGCGCTGGACGGCGTGATCGGGCTGGTGGAGTTTTTGGACAGCGACCTGGGACACCTGACGTTGACCATAGGCGGCGTGACGCTGGCGGTAGTGGCGCTGAGTGCGGCGCAGAAGAAGATAGCCGCCAGCGAGGCCGTGACGGGCATCGCCAAGGTGAGCAAGGCGCTGCAGGAGGCCATACCCCTGCTGTGGAACTACGCGGCGGCGAAGAAGGCGGCGCAGAGCAAGAACCACGCGGCGGAAAGCGCACTGACGTTCCTGGACACCGGGAAGGCGGAGAGCCTGATAAGCGGGCTGAAAACTGCCGGATGGATGGCGGTAATAACGCTGGCCATAGCAGGGGTCAACAAGGGCCTGCAGATGATGCAGGAGGCCACGGACTACTTGAACCGGTCGTTTGCAGAGTTCGACAGCGACATAAAGGGCACCAACGACAGCCTGGAGGAGAACCGGGCGCGGCTGGCGGAGATAGCCGGGATGGAGGACGTGTGGCAGACGGACGAAATCTTGGCGGAAAAGGCGGCGCTGGAAGAGACCAACGCCGAGCTGGAAAAGCAGATAGCGAACCTGGAGAAGGTCAAGGTAGCCAAGGCGAAACTGATGGTGGGCGGCGAGAAAGCCAGCGCGGCCTACGTAAGCGGTGGCACGTTCCTGGGCGGGTACCGCCCCGGGGGCGGCGACGCATGGGAGAGCAAGGCCGAGAGCGCGGAGGCGTATCTGACGGCCATACAGGGAGCCACGGAGCTGACGGATGCGCAGAGGACGTCCATAGAAAACCTGCTGGGTGCCATGGACGAGATGATGGCTGCCTACGAAGCGCTGAAGGACGGCGGCGAGAAACTGACTGATGCGCAGCAGCGGGAGCTGGATGCCTATTACGCGCTGAAGAGCGCTTACGACTGGGCCACCGGCGGGGCACAGCGCCACGTGGACGCCCTGATAGACGAGGCAAAACAGGCGGGGGACACCGGAAAGGCGCTGTACGACCTGGTGGCGGCGCAGATCACCGCCAGCAGCACAGAACTGAATTTCAGCCAGCAAATTGCCGCGCTGCGTCAGTTGGCGGCAGAGGCTGGCTATGCCGCGGAGGCGTATGGAAATCTGCTGAACGCGGGGCGGATATACCAACAGGCGATGGTATTGGTCGCCAACGGAAAGTTCAAGACGCTGGAGGAAGCACAGGCATACCTGACAGACAAGGCGTGGAGCAGCCTCACGAGCACAGCCCCCAGCGGCGGATGGAATAGTTCCGCCGGGATGGGCTCCGGCGGCTCGGGCGGCGGCTCCGGAAGCGGTTCCGATTCGGCGGAACGCAAGAGGGCACAGGCGGAGATCGATGCGCTGAAAAAAGCGCGGGACGCAGAGATTGAACCCCTCGATGACCAGATCGACGCGCTGAAAAAGCAGAACGAGGAGATCGAGCGGGGCGAGAAGCTGGAAGAACTGAAGCTGGATATCCTGAAAAAGCAGGATGCCCTGCTGAACGCTCGGAACGAGCGGACAGTGCGGATGTACAACGCCGCCACCGGACAATGGGAGTGGGTGGCCGATGCCCGGAAGGTCAAGGACGCAGAGGAAGCGCTGGAGGATGCCAAGAAAGACCTGCGGGACTATGAGCGGCAGACGGAGCTGGATCTCGCCATAGAGGAACTGGAGGCCCGCAAGGAGGCCATCAAGGCGGCGTACCAGATCAAGATCGACGCATGGCAGGATTATCTGGACGGGCTATCCGGCGCGGTGGATGCCGAGGGCGCGTACATTGCCCAGAGCGTACAGCAGAACAAGGACGCGGCGCAGGAAATCGCCGGCGCATGGGAGTCCACGGCAGAGAGGATCAAGGCGGCTATCGCATCCATGCCGGAAGGAAATCTGGATAGCTGGAAAGAAACAAAGGCTGGAAGCATTATCTCCGACGTGATGGATGATAGTGGGCGAAGCACCGGCGGAAAACCTCTCGATGTTGACAACAGAAGACCCACCGGCATGGCGTCCGGATCGCTGGGGAAAACAGGAGAGGGCTATACCATAGGGGAAATTTCCGGGAAACGCGGAAATACATCCGGCGGTACGCTGGGCAGCCGCAACATCAGCAGAGCCGCGCAATACGACAGCGGCGGCGTACTCAAGGGGCTGGGCGGTATCAAGGCCACGGCGGATGACGAGATGGTGCTGCCTCCGGACATCACGGCGTGGATGCTCAGACCGTCGGCCAACGCGGCGTTTCAGGCGCGGATGCGGGAGCTGCGTGGGCTTTACGATCCGACCCCGGCGGTGGGGCGCAGTCTGGCGGGAAATACGGACAACCGGAGCTACACCGATCACAGCGGCCCGGAATACCACTACGGCAATATCACCTTGACGCAGGCGCAGGCGGAGGCCACCACTGTGGCGGAGTTCATGCGCATGGCGCACCATCTGCAGCCGTATAAGGGGTGAGGAGAGAACATGGAAAACATAAAGGATCTTGCGGTTTTCGCCCAGAGATTGTGGGACAACTTCTTTTCCCGACGGGTACGGGAAACGCAGAAAAACGGTTTGCGATGCTACCGGGCCGCCGTGACGACGGCGGCGTCCGGCGGCGTGATGGGCGTGAAGCGGCCCTTTGACGAAACGGAGTCGTTTCTCCCGTATGCTGCATCCATGGAGACGGCGCCGGTGGGCGCACAGGTGGTGGTGCTGGTATTTGGAGAGGGGAAAAACGCCGGAAACCACATGGTTTTTATGTACACGGACGGAAGAAACCTTTAAGGAGAAAGGACGGCTGGAATATGGCAAAGAAGACGCGGCACATCCTTGTGCTGAAAAGCGGCAGGGAGATCCCCATCACAGGGTCTACCGGGCGGTACTATGTGACAAGGGAGAGCCAGTACCGGAAGGGAAATCCCGACATCAGGTGCGTGCGTACGGCCACGGATGAGGAGTGCGATGCCCTGACGGAAGCGGACGGAAAGAAGCGCAGGCGCGGGAACTGAGCGCCGATGGAGGGTGAGCCATGACGGAGCAGGAAAAATATCTGGCGTACCTGAAGGCGCTGAAGGGCCGGTTTCAAAAAATATGCCGGCTGCGGTTTCTGAACCCGGATGGGAGCACGGCGTTTTTTGTGGACAACAACCCGCGAAATAAGTACAGCGGCGCCTTTATCGCGGACGGGACGCTGACGGTGCATCTGCAGAACGGGGTGAGACGCACGGCCAGCGTGACGCTGAGCAATGTGGACGGCACATTTGACTACAACGTGAACCACCTGTGGTTCGGGCAGGAGATTGCGCTGGATGAGGGGCTGGTTCTGCCGGACGGCGAGGACTACTACCTCCAGCAGGGCGTTTTCCTGATCCAGAACCCGCAGGAGGAGGTGCAGCCGGGCAGACGGCTGGTGCAGTACGACCTTGTGGATAAGTGGGCCAATCTGGACGGGACGCTGTGGGGCAGACTGGAGGGCACTTACAAGGGGGCAGTGGGGGAAAATATCTTCCGGCAGGTCGATGCCCTACTGCAGGATGACAAGGGAAACGGGCAGAAAGTCGACCCCATCCCCCCGGTGTATACGGAGTATTACAACGGAAAAACGCAGGAACTGCCGGACGGCACCGCCGCCAACCTGACGGACGCGCCGTACACGTTGGAGGTGTCGCCGGGAGGAGGCACCTACGCATCGGTGATACTGGGTTTTGCGGAGATGCTGAACGCATGGGTGGGCTACGATGCTGCGGGACGGCTGCGGATAGATCCCAGTCAGGATGATCTGCTGGACACGGAAAAACCGGTGAGCCGCGCCTTTTCCATGGAGGAGACCACGCTGCTGGGGATGACGTACACGGCGGAAAACACCGAGGTCTACAACGACTATATCGTGCTTGGCGCCGCGCTGGATGACAACAGCCAGCCGGGGGCACGGGCCACCAACAACGACCCTATGAGCGACACGAACGTGCAGCTGATCGGGCGAAAGACGATATGGACGGAGGAGGACGGCTACACCACGCAGACCATGTGCCGCGACAGGGCGGAGTGGGAAATGAAGCGTTCCACGGTGCTGCAGAAAAGTGTGGACATCTCCTGCGCGCAGTTCTTCCACCTGGTCGAAAATACAATTGTCACGGTAGCAAGAAGTGACAAGGCGGGGATGCCTGTGGAGCGGCATCTTGTGACCGGATTTTCAAGACCCCTGACGGGACAGGGGCAGATGTCCATATCCGCTACCAGCGTGGCAGATTTCCCTGTGGCGACGGTGACGGTATGGCCGCTGAAAACAAACACGGTAGCATAAGCGGAGGGGAGGGAAGGACGATATGGCACTTTTCATGCCGACGAACATCACGCCCTCCACGCTGGGAGCGTTGGGAAACGGGACGGTGGATGCCTCCCGCGATATGACCGTGACGTGGCAGGTGGACGGGCAGAACGCCATGACGGCGTTTGAGATAAAAATTTACGCAAATACGCCGGACAGCACACAGCTGTACGATACAGGGAAGAAGACGGACGGATGCCCGTTTTACGGCAGGGATGCAGGCGGCGATGTGGTGTTTTTCAGCTACACGATACCGGCGTCGGCGCTGGCGGCGGCAGGGATCGCCAACGGGAACAGCTACAAGCTGCTGATCACACAGTGGTGGACGGGCAGCGCCAGCGTGACACAGCAAAGCGCGTCGGTCTTTATCTGCCGCAGCGCGCCCACGCTGGTCATCAACAGCTTTTCGCGGCCTGTGACCGGGAAACAGATGACGTGGACGGCCAGCTATGCCCAGGCGCAGGGAGACCCACTGATATGGGTACGCTGGCAGCTGGCGGCAGCCGGCAGCACAGACGAACCGCTGTACGACACCGGCAACATCGCCACGGCACAACTGCAGTTCAGCTACGACGGTCTTTTCGCGGGGCAGCAATACGCCGTGCGGTGCCGCGTGGAGACGTCCAACGGCGTTACGGCGGATACGGGATGGGTGCAGTTCGCGGTGCAGTACGATACTACCGGCTACAGCGGAGCGGTGGAGACGTGCGTGAAGCGGAGACAAAGCGGCGTGCTGGTATCGTGGCCGGGGGCCTATGACATACCCGGGACGGCCAGCGGGAATTACAGGGTCAGAAACGGGAAGCTGGATCTGCCGGCGGGGGCAAACGTAACATGGGACACGGTGACGGGCGCGTCCATGGCGATCTCGCCGGCGTGGAGCGCCGTATGGCGCGGGACGGTGACGGCGTTTCCGACGGGGCTGTTTTCGCTGGGAGCGGCGGACGGCCAGACGGTGGCGGTATCCGTATCCCGGACGGCGCTGACAGTGACGCAGGGCGGCGCGGAGGTGGGCCGCATCAGCGCGGCGTTTGTGCCGGGTGACGATCTCACGGTGGTGCTCCGCAGCGGTAAGTTGTATGTGCGCCGGCGGTATGAGACGGGGTTGTTTCCCGGCCAGAGCCTTTATGCTGCCAATGATCTCTTTCCGGTGCGCAGTCAGTACAGGATCGCGACTTATGCCGCCGATATGCAGCTGATGGAAACGACAGTGACGAGCGTGCAGCTGACAGGCGCGCAGACCTGCGATTATATGTGGATAGAGGGCGGCGAGCTGCCGGATGCCACGCTTTCGCGACTGATGAGCGCCGCCGGATACACGCCGGAATTTGGCGGGGACACGCGGTTTCTGGCGGACTTTTCGGAGGATCTGCGGGGCGGCAACGTGGCGGCAGATGAGGCCATAACGGGCTGGTCGGTATACCGCAGGGCACAGGACGCCGCCGCGCTGGTACATGTGGCGGACACGGGATACGAGGAGCGCAGCGTCATAGATTGCGGCGCCGTGTCGCAGGAGACGTATGTGTATTACATATTTGGCCGGTCGGCCTTCTCGTTTGCCACCACGGCACTGGCTAGCCAGCCCGTGACGGTGTGCCTGTGGGACTGGACGATACTGGCCTGTGCGCAGGAGAAGAGCGGCGCTTTTCAGGTGGAGGACATTTTCCGGTTTTCGCTGAACGTGGAGAGCGGGACGATAAGCAACAACAATAAGCCGGCGCTGCTGGAGAACTTTACGCGGTATCCCACGGTGCAGATGTCTTCCCAGCTTTACAGGAGCGGTACGCTCAGCGGATATCTGGGAGAGGTGGATCAGAATGCCGAATACCATGATTCTGCAGCCCGGCTGGAGCAGTTGATGGCGTTGTCGCTGACAAGGCAGACGCTGTTTCTCAAGAACCGAAAGGGCAGCCTAATGCGGATATTCCTCAACGGGGAGATCACCGCGCAGACGCAGGATGCCACACGGCAGCAGGCGCTGATATGCGCGGTGCCGTGGTGTGAGACAGGAAATGCCCGCGACGCACAGCTGCTGATACGGCAGGGAAGTGCGCTTCGCGCCGCAATGTGAGATAAGACGGAAAGGAGCAACATCATGGCATATACAGCGCCGAAATGGCAAAACGATGCACCGCCGGCCATCAACGCGGCGGCGATGCAGGAGATCAGCGACAATCTGGAGTATGTATCGAAGTATCTGACCAACGAGAATCTGATCGTCAACGGGAATTTCCGCCCATCTGTCCGCGTAAATCAGCGGGGACAGGCCGTCTATACCGGTACGGCGGTGGGGTTCGACATGTGGCGCGGGACGAACAGCTCCGTGCGAGCCACGCTGACGGGCACCGGACTTACCATTGCTTCCGCGGACAGCAGCGTACAGCCGTTTTACAGGCAGAAGTTGGAGACCTATGACGATCTGCTGGGGCAGACCGTTACGCTGTCGGGGATCACCGGAGGCGGTACGCTGCATACCGCAACGTCGACGCTGCCGGAGCTGCCGCCGGCTTCCGGTATCGGCTACTGCAATATACTGAACGTTTTCGATTTATGGTTGGACAGCAGCGGTATGTATGTACGACTGAAAAGCAGCGTGGGCGGCACAATCGCCTTCCGGGCGGTAAAACTGGAGTTGGGCGACAAGCAGACGCTGGCGCATCAGGACGCAGACGGAAACTGGATACTGAACGATGAAGGGAATTACGCAGCGATGCTGCTGCGGTGCCAGCGGTATCTGCAGCTGTATGCGACGGAAACTCTCCGTCCGTCCAAGGCGGCGGACTGCCGGCCCGTCATGCGCGTCAACCCCTCGCAGACCACGGTGGCGATAGACGGTACGACGTATTACGTCAACACCGCAGAGATGTAACAGGAGGTGAACGGAATGGAGAAATCCCGCGTATATGGACTGACAGACGAAAACGGTGTGCTCCTGCGGGTCGAGGGGGAATATACTCTCCCGGAGGATCTGGATGGGTGGGTGCTGCTGGAGAAGGGGGAGTCCTGCGACCGACTGAATCTGGCGCAGAACCAGTATCTGGACGGCGGATTGACCAACGCAGACGGCATTTCCCGGTGGAAGGTGGAAAATGGCGCGTGTGTGCTGCGGGGGGAGGAGGAGCTCGCCGCCGATCTGGCGGCGCTGCCGGCACCGGCCCCCAGCCAACTGGACAGGCTGGAGGCACAGGTCACTTACACCGCCATGATGACGGACACGATGATGGAGGTGTAAAAGAATGGCTGAGAAGATAGCGCGGTGGTATGCGCAGGGGCTGTGGACGCAGAAGATGGTGGCGAATGCCGTCAGGAAGGGCGTGCTGACAGCCCAACAGTACAAGGAAATCACGGGCGAAAAAATGCCCGCATAAATGGGACAGGCTCGATGAGCCGGAAAGGACTACGATATGAAACTGAACAACAAGGTATACGACATCCTCAAGTGGCTGGTCATCATCGTCATGCCCGCCGTGGCCACGCTGTACGCGGCGCTGGCGGCGGTGTGGGCGTGGCCTTATGCCGACGAGGTGGTGACCACCATCACCGCCGTGGATACGTTCCTCGGCGCGGTGCTGTGCATCTCTACGGCGCAGTACCACAAGGAGGCGAAGAACGATGGCTAAGCGGGTGTATCTGTCCCCCAGCGACCAGAGGCGCAACACATACGCGGTGGGCGACACCACCGAGGCCATCCAGTGCGGACGCATCGCGGCGGTGTGTAAGGCGGCGCTGGAGCGCTCCGGCGTGGAAGTGATGTTGGGACAGTACGACACCATGGCCAACCGCGTGGCGGCGTCCAACCGGTTCAAGGCTGACCTACACGTCCCCATCCACTCAAACGCCTGCAACGGAAAGGCCAGCGGTACGCACCTGTTTTGTTACAGCGGCGACCGGAACAGCGCCGGGTACAAGGCGTGTCAGGCGGTTCTGGATGTGCTGGGGCCGGTGACGCCGGGTGCGCCGGACGTCATCCGGGCGTACCCCGCATTGTACGAGGTAAAGCATCCTGCCGCCACGACGGTGTATATCGAGGTGGATTTCCACGATGTCCCCAGCGTTGCCCAGTGGATCATCGACAACACCACCCTGATCGGCGAGACCATCGCCAAGGGCCTGTGCGCGGCGCTGGGCGTCAAGTTTGTGCCCGGCGAGAACACCCCGGAGCCGGTGCCCGTGCAGGTGGAGACGGTGGCTATGCAGGTGCGGGTGCTGCGCAGGGGCATGACCGGTGCAGATGTGCGCACCTTGCAGGCGGCGCTGAATGCTAACGGTTTTAACTGCGGTACTGCGGACGGAGTGTTTGGTGGCGGTACTGAGACAGCCCTGAAGAAGTTCCAGACTAAGTACAACCTCGGCGCTGACGGTATCGCCGGGAAAGGGACTTGGGGTAAGTTTCTGGGCATCTGACAAAAAGAAAGGACACCGGTTGATCCCGGTGTCCTTTTACTGTGCGGCGGATAAGAGCCCTTCGTTGATCTCCGCCTGACGGTCGCGGGCCTCCAGCACCAGAACAGCGGACTTCTTGCCGGCCTTGCCCATGAGTTTGCCGGAGTAGACCTGCGTGATGGCGGGGGAGGCGTGGCCAAGCTTCGCCTGAAGCTCCTCCTGCGCCATGCCGCTGTTGAGGTCGAGACGGGCGCCCACATGGCGGAGGTCGTGGGTGCGGATGTTGGGGACGCCGGTGACGGCCTTGACGTGGCGCTCCACCAGCGCGGAGAGCCATGTAGGGGAGCCGGCAGACCATGCGCCATCTCTCTTTCTGACACCGAAAGTGCCCTTTTCGCTGGTAGTGCCGAACAGGGGGGCGGTGTCGGGAAGGTCACGGGGACGGAGGCCACTGGCGAGGTAGATGCGGACGGCGGACTGTGCAATGTCTGGAAAGTCCACACGGCGGAACTTGTTGCCCTTGCCGTACTCCACGAAAATTTCTCCCTCGTCCCAGTGGAGGTCGGCGGGGGTCAGGTGCAGAAGCTCCGCGTTGCGCAGCTCCGTGGTGAGAAGCAGGATCACGATGGCGTAGTTGCGGGGATAGGTTGCGGCCTTGGCGCGGCAGGGGCGGTCGTTTCGCCAGAGTTTCATCACCTGCTGGTCGGTGAGGAGGGGGTCATAGGGGCGAAGTTCTTCCCGCCGGGTGTTGGGAAGCAGCCGCTTGGAGACGGGGTTCGTCGGATACCAGCCGCCGCACTGGGGATCGCAGGCAAACTCAAAAAAGGCGTGGAGACGGATGAGGTACTGCCGGACGGTGGCCGGGGAGCACTGGCGTTCGATGAGGGAATCGCGCCAGAGAAGGATGGTGGCGTAGCTGGGGTCGGCGTAGTTCTCCTTGGACTCGATGAAGAAATTCATGAAGTCCTCCAGCGTGTAGGTGTAGTTCTTGAGGGTGCGGGGGGAAAAGTCAGTGGCGGCGCAGTTTTTGAGGTATGCGTCGGCGGCGGCGCAGAGCTTCATTTCCGCACGGCTACTTCTGCCCATCTTCCGGGGCCTCCTTCCTTGAAAAATGCATAATTATTCATTCCAGTTCTTCTTGCAGAACTGCTGCTTGAGGACAAGTTCCACGCCGAGGGTAGACACATGGCAGGTTTCGATGAGGAAATCGCCGTAGGCCATCAACTCAAGGCCGTTCTTGGGGTTAAAGGGAACGCTGCAAGAGCCGAAGGTGAGTTCGATATTGGGCTTGATACCGTCGCCAAGCTCCAGCATGGCGCACGCTTCAAGGACTGTCATGGTATATGTACCTCCCGAAAGTATAATTTTGAATGGTGCGGAGGGGAGCGGCAAACTCCCCTCCGCGTGGCGCCATCAGCAGGCGGGGGCGCGATCCATAATGGCGGTGATGCCGCGGGCGGTCAGGATCTCGTGGATCATGAGCCGTCCCTTCTGCGTCCACTGGGTCTGCATTTTGGTGTCGGGCCGACCGTCGGAACGGACAAACCGGATGGTCTTGGACTTGGTGTAGCCCTTGCCCATGTGGCGCTTGTAGAGGAGCCACTGTCCGTTGACGTTGTACTGGATGCCCTCCTCATGGAGAATCTTGTTGAGGGCGCGGGCGCTCATTTCGTAGTCGGCGGCGATCTGCGAGGTCGCCAGCGCGTCCTTGCTCTCCAGTATGGTGTCCACATACTGCCGGATGGGTTCAAAGTCGGCGATGACCTGCGCCTGCCGATGGTTCTCGGCCAGCAGTTTCAGCTTCTGCTCCTCGGCGTCGGCAAGGGCGCGGAGGGCGGAGGGGTAGTCCTGCGGCATCATGTAGCCGCCGGTCTTGCGGATGCTGGGAAGAACTTCGGACGTTACCCAGCGCTTGAACTTCTTGGCGGTGGAAAGTTTGCTGGAAAGCACCAGCGAGTACAGGCCGCTTTCGTTGATTGCCGTAACGTCTCGCTTTTGACCTGCACTGTCAATTTGGCAGACCAGTTTATCTTCATCATCAACATGCTTTTTAAGCGCTCCAAATGCGTCCGCATACCCAAGCGCCGTTGCCACGTCTTTACCCACAAACCACGGTTCTCCGTTGATCTCGATGGTGCGGATGCTACCGAACTCCTCATTCTGGAACACCTGCATCTGGTTTTCGCTGCTGCTGTTCATGGCGATTTTGGTACAATCAAAACTCATTTTGTGTCTCCTTATACCACAGAAATTATTTTGAGTACCCCTTCAATTAAAATTTTTGTTGACCTCCGGGAAGTTTGGCCATATAATAGATTTGACCGCTTCGCGGTGGTCGTTTGGATAACGGTTTGCTGACTATCTTGCAGGAAGGGCAGCAGACCGTTATTTCTTTATCTTGCCGTGTTGTTCCTCAATTCCCTTGCGGACGATCTCCGATCTGGACAGGTTTTCCACTTTGCAGCACTCGTCCAGTTTTGCGAGGGTCGGTTTGTCCAACCTTACGCGGAGCATATAATCTTTCGCGTTGTCGGATTTGGGGCGGCCTTTCGGTGCAACCAAATTCAAACCTCCTTTCATGTTGCTACGCTAAATATATACCGTAGCAACAAAAATGTCAAGAACTTTTTTCAGATTTTTTCTCCGCCAGCTCCACGGTGTCGGGAATGAGCAGGCGGGCGGCGGCTTCGGACTCCGCCTCGATGAGCATGACGAACTCCGCGCCGTCCCGCTTGCGGCGGACGGTGAAGGGATATTCGCGCTTTATAACATTGGTGACGAGCATGGGGTCATTCCCCCTTCTGCATATTCTCCACGGAGAAGGTGAAGCGGATCGTGGTTTCGCCGGCGGCCATGTAAATGCTGTCGGAGAAGGAGCACAGCGTGGCAAATACCGATTTCGCCGTACCGTCCAACGCGGCGGGGTGGGGTAGCTCCAAAGCCACGGAGGCGTGGGTGCTGTCGCTCTGAGGATCAGTGGATGAAACAGAGGCGGCGAAGCTCTTGGCGAGATCGGCGGTGTCCTTGAGGGCGAGGTACTGCTCCAGTTTTTTGGGATTCATAGACATGTGGATTTCCTCCTTGTGGATTTTTGTCGTAGTATAGTCTACCGGCAAATGCGGATTTTGTGCAAGGGATTTGAAAAAATTTTCAGAATTTAACCGCGGCGGAGTGCGGGGACAATATCGGCGATGATGCTGGCGGCCTCGGATGCCTCGGCGAGGGTGTTGTACCAGTCGAAGGAGAAGCGGATGGTCTCAAGTGCCTGCTGCTCGGTAAGGCCGCTGGCCATGAGGTTGGCGGAGGCGGCGTTGTCACCGCTGGAACAGGCGGAGCCGGTAGACACCATGACGCCGTTTTCGCTGAGTGCGGCGGCGAGGGCAGCGCCGTAGACGCCGGGGAAACGGATGGAGAGGATGTGGGGAGCGCAATCCTTGCTGCTTTTGCCGACGGGCAGATTGATGTCGAAATCCACACGGTGGCAACCAAGGGAAATGATAAGCTCCTGAGCGACGGCGCGGATAGCTTTCTCGTTTTCCTCCATGTGTAGGGAGCGCCAGGTGAGGGCGGCGGCCATAGAGCTGACAAGGGGGACGGAGACCGTGCCGCCGCGCATACCGCGCTCCTGTGCGCCGCCGAAGATCATAGGGGCTACGGGACAGCCGCGGCGGACGATGAGTGCACCGATGCCCTTGAGGGAACCGAACTTGTGGCCGCCGAAAGCCATGTAGTCCGCACCCAGCGCCTTGAAGTCCACGGGGATGTGGCCTACGGCGGCGGTGGCGTCAAGGCCGATGCGGTGCGGACGGTTTTTACGGCAGAAAGCTGCCACGTCGCTTATCTGCCCGGTTTCATTGTTGACGAGGGATAGGATGGCGGAGGGCTTGCCGTGGGTAGCGATGGGCACGAGGTATGACCGGGCAGCCTCGCTGACGGCGTGGTGAACGGTGTCATTGTAGTTGATGGCGTCGGTCTCCAGCCGGAGGCATCTGACCATCCAGTTGCAAGCTTCGGTGGCGCCGGAGGTGAAATACACCTCGTCCGGTTCGCAGTTCAGTTTGTCGGCGATGATGGCACGGCAAGATTCCAGTTCGGCCTTGGCCTCGCGCCCAACGGCGTGTGCGCTGGAAGGGTTGCCGAAGATGGCGCACTGTGTGGCGGCACCAAATGCGCCGGGAACTGGCGGCGTGGTAGCGGCATTGTCGAAGTAGATCATGTTAGTTTTCTCCTTTTCGTAAGAAGTTTCGCAAAGTGTGTCTTTGGTTATTTGTTGTGTTTTTGCAAAGCGTGTTATGTTTTTCACTGGCCGAGTTTGCATATTTGCCGATATTCAAAACGCAACGAAAATATAGTTTACAAAACAAGCCGGAGGGCGGTGTGCCGTCCGGCTCGTAATGTGGGATATTTTGTATGGCTGCGGATGGCGCGTCAGCTGTTGACGGCATCCTTGAGCTGTTTTGCGGGCTTGAAGATGGCCACGCGCTTAGCGGGGACGGTGATGACCTCACCGGTAGCGGGGTTCTTGCCGGGGTGCGCGTCGCGGACCTTGCTGGTGAAGATGCCGAAGCCGGAGATACTCACGCTGTCGCCGGAGCGCATGACGCCGGTAAGGGTGTTGGCAGCGGCGGCGATCACGCGCTCGACGTCGGACTTCTTCATGTCGGTCGCTGCTGCCAGAGTGGAAATAAACTCGCTCTTGGTCATGGAATGTGCCTCCTTTCTGTTGTAGATTTTAGACTGAAACGTTTTATCGCCTTGCGGCTGGTGGGAGATCGGGGACTTGAACCCGGAACCGGGCCGTTATGAGCGGCCTGCTCTGCCGATTGAGCTAATCCCCCGTATGTGGGCGGCGCGGCTGCCCAGACCGCACCGCCCATCGAAAGGAGATTGGCCTGCCTGTATTCCAACAGGAGCCGGGGAAAATGAACAAAACCCGGTGCTGCTTCTTACAGCCGCAGCATATTGAGGAACTCTGCTACGAAAGCGGGGCGTTTGTGCGTCCCTTGTGCGGGAGGTGGGAATCGAACCCACGGAACGGCGACGCGCAAAAACGGAACAAGTTTTAGGAGGGACATTTGTTTTGCCGTTCGCCCCCTGGCGCCCCCGCATAGAGAGTGGGGGAGGACGGTCTGGGGGATGCCCGCCTCCCCGATGGGGGTGGGTAGGGCGCGGTCGGAGTCGAACCGGCGTTTCCCTGCGGTCAAACAGGGCGTTCTGCCGTTGAACTACGCGCCCGTAGTCGGGAGGAGGAAAGGTGGGGGGACCTCCTCCCGATGAGGTGGGGCGTTCCTTCGTTCGCTGTCACGCCCAAATCGTGCTACCGGCTGGTTCGACCCGGCGACACCGCTGCCAGACGCGGAGGTTTCATTCCTGACGGGGGAAGTCATCCATCAGGCGGGCATGGAGCAGCGTAGCGGATTTGAACCGCCACCCCCAGTTTGGAAGACTGGTGTGCTGACCGTTGAACACTAACGCTGCATGGGTGCTCGTCTTTCCGAGCCGCCAGATCTTTTCCGTGCCTCGCTTTTGCCAGCAGATCACAGGCGCAATTACAACATCGAGGCTTGAGGGGCTTACTTCAGGACTTCGCATCACCCATACGGCTGTTCCGCTAAAACGCTCGTCACTCGCGGTGTCCACGTAGAATTGGCACAGACGGCTGGATTTGAACCAGCGAATGAGGGAGTCAAAGTCCCTTGCCTTACCGCTTGGCTACGCCTGCATGGTTTTCCCCTGCGCGAACTGCCCGCGAGATGCCGGGTTCGTTGCCGCGAATTGACCGGCACAGCTCCTGCTTACGGGGCGGAGCTTATCTAAACCTGAAGGGGCCTCTGCGCCGTTAGGGGGTGTCCCCTTCGGCAATTTTAAGTATGCGCCCCGTGTCAAGGGAACTTCTGAAAGTTTTTGAAAAAATTTTCAGGTGTTGTATCCCTCACGGAAGCTGCCGCATTTTGTGTGGAACTCTACCACATAATAGCGGCGCAGAGGGTGGATGTAGATCACTTTGCCGGTGGCCTTTTTCTCGGTGTCGGCGATACAGCGGGTGACGGTATCTTCCAGTTGAATGTTGGAGGGGATCATGCTGCGCCGCCTTTCTTGCAGAACTGCTGCATGAGGACAAGCTCCACGCCGCCCTCCCAGACGTGGCAGGTTTCAATAAGAAAATCGCCGTAGGCCATCATCTCAAGGTCGTTTTGTGGGCTGAACGGAACGCCGCTGGAGCCAAAAGTGAGTTCGATCTTGGGCTTCACGCCGTCGCCGATGTCAAGGACGGAGCAAATTTCGCGGACTGTCATGGTATATGTACCTCCTATTGTATAAATGGTGTATGATGTGAATGCTGGTATACAGGGTGCAATCAGGCGGCAACGCGCCGAATTTCGTCGGTCTGGTTGCAGCCGTCCAAAATGCGGACGGTTGGGATCGCCCGACGAAATTCGGCAGACGTTATATCGCTGTCCGAAATTCTGACGGCGTTTTTGCGGCGGTGAATTTCGTCGGCGCAAAAGGGGGTCAAGGCGTGTCCGCATTTCGGACGCGCAGGGGTCAGCGCATACGGGAGGCGACAAGCTGGGCGCGGTAGGCGCGGACGATTCCCTCGTAGAACCAGCGCAGTTTCTTTTCCTGCGAGATGACGTGAAGTTTGCTTATACGGCGGCATTCGGCCACGGTAGCACCGCCGCGGCGTATACGCGCTTGCAGATTTTTCTGCCGGACGCTGAGGTTGACACCACCCAGTTTTTCCAATTCGGCGTACATCTCACCGATGGTGGTATGGTAGTTGAGACCGTATTCCTCACACATCTGACGGATGGTGTGGTTGATGTCCTCTTTCCATTACTCTGCATCAGAGGTAGAGGGACGGGTGATAGCAGAAAGTGTCTGGTTCACCATCGTGCGTGTTTCCTGCTGCTGGGTGGTCAGTTCAGCGATCTGCTTTGCCTGCTGCTTTTGCTGAAGCTCCATCTTGATGATGGCGCGGGCCTCGTAGGACAGGGCGGAGAAGTCTGCCTCGGTCAGGCCCTGCTGCTGGGAGCGCAATTCCTGCTCCATGGCATTAAAGGCGCTGATGTACTTCATCTTCCACGTCAACGCTTCCTTGCCGGTAAAGCCCATAGCGAGGAGGGTGAAGCCGTCGCGGTTCATAAGGTACATGGGGTACTCCTGCCCATTCTGCGGGTGGATGTAGGTGGTTTTGAAGAACATGGGGGTATGCTCAAAATTGGGCAGACCCCCAATCAGATTCTCGATGTCACGTAGGACGTTCTTGTGTTCCTTGCCGAAGTGCTCCACAATGTCGCGGCTGCTGGCAGTGGGCTGGCCGTTGCTGATGGTGATAAGGTCATTCATCTGTGAAAATCTCCTTTCGGCTTATTAGTGGATATGCTCGAACCGCTATGCTTTCAGCGAATTAGGCGTGTGTGCTGCGTATCGGTTCAGGAAGTACCGCTGCCCGGCGGGCGTCACAGTTGTAACGCGGTCGATGATGCCGCTTTCCTTTGTGAAGCGGGGCGTTTCCTTGACGAAGAACAGCCCCATTTCCATGGCTCTTTGTGTCGGCATATTGTAGTCGCTGCCGCCCTTGATAAGAAAGCCGTCGTTGCGAAGCGTCCAGTAGAACCGCTTTTCTCCAGTGTCCACGCCGTTTTGCTTGAGTAGCTTCGCCATGTCGCGGACGAGGATGTTCGTGTCGCAGCCCGTAATGGCGTTTGCAAATCGGACGGCGGGAGCGTCCTCCTCGATTTTCGCTTGCAGACCCTTGATTTTGTCGCTGGCAATCTGCAAAGCCCGCGCCATGACCTTTTCGGGGCTGTTCCACTCCTTTTCAAGCTGGATGAAGTATTGCCGCGCCTGCTTGCCCTTTTCGCTGCGCTGGAGCATACAAATCTCTTTCGCCATTTCGATGGTGATTTCCGCGTCCTTCCGGGGCTTGCCGGGTAGTCCGTCAACCCTATTGCGGAAAAATCCGCAATAGTCTTTTCCCTCTTCAAAGCCGTAATCACACATCCGGGGAAACCAGTCTTTGAAGTGGTCTTTTACCTCAAGGGCTGCGTGCAGGTCGCGTGCCGATACCGTGATACGGTCAGGGCTGTCTACATTTACAGGGACGAGCTGTTCGAACTTTGTCATAGTCTTGTTTCCGCCTTTCTATGGTCGTTGGTAGTCGGTATAGTACCAGCCGTGTCAAGGGATTCCGAAGGCGAATTTCCAAAAATGAGCGCAAAAATCCCCTGCGGAAAGCTGTTGACTTTCGCAGGGGCGGCGTCTATAATAAGATTTAGACGGCACCCGTGCGGTGCTGGCGGAAAGCAGGGCGCTAATCTTTGGTCGGATGGAGCGCTCTGCTTTTTATTTACCCGGAAGCAGCATGATACCGTCGCGGATGCCCTCCGTGCGTTTCTTGCCGGTACGTTTGCAATATTCGTCCAGAATTGCCAGCGTTTTATCGTCAAGTCGGACGTGGAGGGGATTGGACTTCGGATTTTCAGCTTTCGGGCGTCCTGTGCGTGGACTCAAATTATTCACCTCACTTTATGTAGCCCATAAATTTATTATAGTTTATGTAGCCCCAAATGTCAAGGAAAATTTTGTGGGCCAAAAGGAAACCCACACGGCTGATGCCCGTGCGGGTTTGCTCTATTTTACTCATTCAACGAGCACATCAACTGTTATCGGATATACGCTTCTGTCGATGCAAGCACAGTGGTCGTACCAGATTTGTAGAACGTGGCTTTTACTCGGTAATATCGTGTTGTGCCAATTCCATTTGACCACCCAAAACAATAATGCCCCCAATCACCGATGTTGTAAGGAACTGTTCCGTTTTCTGTCTCATCCGAATAGCCTAATTTTGCCGCATAATTGGAAACATAATAGTCTATGCGATAGTCGACTGGAATCTTTTCGTCTGGCTTTCCTCCGTAGACCTTAAACATAAAGTACAACGGGTCATTCGCTCCAAAGTCAACAGTCGTTGGGTTTCCATATGCCTTTTTTGTGGTATAGGCATCATATGTCCATTTGTAAATGCTGTCAGAAATCTCTTCTATATTGGGATAGTTTTTTTCGGAAAGGTATTCTACATATTTCAGGGTTGTTTTATCAGATCTGTCTTTGTGCGTGCAGACGTATTGATACCGAACGTCCAGCGCTTTTCGCTCAGAATCCTTGAAATTTCCCAATTTTTCAAAGGCGATGATGGCATCATGATATTCCCCTGTATCGAAAAGTTCCTGAGCAGCATCGTAAGATTTCAGCATACGAGAATACTCCATATATCGGGGAATGAAAATGGCACAGAGAACAGCCAATACGACCAAAAAGGCTGATGCAGAAACGATCAGGGTCGTTTTGCGTTTTTTCTTACGCCGCTGCTCCTGCTGCACAAGCTGAAAATCGGTAAAGCGAGGGTCTTTCCCGCATTCGGGGCACTTCGCGGCCTTGTCGCTTACGTTGTGGCCGCAGTGAGGACAGGTCTTGAGCGCCATTACTGCTGCGCCTCCCTTTTGTTGTTAAGTAGTTCCAGATTTACGCGGGTGGCGTGAATGTCGATGAGCAGTTTAGATGCACCGTAGAGCAAACCACCGAAGAACATAGAAGCTACGGCAACGGCAACAGCCACAAAAAACAGAGTGGTTCCTGTTGTGCCGGATGAGTAGTAGGAGTAGCGCAACTGGCTGGCCGAGATGGCGATGGCGATAACATCAACAGCGCCGCACACCCAAGTAATCCATGCAAAGGCGGACAGCAGTTTGGAAGCGGTGCTTTTGTAGTAGTCATCGGGCGTTTTGGGGAGCGCCGCAACAGTTGCGGTTTCTTTAGCGGCTTCTTTGGACAGTTGCTCTTTGCGCTGTTGGGCTTGCGCGGCCTCCGCTGCTGCGCGAATGTCGCTTAACGGACAACCGCAGTTAGGGCACATTCCTTTTTCGGAAAAAATCGTTGGCACGGCCTTATAACCGCACTCCGGGCAGGTGATGAGGGCCATTTTTTGTTCTCCTTTCCATTTTTTGTGGGATTTTCGATGGGTGCTGTTCGCGCAAAAAGGGGAAACGCGCCCACACCCGGCGGGTGGTAGTATTTGTCGAGCGTGGGCGCGTGGTGCGCGTGTTGATGGGTGGGCGGCTGTTCGGGTCAATCCCAAATATGGGATTCGCAGTAAGCCGCCCACTCGCTGTTCATGGTGTCGATGGCCTGTTCATGGTTTTCACCGTTGATGATCGCCTCCAGCGTTTTTCTCCCGGCGTTAGCTTTCGCGTCGTTGTCGGATGCTGCAAAATCCTCGGCATCCAAATATGCCTTGGCGCGTGGATATTTTGCGTACAGGGCATCCATGTCATACTTCGGCTTGGGGCGGACGCCCACGCCGCCGCCGTTCTCGCCGTCAAAACTGGCATCAAATTCCAATTTCCAATTTACCAGATCGGCGCGGGCGGCTTCGATCTCCCGCAGTCCGGGAATGGCGCCGATTTTTGCCCGCCGTTCCTGTTCGGCGCGGAGTCCAGCTTCGCGCTGCGCCAGCAGGGCGGCGACGATCTCCGGCTTTGCGGCTTTGATGGCGGCAAGAGCCGTTTTGTCAGCGCGGTACACAACAAGATTCCCGGTGGGCTGGCCGTGTTCGTCAATTTTCAGGGCGATTTTGTATCGTTGGATCAGCTCCTGTGCGTTCATGTTCAAGATCCTCCCTTCAAATATGCTGCGTTTTCGCGCTCACAGCGTTCTTCCTCTGCCAAGGTTTCCGCGATCATGTCCGCGATCTGCTGCTGGGTCTTGTAGCGGGTGGCGATGCCGACCTTAATAACGTCCTCATCGTGATAGACTGTCCATTCTTCACGATCCCAGTGATACTTTCCCCATACATCGCCGGTGGATTTGTCGTAAAAAATCTCCACATACTCCCCCGTGCGGGAGCCGAGGCCCTTGGTGGAGTCGGAGGCGTTGGCCAATGTTTCCAAGTTGATGTTCCGCCCGTGGGTGTTGATCTCCATGTTCTGTTCCTCCTTAAAAATTTACTTTTGCTTAATTTTACCACGGTTTTGCCGGGGGTGCAACGGGGAGTTTGCGGGGGTGGGTATTCACATTCCGGGGAGTGCCACAAGGGCGCTGCCGGAGGTGATGAGCATGGACGGGTCGGCGATGGTCTTTTCGTAGCTGTCCGCACCCTGGAAATCATCAATGACGGCCTGTTCTTCGGCGGTCATGTCGGCGTAGTGCTTTTTGCCGTAGGTGGGCGGCAGCCAGTTCTTTTTCTGACCGGCAAAGATGTTCAGACGGTCGATGATGCGGGACGCCTCCGGCTTAAACTTGATGTGGCAGGTACCCTTTTTGTAGAAGGTGCAGGTAAAATAGGTGAAATCCGCCTTGTTGGTGTAGGCTTCGTTGGCGATGCGGACGGCGCGATCTATGGGTGTGTGGAAAGTAGTTTCGCCGCGGTCCAGATAGTTCATTGCCCGCTCCAAGTCGGATATGAGGCAGTTTACCCGCCAAGCGTCCAGACCGCCCCCATAGGTGGCGTGGCAGCCGTTGGAGGGGATGATGACCTTCATACCCACTTTGTGGGCCTTGTTCGTCGCCCAGCCGTTATAGTAATGGATGTTGTTGGCGCACTCCGGGTACCAGCTGTGCTTGGCGGAAAACTGCTCGAACAGGTCGAGGATGGAATCCTCCACGCCGCGGGAGAGCTGGTGGGCGATCTCGCGCATGACAGTCTCGATGTTGTACCGGGAGAAATCGTACTCGGAGAGAGATTCAACTTTACTATTGTAATCCTGCTGCATGGCGGAGGTCATTTTCTCTGTGAGCTCCGGGCGGCGCAGGAGGTTCCCCCAATACTTGGCGCGGAGACCGAAAAGGTAGCTGTTCAGGATGGTGGCGTTGTTGCCGGTGTTCCTGCTGCCCACCTTGAGGGACAGGAGGGGTTCTCCGTGATCTTTGCCGGGGTCCATGTAGGGACGGAGGGCGGCGAACTCGTTGATAAGCTTTTCGCCCAGGGCGGCCTCGAAGTTATATCCATCGATCATGTTCTGCAGCCAGTCGGCGGAGGCAAGGTCGGTGGCCTGTTCGCTGTTTTCGGTGCTGTTCTCGCTGGCGCGGCGCAGGGAGGAAAGAATATCGCTGGGGATTTCTTTTTTCGGTATGTTCACATAGACCAGCGCGATCTCCACGTCGGTGGGGCGCTGGGCATGGCGGAAGGCGTTTTCAATGAACTCAATGCGGGCGTTGTGTTCGTGCAGTTTCTGCACAAGCACTTTTCGCCGGTTGGTGTAGGGATTGCGGATGGTTTCCGCGTTCAGAAGACACACGATCTGACCGCCGCGCTCCATGAGGGAAAGTGCGTGCAAAAGGTGTTCGTCGCCGTTGTCAAAGGGCGGATTCATAATGCAGAGGTCATATTGCTTGCGGGTGTGAAAGGTGAGAAAATCGTCGTGGACCACAAGCAGCCCTTTTCCGCGCAGAAGGGCGGCAAGGTCGCTGTCGCGCTCGATGCAGTCTATATAGGGTTCTCGCTGGTGGATAAACACGCGGCGGCTGTTTCTGGTATCATTCACGAAGCGGGAAACGGCGTCGGCAAGGTCGCCTTTACCGGCGGAGGGTTCGAGGATAGAAAAAACATTTTTCCAGTCCACGCAGGAGAGCATTTTCCCCGCCAGTTTGGAGGGCGTGGGGTAAAAGCCGCTGTTGCTGAAGGACGGCAGGCGGCGGAGATCGGCGGCGGCGCTGTTCGGCACGATGGCGCCGTTCTCGCTGTACCAGTCGCGGATCTTCTTTTTCGCTCCGGCGATGGTGGAGGCGCGGCCCAGATAGTCGCCGCGGTCGTCGTCGCCGGTGGTGGCGCTGACGATGTACTCATTTTTGCCGTAGTAGGAGCTGGGCTTAATCTCGGCGATCTGGGAGCCGTGGGCAAATACGGCGATGTGTTCATCTCCGAAGCGGTTTTTTTCGGTGTGGTAGGTAAACATGGGCGGTGGCCTCCTTGTGGATTTTTGGTTGTTGTGGTGATTATATCTGCCGTGTCAAGGTTGATTTTGCGGGGGTGTTCATGCGGATTTTTGGGCGGCGTGCTTGCGTACCGGCAGCAGGATCCCGAAGCCGCCCGCACTCTCGAAGTAGATGCCGCCAATATCCGGGCGGTAGCTGGATGCCCGGAAGGACGCACCGGGAAGAATTTCCACAATATCAAGCAGGAAACGGGCGTCAACGGCGGGAAGGCCGTCGCCGAAGTCGTACAGGGGGAATTTTTCCTTCATTCCTGCCGCCTTCAGCTCCGCGCCGCGCTGCTTGATATAGGCGCGAAGCTCCGCCGCCGTGGGTACGGGCAGATATGCACCGCTGTTCCGGCTGGCTGGCTCGATGCAGTTCAGCGCGTCGAAGGTCTGATTTTCTGCCGCTGGAAGGTCGTTGATCGGGCTGTTCAGGGCGATGGCAAGATAACCGTTGCACAAAATTTGCTTTCCGTCCTGTTCCCACGCGCCGCGCAGATCGTCCCGTGAGGAGGTCTTGAAGATATGAAGCGCGGCTTTTCTGGCGTTGCCGCGTCCGGCGGTTTTCGCGGCCTGCTGGGCGATGCCCTCCCGGAGATCGGCGGCGAGGTCTGCCAGGGCAAAACCGGCGTTATATCCGGCGCACTTGTGCAGCTCCGCCGCGTGGGTGGTGTAGTAGTTGAAGGCGTCCCGCTGTTCATCCGGCAGACGCTCCACCGCTGCCAGCAGTTTTTCCAAAATTTTTTCGTAGTTGATAGCCATTTTATAAACCTCCATTTTTCGCGCTGTGGGTGCTGTTCGTGTTTGTGGGTGGGGCGGCATCCGCCGCCCCGGTGGGGATTAGTCGGGCTGGTCGGGATTTTCGCCGCGCTTCCAGCGGCGGAACACGGAAAGCGCGTTAGTTTCGTTGCGGCGGTGCAGCTCCTGAAGGAAAAACCGGGCAACATCCAACTTTTCCGCATCGTTGGGGCTGATGGTGAAAATAGCGCGTTCGAGCTGTTCATCCGTCAGCATTTGCACCGATTCCAGAATGTCGGCGAAGTCCTGGCGGGCCTGTTCCTGCTCCTGTTGTGCCTGTTCAGCCTTGCGGCGCTTGTATTCTTCCAGCCAGGGCGCGGGCATGACGGAGACCACGCGCACGCCCTCGGTGTACTGTTCCAGCAGGTCGGCCACGGCGACGATGGCCGCGCCGGTCTCCTTGTCCTCGTCGGTGGGCTTGCCGCTGCCAAAATTGCCCTTGTCGCGCAGGAACGCGCCAAAGCTGCGAATGTGGGCGATGAGTCCGCCCTCGTTGTCGCCCAGGTCATAGCGGCCTTCATAGGTGCTCGGCTCGCCGTCGGCGTCGGTATACGCAATGGAAAAGCTGGTTTTGTCATAGCCGCGTTCCTGGTCGGCGGAAATTTTTTCGTCCAGCGTCTTGAAAATGATCTCGGCGGCGGCGACGGAGAATTTCATACCATCATCAAAAGCGCCGTTTTCGCTCCATTCTACGGTGACGACCGGGACGCCGTCCTTGATAGGGTGTTCGGCGGCGGTCTGTTCGATGAAAGCGCGGTTTTCGTTGCGGGTGCGGATGGCCTTTTCCCGGCGTTCCAGCTGTTCGGCGTGTTCACGCGCCAGCCGCGCCGACTCGGCGGCGGTGTTCATCTCGTGGACGGCTTCCACGTCGGCGGCGGTGGGGTGGCCTTTGGGCAGGGTGGCCAACTCGGCGGCGTTGCGGTCAAACTGTGCCTGCCGCCGGTCGATCTCGGCGCGGATGTCCTCCGGCTTGCGCCAGTGGTAGCGGCCCGGCTGCTGGGCGTCCTGGGCGTCCTGTTCCAGCTTGGCGATATACTCAGGCTCGCCGCGCATGGCAGACTTCAGGGCGGCGGCGCGGACGTACTTGTAAAGCGGGTGCGCCGGGGTCAGGGTGGCGCTGTCGCTGTCGAAATAGTCGGTGTAAAGGTCGGTTTCGTTCTTGACTTTGAACATATCGCGGGGAAGGTCGGCATAATCGCGGGCGCTGATTGTCACGCTGTCGCTTTTGCTGTCGGTGAAGTAGAAGCAGCGGATCAGCTTTCCGCCGTTTACCTTGATTCCGTTGTAAAAGAATTTGATGGTTTCTGTTTTGTTGGTGTTCATTTTGTGTTCCTCCTGTTGTGTAGTCTGTTCCCCGTGTCAAGGGAACGAATTTACTTTTCTCGATGGGGTGGAGCTGGTGCGCCCAACTCCCCAGAGGCGGCGCGGCGGCTGTTCAGCGTTTGCGGGGCTGGTCGATCCAGTCCAGCAGACGAACAAAAAGCGCCGCCAGGGTGGCGGCGCCGGTGGCGGTGACGATGAAGGAAAAGGCGGTCATAGGGCGGCGGCCTCCTTTCTGTAGATTTTCCAGTTTTCGCAAGTGGTCATTGTGCGGCTGCCCGGTAAAACGGTATCGCAATATAGGCCGGTTTCGACCGTGCGAAACTCGCAGCGATCCAGATATAAGAGACTGTTTTCGTTGGCCTGTTCTTCTGTGAGTGCGTAGGGACGCAGACAGCAGACAACGGCGCCGGAGTGGGCGAAATACTCGCCGGGGGCGGCGTTCTTGGCGGTCAGCTCCGGCAACACGTCGGCGCAGGTCGCGCCGCGCAGAAAATGCGCCTCGATGTATGCGGGGCGCTGGGCCTCCGGGATGGCGGGCAGGTTGTGCAAGTGGTGGCGGGCAAGCTGGGCGGCCTGCTCCTTTGTGGCCTCGTGCCAGGGGGTGAAGCGTCCCCGGATTTCGATTTTCTCTTGCATGGTGTTCTCCTTTCCGCCCGGTTTCGGGCATGAAAAAGCGCTCCCGGAAAATCTCCGGGGGCGCTGTTCGTGTTTTGCCCCGCATTTTTCCGGGGCTGCTGTTCAGGTGGTGGGGGTGGTCTGCTCCGGCTGTTCCGCCGGGGCGGGCTGTTCCGCGGTCATCGTCTGGCCGTCCGGCAGGTGGAAGGACACCGAGAAGCCACAGCCCAGGGCGGCGGCGATGGCGGCCAGATCGGACACGCTCCAATTATCGCGGCGTATTTTCTGGCTGATGTTTTGCGGCGTGGTATTCGTCCGCCGTGCAAGTTCGCTTGCGTTTCCGTCGCACTCCAGAAGAACGCGGCGCACAAGTTTAGAAATCTGCATTTTATAACACCTCTTTCCGGGCGGCCTGCTTATAGTCTACCGGCAAAACCGCTTTTTGTGCATAGATTAAACTAATTTATTGATTTTGTCAATATGCACATTTCAGGGTTAAATTATTTGTTAAATCTGACGATTGAAAAATGTAATTATATAGTTTAATATTGTAAGTGCAAAAGCAAATACAAATTTTGATTTTTGGAGGCCGACAGGCCGGAAAGGACCCACAACATGAAAAAGTATTTCAATGTAAGTTTCCAGTACAGCGAAAGCGTTTACTGCGCCAACATCGCACACGCCGAGAGCGCCGAGGCCGTGGAGGCGCACTATTCCGCAAAATATGAGTGGTGCAAGGTCCCCGAGGCCACCGCCGCCGACGTGGAGGAAGCCAAGCGGAAGGGAAAACCGATTGTTGAAATCGAGACCCCGACCGCCCGCGCCGAGTGGGAGAGCATGAGCGGGGAGCAACAGTATAACGCTCTTGTGGCGATGGCCTGGACCGTGCGCCGGAAGGCAGAGGCCCGCAACCAGACCGGCGCCGCGTGGATCGAGACCGAGGAAGACGCGCAGACCGTAGCCGCCGACGCCTGGACTCGGATGGGCGCCGCGCTGGATCGTAACGACGCCCAGGACGCGCCCGCGCCGCTGGCGGTGATCCTGTACCGGGCAGCAGCCCAGGCCGCGCACAGCATAAGCAGGGCCGAGCAGAGACACGCCCGCGCCATATCCGCCACCATTGACGACGACGGCGCCGAGCGCTGGCAGATCGACACCGAGGCCGGGACGGACTGCGACGCGATAGCACCCAGCCCGGAGGCCGCCGCGATCCTGCGGGAGAGCGTGGAGAGCGTCGCCCGGGATCAGGTGGACCGCGTAGCGCTGACCATGACCGCCCGCGGGTACACTACGGCGGAAATAGCCGCCGCGCTGATGGTTGACCGGTCCACCATTTCCCGCCGCCTTTACGCCATGCGGGACCGCTACCACGCGCAGCAGGACAACGCCCAGGACTAACCACGGACGCGCCCAGCAGGGCGCAGGAAGGAGACAAGACACCATGACGACCAACAACACCACCAGCCCGGAGAACCTGTACAACATCGCCCCAGAGGGCAAAGCGCAGCTATACACCGCCGCGGAGATCAGAGCCGCAGCAGCGGACGGCCTGCAGATCTGGCTTGACGTGGGCCGCCGCTGGCCCCGCGTCCCGTGCCGTATGGCCGCCACCGTGCGCGGATGGGTAACGGCAGTAGGGGAACACGGCGCAATATATCAAGCATGGGCCGGAGACTTCCACGGCAGCCCCAGCCCCGCCGAGATCGTCACCGCCTGACCCAGAACAGACAACCGAAGAAGCCTAAACCAGCACCGCCAGGACGGAACCAAAACCGCCCCAGCGGTGCTAATTTTATGCCCGTGCGGATTTTTGACAATGCCCCCGGAAATATAGAAAACGGACAGAAACGCCCCGCCACGCGTTCCGAGCGCTGAAGGAATGCCCCGACACCGACCACCAAAGAAAAACACCGCCAGCAGCCCCGCAGAGGGCAAAGAAGCGGGAAAGACCGCCGCCAGCCTTTACGCGTGCGCGCGCGTTTATTCCGGGCGCGATTGAATAAAATATAATATCATCCCTTATAGTTGATAGTACAACTTACAACAGCAGCACAGCACACCACCACCCAGCGCCGCAGATTATCATACCATACCGCCAACAACAGCCACCAGCAACGGACATCAACGCCACTATAACGACAACCGCCCAACGCCGCCAGGGGAGGAGGGGAGAGGAGTCGCCCGGCGGCCTATGTTCCGGGCCAAACGGCTGACAGCCGACGACCACCGGCGGCAGCAGGTGCACCAGCCCCACGCGCTACCCATCCGACAGACGGCGGCCACCACCGGCGAGGACTGCCGGGGGACGAGAGAAACCGGAAGAAACACCCCACCATTACCAAAAATGCAAGAAAACTTGCAAGAAAAAGAGTTTCCGTGCGCATTACATACAATAATGCGCACACAAACGGGCGGCGCGGCGGTCTTATCTTGCAAAATTGGCGTAAAAATGCAGGACGGCAGCCCCCGCGCCATGCCCAATATCAGCGGTGCCCACCGCCTGCCAAGCATCAAGGGGGGAGGTTTACAATTCCGAAGGGCAAAAGAAAAGCGCCGTGCGCCGCAACTCTCCTCCCCGCTCCCATGTTCCCCTCTCCGGCACACCAATCCGCGCTTCTCACGCAAGTTACCGGAAAGTTAGGGGTAGGGGGGGTGGTTTTGAAACCGGGTCGAAAAAAAGAAACGGTCAAAAGGCCGAGGTCGAAAAATAAAAATTTCGGCGGGCGCAAGCGCCATATATGTGAGGGGGAGGTACGACCTTTGTGCGGCGGTGGTGCGAGGGCGGCGGCATGGTGTTGACACGGGTGTTATGTGGAGGTGAAAAAGTTTTTCTGTTTCCCTTGACACGGCGATTAGACTACCGGTTGCCAAAAGGTCGGGAGCAATTGGACGGCAAGTTAGAGGAGGTGGGGCTAAATGTTTCTGGTCGAGATTGCGTCGCAATACGCAGAGAGCGCCGAGAGAGTGCGGATGCAGATACAACGGCTACGGGCGGCAGATGCGCCATCCCCGTACATAGAAAATAGGCTGCGCGAGGTGTATCGCGAGCTGCGGCGTGCGGAGAAAGCCTGCCGGTCATATTACGAGAGGGGGTATTGGCTCAATGAGGAGTTCAGAGCCGACTATGCCGCGAGAAACCGTTATGGAAAACCTGTTGGGCGTACAAAGGTTTCGGGACGAGACGGCAGAGGACAACGCGGAAAGGCTTCTTCGGCTGAAAAGAAAACTGCCGGCGGCGCTGTCCAAGTTGCCGGAGAAACAGCGGATGTACTTATTGGCGTACTATTCGGAGCACCTGACAATGGAGCAGCTGGCGGAGCGGTTTGGGGTAAATAAATCGACGGTGAGCCGAAGCATACAGCGCGGCAAGAAAAAACTGCAGGACTACCTTCAGTTCTGCCTATGATGGGAGTTGGAACGAGATACATGGGACGGATAAACCAGCCGCTGACGAATGAGGCGGCACGAAAACTGATGGCGTTGGACGTGCAGGACAAGGAGATACTGACTTACGAAAAGCTGGACGAATGGTATACCGCATGGGGCGGACAGTGCTACGTCAGTTTCTCCGGCGGAAAGGACAGCACAGTGCTGGCGTATCTGGCGGCGCGGTACCTGTCGAGCTTCAGGACACCGCCGTGGGAGCTGAATCTGGTGTTTGTGAACACTGGGCTGGAATACCCTGAAACTCAGAAGTTCGTGAATGAGTACGCCGCGTGGCTGCGGAGGGAGTTTCGCCGCGTGACTGTCGATCTTGTCCGCCTGCGTCCGAAGATGAACATACGGCAGGTTGTGACGAAGTACGGGTACAGCATCATCGGTAAAGACGTAGCGCACCGGATAGAAACCGCGCGGCGTTCACCAGATAGCCGAAGTATGAAGCTATTGCGAGGGGAAGTCTTACGCGCCGATGGGGAAAAGAGTATGTACAACTGCGAAAAGTGGGGGTATTTACTTACGGCGCCGTTTCTCATCTCCGACAGGTGCTGCGGGATTATGAAAAAGTCCCCAGCAAAGAGCTATGAGCACCGAGCGGCTGTCAAGCCCATGACGGCAACAATGGCGGAGGAAAGTCTTTTGCGGATGCAAAAATGGCGCGAAACCGGCTGCAACGCCTTTGAAGGAAGGCGTCCCTTATCTAAGCCCATGAGTTTCTGGACGGAGCAGGACGTGCTGCGGTTTATCGTGGAGTGCCAACTACCCTACGCCAGCGTGTACGGAGACATCGTAGCCAGCGACGGCGAGAACGACTACGGCGCAACGCTGATCGACTGCAATCTGCACTGCACGGGATGCCAGAGGGGGGGCTGTATGTTCTGCGCGTTCGGTGCGCATCTCGAAAAAGGCGTCAACCGATTCCAGCGGATGAAACTGACGCACCCGAAGCACTATCAGTTCTGCATCGGCGGCGGCGCATTTGACACGGACGGGCTGTGGAAGCCCACCAAAGACGGGCTTGGTTATGCGCGGGTGCTGGACTACATCGGAGTGAGGTATTGAGATGGGTGCTGGATATGCGGAGAAGAGTGCGCTTTTCAATAAAGTTCAAAAGGCACTGAAAGCCCTCAATCTGAGGGCGAAACAGTACGGCGTTGACGAGGCTTATAACTGGTGCAAGTTCGTCCTGGGCGCGAAGCCGGGGAGCTTTACCGAGTGGCAGCAGATCGCGGCGGCGGTCTTCATGCAGACCGCACACAAGTTCCTTGATGGCCTTGCAGATGTGCGCGATATAGGCGGGGCAGAACCCCAGCCGATATTTATGGAGTTCAAGCCGAAGGTGACATACCGGCTTGATGAATCGTATATGCAAAGGCTGATGCTGATGAGAATGATAGGAGGGCGTGATGGATAGTTTACAGGCGAGCCGCATAGCGGGCGGAAACAGCGCGATTGGCAGAAGGGAGTCGGATTTTTGCCCGACGCCGCCGGAGGTAACGGTGGCGCTGCTGGATTTCCTCCGTCTGCCGGAGAACACGGTGATCTGGGAACCGGCGGTGGGCGAGGGGGATATGCTGGAGACGATCAGGGCGTGCGGGTACGGTGAGTCGTTTGGGACGGACATATCCGAAGGATTTGACTTTTTAAGCCCGGATATATTCAAGCGGTTGTTTGTTGGCTTTGACTGGATCATCACAAACCCGCCCTTTGCGCTGGCGGAAGAATTTATCCGCAAGGCGGCGTCTTTGGGCAAGCCATTTGCATTTCTGGTGAAGTCACAGTTCTGGCACGCGAAACGCCGCTTATCTTTGTTTGATGAGTTCGCGCCCAGTTACATTCTGCCCCTGACATGGAGGCCGGACTTCTTTTTCAAGGACGGCCACGGCGGCAGCCCATTGATGGATGTGATGTGGTGTGTTTGGCTCATGCCGCACATTAAGGGAACGCAGACGGTGTACAGACCGTTGGAACGACCGAAAGGAGAGATAGAAACATGAGCGTATGCGGAAGATGCGGAAAGAACTTTGATGCGACAACTTCCGGTTCAATTCTTTTCTGCCCGGACTGTTGCCGAGAGATTGGGTGGGGCGGTTTTCAGCGCCTTGAAATTCTTGAAAAGTCTGTTGATAAGTCAAAAGCGGCAGTGATGGGCGGTATCAAGGACAGCGGGGAGCGTACCACCTTCAGCACTGGGGCGCAGCGGGATATGCACAGCGGGAAAGGCCGCATGGATCTTCTCCCGTGGGCGGCGATCATCGAGGTAAGCAAGCACTGTGAGGCCGGCGCGCTCAAGTACGGGGTGCATAACGTCGATAAAGGGATACCCACCAGCAGTCTGCTGGACAGTGCCATGCGACACGCGGCGAAGTATCTGGACGGACAGGAGGACGAGGATCACCTGCTGGCGGCGGCGTGGAACCTGCTGTGGGCAATCGAGATGCGCTGCAAAAAGCCGGAGTGCGTAGATACGCCGTGGAAGGAGGAAAAGGCATGAGCAAGGCCGTTATGATAAGCATTCGACCGGGGTGGTGCGAGAAGATTGCCAGCGGCGAAAAGACCATCGAAGTCAGAAAGACCAAGCCGAAGCTGGAAGCACCGTTTAAGTGCTACATTTATTGCACAGTGGAAAGGGCTGGGTATGATGTGCTCTGGGTTCTGGACGCTCCAACAAGAGAAAAATACTCGCTTATGGCGGCGTCTGCTTACTTAGAGAACCCAGAAGGTGCAAATAAAGGAAACGGCAAGGTCATCGGCGAGTTTATCTGCAACCGCATTTACGAGCTCGCACCGCTCAACCATGCACCAGATGATGTGGAGCAGCAAGCCTGTCTGACGCGGGAAGAGATTGTTCGGTATCTCAAGGGCGTCGGTTACGGCTGGCATATCTCCGATTTGGTGATCTACGATGAGCCGAAGATGCTGGGCGAGTTTTCGCGCCCGTTTGAAAACTGCATAGACAAAGTGTGTGATGAATTTGGGTGCGCATCATGCGAAAATGGCGGTCATATTAAGCGCCCGCCACAAAGCTGGTGCTATGTAGAGGAGGTGGAGTGATGGGGGAGCACAAGCACAATCCCACGGCTATTGCTGTGAAAAAAGGTAAATTACCACCGAAAAAGAAACCGATGGGCACAGCAGAGAGCAGGGCGTTGGTGTATACATGGATACGAGCGCACACGCTGCTGCCCATCATGGGACGCGAGACAAGGAGGAACTGCAATGGATGAATACATAAGCCGCAAGACGGCAATCGCTTATATCCGTGAGCAATCGGAAGAATGCCAAAAAGCGTTTGAAGAGCTTGGCGGGGAAAGCGGAATCTACGCAGATGCCTATAACGATTTGGCGGAGAACTTTTACAGCATCCCCGCCGCTGATGTTGCCCCGGTGGTGCATGGGCGGTGGGTAACGCACTACCGAAGCGGAACGCCTGTTGCCGAAGGGTATGTATCAACGTGCTGCGATATGTGGAACAACCGCAAGAGCAACTACTGCCCTAACTGCGGCGCGAAGATGGACGGAGGTGACGATCGTGCATAATTTGCGAAACGAACTTATGCACTATACGAATGACCTTTTAGACGGCGCGGATCTGAAAGCGGAAGCCGTTGCAGTCATTGAGCACATTGCGCAGTACATGGAAAAAGACGTGTTGCTTAACCACAGCAGACCGCTTGCACTTGCGTATCTCGCATTGACAGAGGAGGTCGATTCTGTGCCGGTGGTGCGGTGTAAGGACTGCAAGTGGGACAGGCCGGATACTCTGCTTGACAAACATTGGTGTTCTCGCTTGTTGGGATGTATGGAAGTAAGAGCGGACGACTTCTGCTCCTACGGCGAGAGAAAGGCGGAAATGTAATGTCTGGCGGTTCTATGAACTATTTTTTCGCGCAGCTTGAGGAATATGCGCCATACCTGAAGGACAAGGAGCTGGTGGAGCTGGCGGAGGACATGGCGCGGCTTTTCCATGACCGGGAGTGGTACGACTCCGGGGACATCGGAGAGGGCGGCTGGAACCGGTCCGTTGCGGAGTTCAAGAAGAAGTGGTTTACCGAACCCCGCGAGGAACGACTGGAACGGTATATCGACGAGGCCGTGTCTGATCTGAAGGTTTCTCTTGGCATTGGCAATTTCTGCAAGGACTGCGCTCTTTTTACGCCGCAGGATGACGGATACTACGGTAGATGCCCGCACCAGACAAATGTGCTGGTGCATGGCTACGAAAAGCCCTGTGGCCTGTTTGATGCGCGGAAGGTCGGTGGTGGGGACGGATAAGGCGATTTTCAAGATATGCACCGCCAAACTATGCCCCAAGTGCATAGAAGAAATGGCAGAGGAGTATATCGTGCGGCCTACCCATGACATCGCGCTGGATGCGTCAAAGGACATCTCGGAAAAGGGCTACTGTGACCGCTGCCACGAAAAGAGCGTTATGCTTCGGCGGCGCAGGTACACCATGAACGCAAAAACGCTGAAAGCGAAGGGCTACGCGGATAAGTGGCGGGAATACATGGACTGACTGTGAGTATTCCCAAGAATATGACGAAAGGAATGTTTGGCGGTGAATACATACAACAGGCAGCCCCGTGGGAAATTGGAAGTTTGTCCCCACTGCGGAAGAGACAGCGGGGAGCGCAAAATCGGTATTCATGTGCCGGAACGGTACTATGTGCGCTGCGCGAGTTGTGGGTTCACCTTGTCTGGGTGGAGCCAGAGCGCCGCTACGGCAAGCTGGAACAGACTGAGCAAGAAGGTGAGGACATGAAAAGCAAATGCTGTGTTGGCTGCAAATGGCACGAGGAATGGACGTGGGCGTGCTTCAACGGGGACAGCCCGTATTGCGCCGATTTTGTAAACTGCGGGTGTCCGCTGTATGAGGAGAAAGAGAAGGAGGGCGAAGAATAATGGGACTTTGCGCTCGTGCGAAAGGGCTGACCGATGAGGCTGGTTTTGACTGTGGGTATCTTACATACGGCACGTTTATCCTTGAACTGATAAAGGTTGCCTATGGCGAGCAGTGCCACAACATTTTCAAGAGAAATATGCTCTGCGGTGCGCCCTTCTCTGATGCAGAAGCAGAATACTGGAACGCGCACTGCAACGACGATCTGGACATTTTGATTTTTCATTCAGACTGCGGAGGCCAATTTACCCCGCAGGAGTGCCGCAAGATATACAACGCCATGAAGGATTTGAAGTCCGATATGATGGGGCACAATTACCATGTGATGAAACCCTACAATATGTTTGAGCACTGGAAAGCAATATTCAAGCATTGCGCTGACCGCCGGGTGAATTTGTACTATTCGTAAGGAGCGTTATTGCCATGAGTAAAAGGGAACAAATCATCTATAACGCTATGAGCGACAACATCACACGCGCCGCCGCTCTCGGCTTATGCCCCGGACCATTCGTGGTTATGCGGTCTGAGTATCGCCGCGTGGTGCGCCGGGAACACAAGCACCTGTTGTTGGAGGCTGTACTGCTGGTTTCCCTGATCTTCGCGCTGATCGCTCCGTGGAGAACCAGCGCAGAGGACAAAGCGCCGGTAGAGGCCACGAACACCGTCCTGCGCTTAGAATGGGGACCGGCTGACAGCGCAGACAGTGACGCGGGCGATATAGCAGAAGAATCCCCGGATGAGTCCGAGCGTATACGGGAGGCGATAAAGGCCAAAAGCAACGTGCTGGAGGACTGCATTATTACCGGCTATTGTGCAGACTGCGTTGGGAAGTACGCGCACATGAACCAGGACGAGTTCGGCCGGGTGTTGACCGCCAGCGGCCAGTGGGTGTATCCGGGGATGTGTGTAGCGACCGATCCGGACGTGATACCGACCGGCAGCACAGTCATCATCGGAGACAATACATACATAGCCTTGGACGTGGGTGTGAAGGGAAACCATGTTGACATCTTAATGACCCACGAGGAGGCGCAGACGGCGGGTGTGCGGCACGAAACTGTGTGGTGGTGTGATGAACAGGGATAAAGAAAACCAGCTCCGACAACGGGGCTGGTTTTTCATGCTGAAATTCATATCGAAATTCATATCGAAAATTACTGATTATTTTTTGAATATGAGCTGCGTTTTTTTAGACCGCTTTGGCAAAAGATAGCGCTTCCAAAAAAACCTGAAAACCCGCATGAATACAAGAAAAACCCGCAACCACAACGGTTGCGGGCATCTCTTTTTTTTGGTCGGAGTGGGGGGACTTGAACCCC
>ERZ857480.33619-NODE-51962-length-59335-cov-10.9890_pt1 | contig 59335 bp, 48 predicted proteins | sample MGYA00519767_ERZ857480 | MGnify/ENA primary metagenome ERZ857480 (study PRJEB31778, sample SAMEA3449210) | human gut metagenome | biome: human gut; feature: human-associated habitat; material: faeces | place: United Kingdom | collected 2010/2012 ...
AACGAAGGAAGAACGCGAGGCTGCATGGGCAGAGTGCCGCATGATGTATCAGCACGATCAGGCATCTTTACGCGAAGATGGGCGCAAAGAGGGCCACAGACAGGGGCTGGCGGAGGGCGCCGCGCAGAAGCAGCGCGAGATTGCAAAAAATCTGAAAGACCTCGGTATGGATGCGAATGAAATTATCAAGGCAACTGGGCTTTGTGCCGAGGAAGTTGCAAAATTGTAGATATTGCTTTTATGGTGCAGCAGGAGCGATGCAATTGACTCCTGCTGCTTTTTTTGTCGTTATGCACACTTTTTGTCCTAAAAGCTTGTCTTTTGCCTTTCTTTTTTAAGGATAAGCTGCATAGTCCCGGGGGCAGGCAAGCGCCTACTCTGCGCGCAGCCGCTCGATGATGCTTCGTTTACGCAGGATACTGCAGCAAGCTGCCGAGATCACCAGTCCGATCAGCAGCATAGCCGGAACGGCTGCCAGAATCGGCCAAATCACAAAATGATAAGTAAACATCCACATCTGCGCGGTATATGCCTTGACGATCGCGTAAACAAGCAGGTTTCCGACCGTCAGCGTCATACCTGCTGTAAGCAGGACATAACAGAGGCCCTCTCCCGTCAGCATTTGCCGCAGCTGTCTGCCGGTCATGCCGACGGCCTGCAGCACCGCCAGTTCATTCTTGCGCGCCTGGATTGAGGTGATCATGGTATTGATGAAATTCAAAATGCCGATCAATCCCAGGATAAAGCTCAGAATGCCGCCCACCACCATGGTCATCTGCGTAAGATTGTCAAATTCTCCTTGTATCGTGGATTTCGATACATACGAAAGCTCCGGGTGCTTTTCTTCACAGTAGGTTTTTACCCAGGCTTCGGCTTTTGCCTCGCCCGCCTCGGTAAAATTGCACGCAATGCTCATCGCGGATGTCTCGCCGGTCTGCCGGACGAACTCCTCCGCAGGCAGGGTGAAGTAAATAGCTACACCATGGCCGTGCTGCGGTCCGAGCGCATATGGGACATCGCCGATCGCAAGTACTTCATATGTCTTGCTCCTGCCGCTTTCGAAGTCGATCGTGACTTTTTCTCCGATGTGATAAAATTCTCCGTCTCCGATATCCGTAAAAGCTGTGACGATCACATAGTCTCCGCTTGCGAATTTTTCCCGGTCAAAATCTCCGTTTTCTTTGCCGGCGATCTCCATTTTATCTTCCGCGATGCCGTCAACGCCGTAAACGTGTCCGAGGATCTCGTTTTGATCAAGATAACTCTCCGCCTGTTCTGTCATGACTGCCGACATATCCTGCCCGTATTCTGCCATGGCCTCCCGCACACGCTTCACGTGCGCATCATCCATATGATGCCGGATCTCCCGCATATACACGCTGCCGGTTTCCGTAACACCATCGAGACTTTCCACATCCTGTCTGACCTGCGGTGTAATATCATCAAATTCCGCCTCTCCCATGGAGGTCAGAATGCGGCTATCCGTAAGCATCAGATCCGCCACAGCCTTTTCATGCAAATATTTGTCCAGATCGTATCCATCTGTGATGGTCACGGTTGCCTGCAGTAATACCAGCGAAAGTGTCAGGGAAAGAACTACGGAAATGGTTTTTTTCCTGTTTCGTTTCATGTTCTGCCAAGCCATTGCGAAAGGCGTAACGCGCTGCGTTTTCTTTGCAGACACCGGCTTCCGTTTTTTCCCTGTTTTGAAAGGCTGCGCCGAACGCGCCTCCGCGTATTTTACGGCCTCTACCGGTGAGATCTTTGCCAGCAGTCTGCACGGCCGGATACAGCTGATCCAGACAGTCAGAAAAGCAAAGACCGCGCTTCCCGCGAAAACCCAAGGGTTCGGCGAAATCGTAAAATCGTTCGCGAAAGTCGTGTTTTTCATAATGAACGGCATGAGCCATACCGCGATAAAATAGCCGGCAAAAAGTCCGGCGGGTATCCCGACTACGCACAGCAGATACGCCTGTCTGCGGACAATGCCGGCAAGCTGCCTGCGCGTGGTGCCGATGGTCTTGAGCAGTCCGTAAAAATGAATATCCGCCGCAACAGAAATGTAAAAGATATTGTAAATGATCAGATAGCCGGAAAATCCGATCAATAGCAGCAGACCCGCAACCAGCAGAATGCTCTGCACGTCCATTTCCGATCCGGCATACGCCCAGTTCACACCGTCGTTAACGGAGCTGTCAAATCCACAGCGTGTTTTCAGAGCTTCTACCTTACCTTCAATATCCCAGCTGTCTGCAAACCAGATAGACGGATTGACACAGCCTCCCATCTCATCTATGTTCGGTGATTGCTTTACGACTGCATCACCGTCATGCCAGATCGGCGCAACTTGATTCACGTAATCGCGTGACAGATAGATATTGTTGGAGCCTGACACAATATCCTGCTTCCAGAACCCGCATACCGTAAAAGTTTCTCGATATTTTTTTCCTCGTACAGAAAATTCCAAGGGTATCTGCACGCCCAGCTCGTGCGGAACGCCGAGCGCGTCGAGAATGGATTCGGAAACCGCTGCTTCCATGCCGCTTTCCGGCAGCCTTCCGGTCGTCGGCAGGCAGAACGCCCACTCCGCATTTTTGGCCTCGGTATAGCGGATCTCTGTATGCAGCTTGGCGAATTCCGGATTTTCTCCGAAACCGACAAAAATATCATAAGAGATGTCTTTGACCTTCGGGTCTGCAGCGACCTTTTCGTACTGCTCCCATGTCAGATATTTAAATCCCGCGTGGGAGGAAGTGCCCACCTGTCTGGCGGTCTGCATCTGTATTGTGTCCAGAATCCCACCCGCGATGGTGAAGAGGGTGGTAAACAGAATGGCGGTCAGCATGATTGCGAGAATGGCGATCAGATTCCTTGTTCTGCCGCTTGCCAGACTGCGCCTTGAGATCCGGCTGATGCACCGGCTGTTCTTAACGCGAAACATTGTGCTCACCTGCGATTCTGCCGTCTTCGATGCGAATGATCCGGTCTGCCATCTGCGCGATTTCTTCGTTGTGCGTGATCATAACGATGGTCTGGCTGAATTTTTGTCCGCTGACCTTGAGCAGCCCCAGCACGTCCAGACTGGTTTTGCTGTCCAGGTTTCCGGTCGGCTCGTCTGCCAGAAGAATCGCCGGTTTGGTCGCCAGCGCTCTCGCGATCGCCACGCGCTGCTGCTGTCCGCCGGAAAGCTGTCCCGGAAGATTATGGATCTTTTCGCTTAAACCTAACGTTTCGATGATACGGTCCACATGCGCGGTATCGATCCGCCCGCCGTCCAGCTCGATCGGCAGCACGATATTTTCATAGACGTTCAGCACCGGCACCAGATTGAAGCTCTGAAAGACAAAACCGATCTTGCGCCGCCGGAAGATCGTCAGCGCGTCATCCGTGAGTTCGAAGATCTTCTGTCCCGCGACCTCCACACTGCCGGAAGTCGGTCTGTCCAGCCCGCCCATCATATGCAGCAGGGTCGACTTGCCGCTGCCGGAGGTGCCGACGATCGCTGCGAATTCGCCCTCCTCAACGCTAAGATTGACGCCGTCCAGCGCCCGCACCATGGCATCCCCGCTGCTGTAGTACTTTTTGAGATCCGTTGTTTTTAATATACGCATCATAATCCCCTTTCAAGAAAAAATGTATGACCGGGAGCTTTTCCCCGGATTCATACACCTATCTTATCAGAAGAATCTTTCTCAAAACTTTCCGCGCCGCATTTCAATTCTTACAAAATTGAAAGAATTGAAAACAGCTTGCATTTTTTTTGCCAACGTGATATCATAGAGCCAAGAGGTGAAGCCTTAGGGCTGAGCCGTGGTTACGATTGACCGCTACCGGGGTTCAGCCGTGGCGGTCTTTTTATTTTTTGAAATCGTAATCCGCAATACACCTTTTGACAGTGTGATCGTAATACGCATTCGCAAAACTCCTTTCTGCAGGGTTCTCGTTTCCGCATTCCCTTTTTGAAAGGCTCAGCCGCTCGGCTTCTATTCTCTTGGCTCTTTTATTCTAACATATTTCTCCAGAAGGAACAAGCGTTCTTTTTATTCAAAAGACGTTATTTCGGCAGGAAAACCGAAAAGCAGCTGCCCGCGCCCGGCTTCGATTGCAGACGCAGATAGCCGTCCTCTTTTTCGATGATTTCCCGGGCAAGATAGAGCCCGATACCCACGCCCTTTTCATCAGAAACTGTCTGCGAACGGTAAAATCTCCCGAAGATCTGTGCCTGCTCTGCCTCTGCGATTCCCATGCCGTTATCTGTCACATCAATACGCACAAACATTTCGTAATCTGTTGCTGTAAGCCGTATATGACCACCCGTCTCCGTATATTTGATCGCATTATCGATAAGATTCCCGACCGCTTCCAGCGTCCATTTACGGTCAAAGCGGGCAGAAAGCGCATGCTCCGGCTGCACCAATTCGAGCGTTCTGCCTGCTGCCGCCGCCTTTCCCGCATAGGTTTCGTAAAGCTCCGCAAGCAGCTGTCCAATATCGCCGCGCTGCGGGCGCAGCTGAATCACATGGTTTTCCAGTCTGGAGGTCTTGACCAAAGAAGCAATCAAAAAAGAAAGTTTCTCTGCCTGCACCGCGGTTTTCCCTGCCAGCTCCCGCTCGTGAGCGCCGAGCGCTTCCGATTCCGCGAGCAGCTGCGTATACAGCAGCACGTTTGCAAGCGGAGTCTGGGTCTGGTGCGAAATGTCGCCGATCAGGCGGTTGATATTTTCCCGTTCCGTTTCCAGCGCGCGTTTCTGTGCTTCCTGTTTTGACAAATAGCGGTGCATCTTCGATTCCAGTTTGGATAATTGCTGCTCCGAAAAATCATGCTCCGCGAAGCTGCCGTCAATTGCCGCATCCAGCATTTCATCCATCTTTTGCAGCACCCCGGAAGCTTTATGATATACAAAGAAAGCAGCAGACAAAGCTGCTGCCGTTATCAACGCTAAAATAATCGTGCTCGTCATGGTTCCTGCGTCCTTTCTTCCCAGACATAGCCGATGCCGTAGACCGTCCGCACCGGAATCCCCGGCAGCTTTTCACGCAATCTGCGCATGGTGACCGATAACGCATTGGCGTCCACATATTCCGTACCGTCCGGCCAAATGCGCGCAAGCAGATATTCCCGCCGCAACGTCTGTCCGCGGTTTGTAACCAAAATTCGCAGCAGTCTCTGCTCTGTCTTAGACAGCTCGACCCGATCGCCAGCAGCTGTAAAACACATCGCTTCGAAGTCAAAATTAAACACGCTGTCGCTGTACTGCCATGCGTTGTTTTTCTTTGTTCTGCCGTTTCCTATGCTGCATTTCTGATCGGCATTCTCTTCGCCGCTTATCTGTGCCCGCAAGCTTGTATCCGCGCTATGGTTTGCAGCCTCTCGGTCGCGCAGAAGCGCCGCCACGCGCGCCCGCAGGATCGCCAGGGAAAATGGCTTGGTAATATAGTCGGAAGCACCGCTTTCCAAGCCCGCGACCACATCGATCTCCATATCGTTGGCAGTCAGAAAAATCACCGGTACGTCGCTGTCTTTTTTCAATTCACGGCAAAAATCCAGCCCGCTGCCATCCGGCAGATTGATATCCAGCAGCACAAGGTCAGGGTGACTGTCCGCAAGCAAGCGGCGTGCCTCTGCCAGATGATAGGCCTGCACAATCTCATAACCGCCCAGCGTCATCGCAATGCCGTTATTTAAGGTTTTATCATCTTCTACAATCAGAATCTTCATTTTTTCCTTGTCTCTCACCAAAGCAACAGATTCAGCAGCGCGTCACAGGCCGGACTGATAATCTTCGACGGAATATTAAAAATGATCAGAACCAGCAGGATCGGTTGTCCGTACTGATAGATTTTCCAATACCAGTCGTAACGCTCCAAATGGAAGATCTGTGTCACAACGCCGAAACCGTCCAGCGGCGGTACCGGGATCAGATTAAATATCATCAGAACCAGATTGATATAGACCACATAAAGCATCATCTGCAGTAAAACCTGCCCTGCCCCTTGATAAAAATCATAACTCATCGTATTCGCTGCCAAGCGGAAAAGCAGCGCGAATACAACTGCCATAATCAGGTTTGTCGTCACGCCTGCCAGCGAAACCAGCAGTTCTCCGCCTCTGCGATTTTTATAATATCTTGGATCGATCTCTACCGGAACGCCCCAGCCGAAGCCGATAAACAGCAGCGTGATAAACCCGATGGGGTCAATATGCGCCAGCGGATTGAGGGTCACTCTGCCCTGCAGCTTGGGGGTCGGATCGCCGAGCTTATACGAAACGAGCGCGTGCGCTGCTTCGTGAAAGGACAAACCGATGATGATGCCCGGCAGGATCAGCAGCTTGGTATAAAGCCACTCTCCGACGGACATATGATTTTCCATCATGGACTCCACAGCCATGATGATCAGCAGGATCAAGATGACCGGATTGACATTTCTAAAAAAATTAGAGAATTTTTCTCTCATACTAACGTTTCCTTTCGCTTGATTCTTTCATTCTATCATATTTCTGTATACAAAGAAAGCGAAAGCCATGTGAAGTTTTCGAGAAAATTCCGCCTGCGCGCTGTTTGGGACTTTAGTGATCCCCTCCGCTTTCATACTCCCTGCGGAGCATGGAAAAGATGATCTGATACATGCTCTGCGATATCAAACAGTCATTCCGCCCTGCAGACAGGCTCGCGTGCATGTCGGAATTACGCGGTCAAAAAGTTTGTTATTTTTTTGTTAACACCACGCTAAGGTTTTATCTGACCGCTTGACATCGTTTTAACAAGTCAATACACTGTATACGGAATACATGGTGGTTTTTTCATTGAAAGCTAACGTGTACCGGTTTTTTATACCTTTGCTTGACAAAGGTACCCTTCCTATCATTTTTTCGAGGTGATTTTATGTTTAAGAAATTTACAAACGCTTGCGTAAGAGTTGTGAACCGGTGGCTGCCGGATCCGTTCTTATTCGCTATCATCCTGACCATTATCGTTTTTATCGGCGGCATGCTCGGAACCAAACAGGGTCCGATTCAAATGCTCTCAGCCTGGGGTAACGATGCGGGTATCTGGGGACTGCTCGCTTTCTCCATGCAGATGGCACTGGTTTTGGTGCTGGGTTCCGCAATGGCCTCCGCATCCATCTGCAAAAAAGGTCTGGGTATGATTGCTCGCACTGCCACGACAAAAATGCGCGCGATTCTGATCGTGACTTTCGTTTCTACCATCTGCTGCTGGCTGAACTGGGGCTTTGGTCTGATCGCGGGTGCGCTGCTCGCCAAGGAAATCGCGAAGCATGCAAAAGACGTGGACTATCCGCTGCTGATTGCGTCCGCTTACTCCGGCTTTGTCATCTGGCACGCGGGTCTTTCCGGCTCCATTCCGCTGCAGCTCGGTTCTGAAAAAGGAACCACGATTTTAGACGTTACTTATCAAGTCAGCACCGCGGAGACCATTTTTCATCCGGTCAACCTCGGTATGTGTCTGTTGATTCTGATCACGATGCCCCTCGTCAACTACGCGATGCACCCGGCTTCTGAACACACGATTCTCGTTGATCCCGCCCTGCTTGTGGAGGAAAAAGAAAAAACCTACACGATTGATACGCCGGCGGAGAAGATCGAGCACAGCAAGGTCTTATGGTTCATCACCCTGCTGCTCGCGTTCAGCTATATCGTTTATAACTTCGCGATGAACGGTTTTAATCTGTCGCTGAACATCGTCAACCTCATTTTTTTGGCGCTTGGCATCCTGCTCCACGGCGATCTGCGCAAATATGTTGACGCGATTACCGGCGCAGCCAGCGGTGCTGCGGGAATCCTGCTCCAGTTCCCATTCTATGCGGGTATTATGGGACTGATGGTCGCGAAAAATCCGGAAACAGGTATTTCGCTTGCGGCAATCATCGCGGACTTTTCTGTAAGGATTTCCAATGAATACACTTTCCCACTGCTAACGTTCCTGTCTGCAGGTATTATTAACTTCTTCGTTCCGTCCGGCGGCGGCCAGTGGGCAGTGCAGGCTCCGATTGTCATGCCTGCGGCGACCGAAATGGGAATCGAGTATGGGCGTGCAGCGATGGCGATTGCATGGGGTGACCAATGGACGAATATGATCCAGCCGTTCTGGGCGCTTCCAGCGCTGGGTATCGCAGGCTTATCCGCCCGCAACATCATGGGCTATCTAGTCATCATCACGTTGTATGTCGGCATCATCGCATGTCTTGGTTTCCTCGCCTGGGCATACTTCTTCTAACCACAAGAGCGTCGCTTCTCGCGAAGCAAAATGCGTATAATGAAAATCAAATCTGAGATTTCTATGCGCGCATGGCGCTCATCCTAAAAACGGCAGTGATTTAAGCGTTTTTTCGTTTCATCATCTGCCGTTTTTTACGTGCTTTTGGCCCCGGTATGCGGAATAAATTCCACGCCTCACGCAAAATTCATGCACATTTTTCAATAGCGCAAAATATATATAAGGTAAAAGACTGCGGTTTGCCACAGGCAGACGCGCAAATCAAGAGAGGTGGAGAATACATGAAAAACTGCTTGTACTGCATTGATGTCTATACAGTCAGTGAAGGGGATACGCTGTACTCGATTGCCGAAAAATACGAGCTGCCGGTCAGCCTGCTGATGAAAGTCAACGGTATCGAAAATCCATATAATCTGCAGATCGGCACAAGGCTCTGCATTCCGGGAACCGCGGATCAGCTGCCGGCCGCGCCGGAAAGCTGCACGAAAAAACATACCGTCAAAGCCGGAGACACCCTGTACTTAATCGCCAAAATGCACAACGTCAAGCTCGACGCGCTCATGCGCGCGAACCCGCATATCGACCCGTACAACATGTTAGTCGGCACTGAGCTCTGCATCCCGATGTAGCGCGCATATATGCCGCCGCGCAGCGGCGGTCAAGTTAAAGTTTACCAAAAAAACTGCCGCATCGATTTGTGTCCATGCGGCAGTCATCATATTTTGTTATTCGTTCACATTGCCGATGTGAATTTTAGGATTCATTTCTTTCGCAAACTCCAAAACCTCTTTTGCCTCCGGAATCGGAAAGACAACTCTTTTGGTCATGATATCCTTCATAAAATGCAGACCGTACTGCTTGCAGTCCGGCGAAAGCTCCTTGTGAATCTCCTTGATTTCTTCCCACGGCCACACTTCTTTGTATTGATACACAATCGCATCATACCTTACGACGATTCCCTCTTCGCAGACGACAGTCTCCTTGCTGAGGAACATTGCCGCAATTATAGCCGCCCCGATCAGAGCCGCATAAATTGAAGGCCTGATAATGCCGAGTCCTATAAAAAACAAACCTGCCGCAATGGCCGTAATGCGCGTTGATTTGCGCATTTTTCCGGTATCAACGGAAATATATTCTTTCATTATTTTACTGCTTCCTTCTCTGCTGCAAGCTCAGCTTTTTTCTTAGCCTTTGCAGCCTTGAGTTCCGCACCCCTTAATCCATCGTATTCTTTATACTTAATGCCGATTCCAAATGCGGTAATTACAACGGCAAGCACCGGGTTAATGAGGTTAACGAATGCATACGGCATAAATGCAAAGTTATGAACGCCGAGCGTCGCAGCCTGATAAGCGCCGCATCCATTCCACGGAATCATCGGTGACCACAGAGTCGCACCGTCTTCTGTAGTTCTTGACAGGAAGGATCTTGAAAGATCTCTCTTGTCGAATTCATCTCTGAACATACGGGAAGGAATCATGATTGCAAGATACTGGTCAGTCAGGATAACATCGCAGATGATGCCTGTGATGATGGTTGCAGCGACAAGGCTTGCTGTGGATTTAACTCTCTTAACAATTCCACCCATAAGTGATTCCACGAATCTGCACTTTTCCATCATCCCACCGTATGCAAGTGCGAACATGATTAAGGAAATGGTCCAAAGCATGGAGTCAAGACCGCCTCTGTTGAGAAGGCTGTCTGCATATTCGTTTCCTGTTTCGATTGAGAAACCTGCCTGAAGACCGATAAGGACATCAGGAAGGGAAGCGCCCTGTGCGAAGATTGCGATTACAGCTGCCACTGCTGCAGCGAGCAGAAGCGATGGAATTGCAGGGATTCTCTTAACCGCTGCAAAGATAACAACCAATACAGGAATCATGATCCATGGGGACAAATAGAAATTGTCAGCGATTGCGTCCATAATCCCCTGCGCTAGAGATGCATCATAGCCAGATGTATCAATAACCACGAAACCAACGAGTAAATATAGAACGAACGAAATACAGAAGCTCGGAATCGTCGTTGTCATCATAGCACCAACGTGGTCGTACAGCGGAGTTTCTGCTGCAGCTGCTGCTACGTTTGTTGAGTCGGATAACGGAGAAAGCTTATCGCCTGTGTACGCGCCTGCAATAATCATACCTGCTGCCAAAGGAGCAGAGATTCCAAGTCCCATAGCAACACCCATAAGCGCTACGCCTACCGTACCTGACGCCGTCCAGGAAGAGCCTGTTGCAAGACCAACGATTGCCGTAAGTACTAGACCTAATGCAAGGAACACGCTCGGTGAGATAAATTTAAGGCCGTAGTATACCATCGCCGGCATCGTTCCTGCCCATACCCATGAACCGATGAGCATACCTACACATAAAATGATAACGAGAGCTTCTACCGCACTTTTAATACTGTCAAGTGCGCCCGTGATGATGGCCTCCCATTTGTATCCGCAAGCTGCTGCAACGAATGCTGTTACAACACATGCAAGTACCAGCGGAATATGAGGATCCATCCCCCATATTACGGTTCCCACAATCATGAATACCATGATTGCCGCAACCGGAATCAATGCTTCCCAAACTTTGGGCATGCGTGGTTGTTTTGTTTCTGACATGTTTTCCCTCCTAAAATTATGTGATAATTTCTCTATAAAAGACTCATTAAGAAAAAATAAGCTATGAGTCGATTATATCAGTTCCGGTGCTTCCTCTGCAATTGCTGGGAGCATTTCACGAAGAGAGGTTTCTAAAGTATCAAGACCAAAGCGAATATCCTCTTTCGTCATGGCCGTAGACATGCAGAACATCCCTCTTTCGGCATCAAATACACCCTTTGTGAGAAGCGACATGTAAAGCACTTTGTTCAGTTCCTCATGTGCTGAAGCGACATCTCTGTAATTTTTTACATCTTTATCTGTAAACAAAATGTTGTAAATGGATCCTGCTCCGCTTATTTTCATGTTCAGTCCAAGTTTTTCGTATATTTTGAGTACACCTTCTTTAAACAAGACTCCCAAGTCGTTTACGTAATCCACTGCCTCCTGATTGTATGCTTTCATGGTCGCAAGCCCTGCCGTCATTGTCACGGCATTTCCGTTAAAAGTTCCGGAGTGATACATTTTTTTCTCACGCGGGTCGTACATCTGCATGATTTCCTGTTTTCCGCCGAAAGCTCCGACCGGTGTTCCCCCTCCGATAATTTTTCCCATGGTGGTGAGGTCCGGTGTGACGCCGTAAAATTTCTGCGCTCCACCAAGGGAAAGTCTCCCTGTCACCACCTCATCAAAGATTAAAACTATATGATACTGTGTGGTAATTTCTCTTAAAAACCTCAAATATTCTAAATCCGGAGTAATTTGCCCCGCAGAGCCCATAATCGGTTCAATGATGATGCAAGCAACTTCCCGATGATGTTCCTCTATCATTTTCCGCGTTCTTTTGATGTCGTTGAAAGGAACAACAAGTACATCCTTGAGTGCGTTTTCGGAGACTCCTCTGCTTTCTGGGATTACTTTGATTTGGTCAAGTGTTCCGGCTTTCTTGATGTTTGGGTCAACGCTTGCCTCAAAAACATCGGTTGTACCGTGATACCCACCCTCGGTTTTAATGATCTTAGCTTTTCCTGTGTAAGCTCTTGCAATCCGCAAAGCATGCATATTGGCTTCTGTCCCCGAATTCGTATAACGAATCATGTCAACACTCGGGAAACGCTGTGTTAAGAGCTTCGAGAGTTCGATTTGTTTCTCGAAAGGCGCAGTATACGCGCTCCCTTTTGCAATTTGTTCTTGCACAGCTTCCACTGTTTCCGGATGGGCATGTCCATGAATAAGTGATGTATAGTTGTTCTGAAAATCAAGCAGTTTGAAGCCGTCTTCATCATACATATAAGCGCCTTCCCCGTATTTTATAAAATTCGGAAACGGAAGGAAAAATGTTGCGGTTCTTGTATCTCCGCCCGGCATATACTTGCATGCCTCTGTATGAAGTCTGCGCGAATTCGGACGTGCATCCGCATAAATTTTTTTCACACTCTCAAAATACTCCAATGCCTTCTCTTTCATATTCTCTTTTCTCTTTCATCCTTTGATTCACAGTTTTATCACAAAATATTTGCCAAACATTCATTTAATCCAATGTAGTTTTATTACAAGGCAATAATTATGCCAATTCGACATTCATTTAAGTTAAGTGATTTCAACCATCATACCGGCCTCACAAAAAAAAATAAACCGAAAACGACTTATATCCGCATTTTCATAAGTCATTTCCGGTTTAGTTACTCTCATTTACAAATTATATTTTTTCTTTTTTCGCATCAACTGCGACTGGCTCATCTGCAAGGCATCCGCAGCTTTGTATGTCGAACCGTATTTTTTGAGTGCCTCTGCTATAATATTTTTCTCAAAATCATCGACCGTATCGGAGAAACTCTTTGACTCCCCGGATACACCTCCATATTCGTGAGTAAGATAGTTGTATTCCCGCAGAACATCTCTGCTTGCAATCTGTTCGTCATTTGAATGAATGATGAGTCTGTGAACTGTATTGTCAAGCTCTCTTATATTTCCCGGCCACATATGTTCCAAAAGGCAAATTTCTGCCTCTTCTGTAAAAGACTTGCTTGTACCGTATTTTTCATTGTATTTTTCGAGAAATAAATTGGCCAAAGGTATGATATCTTCACGTCTTTCGCGGAGCGGCGGTATTTTTATCGTAAGTACGGCCAGCCGGTAATAGAGATCCTCCCTAAATTCTCCGTCCTTAACCATTTGCGCCAGATTTCGGTTGGTAGAAGCCAACATCCTCACATCCACTCTTACCGGTTTTTTCGCTCCCACCGGATAGAATTCTCCTTCTTGTATTACCCTCAGCAGCTTTGCCTGGAGTTCCAAAGGCATTTCTGCCACCTCGTCAAGTAGCAAGATTCCACCGTTAGCAATTTCAAAATACCCTTCTTTCCCGCTTTCCTTTGCTCCAGTAAACGCACCTCTCTCGTAGCCGAAAAATTCCGACTCCATAAGTTCTTTCGGAATTGCTGCGCAGTTAACTTTCACAAATGGTCCGTTTTTGCGTGAGCTCATTTTATATATAAGGTTTGCGGCAACTTCTTTTCCGGTCCCGCTTTCTCCTATCAAAATAACCGAACAATCATATTTGGCTGCTTTCTCGATATCAATTGCGCTTTTGGCCATAGACTTGCTTCTTGCATTCAGCATTTCGTTAATACTGCAAGCATCGTCTTTCTTCTTTGGCAGCATATGTGCCCTACGTTTCGAAAAGTCTGAAAGCCTCGTGAGTATCTTACCTGCTTCAATCAGCTTATCACTGACACTTCGAATGAAAGACATCATGTAATCATAATAACCCTCCACATAACCCACCGCGCAGAAAAGATTTATATCGCGGTTTATTGCCTCTTGTACTAGCAATGCTGTTGTATAATTATTTGTCAGATTTGAAAAAAGCACATTTCCTTTTTCCTGTGCCGCTATGACGCTGATTGCCTCTGCGCCCATCTGATCTGCGCAGTTTACGATTACATCATAAAGCCGCTCTCCTCCCTGCGTTGCCTCATCGATGCATTCCATAGGATCTCTGGAACTCATGAAATAAACCTCATCGAAAACCGAGTAAAGCAGTTTGTTCCTGTTTTGCTCAATATCATTGTACGCATACATCACATTGTCTCCGTAGTGTACGCAAATCAGAATCCCATCCGGAGCCATCACTCTTCGCAGTGCAAGACCATAGAGCATGGCAACAATCGGATTGCTGCCGATTACAAGGGAAGCTGTTTTGCCTTCTGCAAATTCGCTCGCCTTTTTTATTGACGCGGATTCTTCGAATGCGCTCAATAAAATATCCCAAGATATATCTGGAGTTTTCTTCACAACAGGGCATCCGTTGTATATGGCTGTATATCCATCCACATCTAAATGATTATACACATAGTTTACATTCTTCACTTTTTTGAGTTTAAGCGGGAGCATGGCAATGGATACCGGTACGATTACCTCATCTCCCACGCTGATATTATCGACATTATCAAAATTCTTTCCTATTTTCTCTACAATACCGCCGAATAATCCACCCGTTCCCGTATACGGATTGTGCATTTTCCCACGTTGCTTGACAATTTCCATTACGGTTTCTTTCATTTTTTCTTCGTTGCCGCCGACTTCCGAATAAATCTGATTAAAGCTACCGTTTTCCAGATGAATTTTTACCACCCTTATGAGCATTTCATCATCTGCGATTTTAGTGTCGTTGTTAATCTTCCACGCATATATAGGCAAGCCCCGACCGTTTGGCGTTCTTCGGCTTCCGCAAAAATTTCCTGTATATTTTCCCATAATCTGATGCTCCTATGCATTTATGACCTTGTATCTTTTTTTGATTAAGGAAATAACTCTTCGGCTTCTTTCATTTTCCTGTGCGCAGCAGATCAGAACCTGATTGATTCCGATATTGTATGATATCAGCGGCATCTTCAGGCATTGCTGCTTTGAAGACTACCGTTCTTCCCAGCTTATCCTTGACGGTTATAGGTTCTATTCTCATTGTCATCTCCTCCGTAAATCCGAATTTCTCACACGTTATCCGACAAATCAATCCAGTATCGTTCTAAATCCTGATCACGTTCCGGGTCATGCACAGTCGATTCATATTTCCCTCCGTTATGCAGGATGACTCTTCGGCTTCCTTCATTTTCCTGTGCGCAGCAGATCAGAACCTGATTGATTCCGAGTTCTTTACACTTCGGCAAAGCAAGCCGCAGCATTTGTGTCGCGTATCCCTTTCTGCGTTCGCTCGGACAGACAGAATAGCCGATATGTCCACCGTATTGCGCCAAAAAGGTGTTGCAATCATGCCGGATTTGCATGACCCCTACAATCTTGTTGTCTGTTTCTCGGAGATAGATATATTGTGTCATCGGCACAGAATGCGGAGGCGTTGTTTCCGCGCATTTGAATAATTGAACCTGATCCAGCCAGTCCTGTGTTTGATCGAATCTTCGAAGCGAGCCGCATCCGTCCATTGACCCGTCGTACTCCAAAAACTCTTGCCGGTATCTTTGAATCTGTCTGTCATATTCCATCGTTGGTTCTATCAACTTCATTTGGATCGGTCACCTCCCGCAAATTTCAAGCTTTCCCTCTAAAATGATACTCGCATTTGCTACAGGAACTTATCCAGTTCTTTTTCGACTTCCGGCATCTTTTTGACGGTTGGGTGCTCGATAAGCTTGCCGCGCGCGACGACCATCTCAATCTTGCGCAGCGCCTGCAGATTTTCAAGCGGATTCTCTTTTGTTACCACAAAATCCGCGCACTTGCCCGGCTCAATGCTGCCTGTCATGTCCCCGATACCTGCAAGCTCGGCATTCAGCTTGGTTGCCGTATATAAGGCAAATTTTTGTGATACGCCGCAATACTTGTGATAATAGTTCAGTTCCCTCCACATATCGTAGTGCGTGACATACGGGCAGCCGGTATCCGTTCCCAGACCGACCGGAATGTCGTTTTCGAGGCATGCCTTGGCGCAGTCCAAAATCCCATTGAAAACCACTTGTCCGTTGTACTGCTCCGTCTCGGTGATATGGCTGACTTCGCGGTCAAATTTCGCATACGGCAGTGCCGGAGAAATCGTCGCAATCAGGCAGGCATGATGTTCTTTGAATAACGCGATCATTTCCGCGTCGGCAGCCGCGCCATGCTCAATTGAATCCACACCGTTTGCCAACGCGCATTTTACCCCTTCCGGACTCTCTACATGGGCAGCCACTTTCAGACCCAGTTCATGCGCCGCGTCGCAGGCTGCTTTGACGTATTCCGGCGGCATTTTGAGTTCGCCCGGCTCCCCCTTAACTTTGGCGTCCAGCACGCCTCCGGTGATCATCAGTTTGATCCAGTCCGGCTTGTTCTCCGCGATTTTACGGACATAAGCCGCTGCTTCCTCCGCGCTGTTCGCCACATAAGCCAAAGAGTGCGCCATGTGACCACCCTCGACCGAGACCGCCATATCGCAGCTCAGGATCCGCGGACCGATCAGCTTGCCTGCCTTGATTTGATCACGGATTTTGGAGTCAAAGTCCAGCACCCCGCCGACGGTTCGGATCGTCGTGACCCCGCTCAAAAGCTGTGTCTTGGCACTGGAGGCGCACATGTTCAGCGCCAGCTTGCGAAGCAGCGCGTTGCTCGTCAGAAGCTTAACCAGCTTCACAGGATCCTGCTGCTTCTTCTTCGGTTTTCCGGTCGCCGGCAGATGCAGATGCAAATTGATCAGTCCCGGCATGATATAGTTTCCGGCCAGATCCGTAATCTCGTATTCTGTAAGATCCTTATCCTTGATCTGCGCCTTTTCGACGATAGCTTCAATGTTCTCTCCGTCCGTCAGAATGACCTTGTCCTGCTGCGGCTCCATCTCCTTACTGCCATCTAAAATAATTCCGTTGATATAGGCGTGTTTCATAGCCTGAGCCCTCCTGATTTTTTCTTTTGATTTTTTCCCGCCTTCTCCGCACGTTTGCCGGTGCGAAAGCACATACTCTTTTCTTTATTTTACGAAAAAATATCGCGAAAGTCTACTCTCATTTTCCGCGTCCTGTCTATCTTTTGCCTGCTCCGCGCGGCTGTTTCAGGCGGAAACTTTCCGCATGGTATCCACGCGGATTCCATTTTTACCTTGAAACTTCAAGCCTATCGCGCCGTGCAAATCGTTACGAAACACCAAAATCCCGCGCGCGGTAAAACGCTTTAGTATCTCCGGAGACGGGTGACCGTAATTGTTTCTGCCGACCTGGATCACTGCGATTCGTGGGTTCACGACATCCAAAAAGGCTGCTGCGCTGCTGGTCTTGCTCCCGTGATGCCCTACCTTCAAAACATCTGCCCGCAGCCTGTCTGTCTCGTTATTTTCCTCGTAATAGCGCAGCATCGCAAGCTCCCCTTCGCTGTCCAGATCGCCGGTGATCAGCACCCGATAGCCGCGGTAATGCAGCATGAATACACTGCAGGAGCGGTTTTCCTCCTGCTGCGGATCTTCCGCAAGCGTCAGCGGCCAAAGTGTCTCAAGCCAGACATTCTCGTCTTTACCGAAGCGAATCGTCATGCCTGCCGTCAGTCCGACCTGCCGCTTCCTGACCTTGAAGTTCTCTGCCAGCTGACTCTGCCCCAAATAGTGGTCGGTGTGCCGATGCGTTGCCAGAGCCAGATCGATGCTGCCGACTCCATTCCCAAGGAAATACGGTTTCAAAGTCTTCTGCCCTACGTCATAGTGAATACTGCCGCACCCATCGATCAGGAGATTTTTACCGCCGCAGCGCAGATGGATGCCATCCCCCTGTCCCACGTCCACAAAAATCACATCATCATGCGTGATCGGGCTGTAGGTCAATCCCTGCATCCCGAGCGCGAGCAACAAGATCAGAAGCAAGCAGCCGCAAATCTGCTTCCGCTTCTTTCGCAGCTGCAAAAGCAGACAGGTTTCCGAAGCAGCGAAAAACGCGCCCCCCAAGAAAAATATCGCCAGCCACAGCGGCGGCCGCGTCACATCTACTGCCGACGCGCCGCCAAGCGTGAATCCGTTATTGACGAAGAGCAGCAGCCGCGCCATCGCGTCCAGAAACGGCGCGATCTGCGCGTAGAGTTCTCCACAAATGCCAAAAAGCAGGAAGCAGAGCATCGCGAGCGGCACGAAATATCCGGTCAGATAAATCACCGGGATATTCGCGAACAGACTGACAAGCGAAACAGTATGAAATTGATAAGCTTGATACAAGATCAATCCCAAGTTGACTGCCAGAGCCGAGGCGAGACTGTCCGGAAGCTGCTTCGGCAAAATCTTTTCAAAAAAAGCAATTGAACAGATTGCCAAAAAGGACATCTGAAACGCGGTTCCAAGGATTACATCGGGATTATCCAGGATCAGCAGCAGACAAACCGCGCTCAGCGCCGTCAGCATATCATAGCGCAGATCCAGCAGCCTGCCTGCAACGCTCATGACAACCATCAGCACAGCCCGCACCGTCGAGGGACTCCACGCAGACAATGTCCCGTACGAAAACAAAAACAAGCCCAAAAGCGCGAGACAGGGAGCGCTTGTCCGGTTTCTCGTCAATCGCTGATACAAGCCATACAAAATGCCGACATGCAGACCGCTGACAGCCAGAATATGCGCTGTTCCGTTGTCGCGAAACTGCTGGATGGCATCTTCATCAAGATAAGCAGTCTCGCCGAACAGCACACCCATCAAAAGGCCCTTGCTCTCCGGCTCCAGATTTTCGGCGAATAGGAACTTCTGCCGTATGAGAAAGCGTTCATATCGCCTCCAAAGCTGTGACGCAAACGAATTTTCTTCGGTCTCCGCAAGCTGAAAGGAAGTAAGTGTGCCGATGAGTCTGATATCGCAGCTTTTGAGGTAATCCGCGTAATCGAAGCAGTGAGGATTGCCGGCCGGCTGCGGCAGGCCCAGTGCCGCGCTGAAAGTAATCTTGCTTCGCTGCAGCTTCCAGGGCTGGTTCACTTTTTGATAGTATGTCAGGAGGGCGTCCGGCGAATCCTTAAGGCGCGTGCCGTCCATGGTGTAAAGGCGCACACGCAGGGTATAGCACTCCGCGTCCTTCTCGCGCACCTGCTTGACGATGCCTGTATAGCGATGCGTACCAGTTGTCAGGCCGGCATCCGGCCGCGATTTCAGAGAAACCCCCGCGAATTCCATGAAATACAGCAGAATCAGCAGACACAGCGTGAAATAAAACAGTTTTCTTCTGACTGGCAAATCTTTTATCATTTTTTCCTCCTTATTACACATCTTACCATACTTTTCCGCGTTTTGGAAAACATTTTTGTACAATTTTGTATTTTTTTCATAGTCAGCTCAAAAAGATTTTTGATAGGAATTGGAAAGTATTTGGCTTTCCGCGCAAGATATGCTATACTTTAGATTGTAGTTTTATATGTAAACGCGAACATTTTACGGGACGCAGACATGCGGGGCGTGAGGCCTCGTGTGCGCGCAGTGATATTTTTTATATCATAGATTCTAAGAAAAGGGGTGAATTGTTTGAGTTATTACAAAGATTCCGATTATTCGGACAAGCCGGAGAACAGGGATCCGAACACAGATCAGGTCGTTCACAGCAGACGCGCAAGACGTATGGAGCGAGAAGCCGCGGAACAAAAAGCGGAGCATACGCCCCATCGCGCGCAGCGAGAACACGCGAGCCGCGCACAAAACGCGCAGACGGAAGCCTCGCCTGACAACGGCAGTCAAAAACATCACAGCAAGAAAAAACACAAACTTAACAAGAAGCAGTTCTTGAAGTTTGTCGTATGCGTAATTTTGGCAGTCGCGCTGCTCGGCATGACTTACGTCGGCGTGATTATCATCAAAGCGCCTAAAATTGAAACGGGCAACATCTACAGTCTGCTTTCGCAAAGCTCCGTGCTCTATGATGACAAGGGGGAAATCATCGACAACGTCTTCGCGGATCAAAACCGAACGATTGTTGAAATTAACCAGATTCCAAAGGATGTACAGCACGCCTTCATCGCGCTGGAGGATAAAACCTTCGAAACCCATCACGGCTTCAACATTATCCGTATCTTCGGCGCGATCAAAGACGCGGTACTGGGCGGCGGCTCCATCAGCGGCACCAGTACCATCACACAGCAATTGGCCAGAAACCTCTATTTGACGGATAAAATGCAGGAGCGTTCCCTTTCTCGTAAGATCACAGAGGCCTATTACGCGGTTATTCTCGAAAAGAACCTCAGCAAATCCGAGATTCTGGAAGCTTATCTGAATACCGTCAATTTCGGTTCCGGTTACGGCGTCCAGACCGCCGCGCAGGCTTATTTTTCGAAGGATATCCAAGATGTAACGCTCTTTGAGGCTGCCGCGCTTGCCGCGATGCCGCAGCTTCCGACCACCTACGCCTTGGTCAAACAGGTGTCCGTTGATTCTGTCACAGAGGATACCGACAAGCTGATCAAAAAGAACGGGGACTATGCCTACGTCTGGAACGACGCGGCCGCGGGCAGAATTAAAATTTGTTTGAAACTCATGCTTGAGCAGGGCTATATTTCGCAGGAAGCGTATGAGGAAGCTGTAAAAACCGAAATCAAGGATGTTGTCAATCCGAACATTGACGCGCTCAACGACGTTTCCAACTATTTCGCGGACTATGTTATCACACAGGTAATCAAAGATCTGCAGGAACAGCTCGGCTATGACTATCAAAAAGCCCAAAGCATGGTCTACAACGGCGGACTTCAGATTTACACGACCATGGATTCGCAAGCGCAGTCCGTTATCGAAAAAGAATACAAAAACGATGATAATTTCCCACAGCCGATTGGATATTCCAAAGACTCGAAGGGAAATATCAGAAGCAAAACCGGAGGCACCCTCCTCTATGCCTACAGCAACTATATCGAAAGCGATGGCACCTTCAAACTTAAATCCAGTGAATATCAGTGGAACGACGACGGCTCGCTGACAATTTTTGCGGGGAAACGCTTAGCTATCTACAATACCACAGTCGCCGGACAGACCGATTACAGTGTCGAAATGAAGAGCATGTACTCCATCGACAACGGAAAGTTCTACTCCATCCCGGGCGGCTATATCAATATTCCGCAGCCATATAAGAGTAGAGACAAGGATAATAACCTCGTCGTTTCCGCGCAGTTCTTTACTGATTATCCGGACTTCTTCGAAAAGGACGGCAAAAAACTTTCGACCAAGGAATATTCTCTGCGTCAAAAGGTCATCCAGCCGCAGTCCGCGATGACCATTGTAGACAACAAGACCGGCGCCATCAAGGCGATGATCGGCGGCCGCAAAACGGTCGGCAGAATGCTGTTTAACCGTGCCACCGCGAGCAGACAGCCGGGTTCCTCCATCAAACCGGTAGCGGTCTATGCCCCTGCCCTGCAGCGCAGCTTTGAGCTGGAAGCTGCGGGAGAAACCTTCCCGCTTGTAGACAACGGTTTTGACAGACAAGGCACGCACCTTTGGGGCGACTATATCACTACCGCTTCCATCGTCGATGATGAACCGACAAAAATCAACGGTAAGTTTTGGCCGGTGAACTCCTATCGTTCCTACCGCGGCCTGTATACCTTCCGTACCGCTCTGCAGCAGTCTGTCAACGTCTGCGCGGTCAAGATCCTGTCACAGGTCGGCGTAGACTATGCCTTTGACATTGCTCAAAAATTTGGTCTTACCACCTTGGTAAAGGAGGGTGACAGCAACGATCTGAACCTCGCCGCACTCGGCATGGGCGGTCTGACCAAGGGTGTTTCAACACTGGAAATGGCAAGCGCTTATTCGGTCTTTGTCAATGACGGTAAGCTGAAGAGTTCCACCTGCTATACCAAGGTAACGAATAAAGCCGGCGATATCATTCTTGAACCGACCACCACCGAAAGCGATGTTTTGGACGCCGGTGTTGCCTGGATCATGCGCAACGTACTGCAGACTGTCGTTTCCGAGGGTATCGGCTCCTACGCGAGAGTATCCGGCGCCAATGTCGGCGGTAAAACCGGTACAACCTCTGACAGCTATGACATCTGGTTCGATGGATTTACAGCGAACTACTCCGCTTCTATCTGGATCGGCACTGACGTCAATATCAAGCTTTCCTCGATGTCACCGAAGGCCGCGACACTCTGGGGCAAGATTATCGGACAAATTGACGGCGCGAAAGGCGGCACCTACTCCAAACGACCAAGCAATGTAGTCAGCGCGACCATCGATACCAAGAGCGGCATGCTGGCAGTGGAAGGCGGCTCCGCGACGCGTACGGAGTATTTTACCAGCGGTACGCAGCCAAAAGAAGGCGGTACGCTGAAACAAACGGCGGCTATCTGTGATGAATCCGGCGAATTGGCAACACCGTCCTGCGGCAGCACTCATTCTGAAACCGGTATCATGCGCCCGTACATTCCAAACAAAAAAGTACGCGACTACTCCAATGAGCTTCCGCATTACTACTGTCATCTGCACAATCCAAATCCGGAGGTTTATCCTGCAAATCCGAAAAAAGACGTGACCATTGTCGAAGAACCGGAGCTGCCGCCGGATCCCGGTATTGTCGATGACCCTGACGACCCGAACTATGACCCGAATCAACCGCTGCCGGAACCCGGCGAAGACGACGATCCGGCTGTTGATGAAGAATAAAGGAATAAAGCTGAACGCATAAACGCGCATTCCTTCCGCAGGACACTGCGCGCGGCAAAAAAGAGACACCATACAAACTTACTCGTACGGTGTCTCTTTATTTTTATGTAGGAAATATCACGCAGCAATATTTGCAGAATAACGACAAAAGCACCTTGCGGAGCAACATGCGTGAAACTAGCAATCCATGCTGTCACGGACACGTTTGTCAGCCGAAGGTATCATTTGATAAACATCGCGTCGCCATAGCTAAAGAAACGGTATTTTTCTTTGACCGCGATCCGGTACACGCGCAGGATATCCTCTCTGTTATACAACGCCGAAATCAGCATCAAAAGCGTGGACTTTGGCAAATGGAAGTTCGTAATCAACGCGTTGATAATCTTAAATTGGTATCCGGGATAGATAAAGATTCCTGTTGATCCATGCCCTGCCTGCACCAGATACCTACCGCTTGCCTCATCATACTGTGCCGCACTCTCTACCGTTCTGGTTGAAGTTGTGCCGACGGAAACGATGCGGCCTCCGGACAAAATGGTTTCATTGATCGTCCGCGCGGTTTCCTCGTCGACGAAGTATTCTTCAAAATGCATGTGATGATCTTCAATCTGCTCTGCTTTGACCGGACGAAAGGTTCCGATACCGACATGCAGGGTCACATAAGCCAGCTTCACGCCCTTAGCCTTCGCCTTTTCCAAAAGCTCCGGCGTGAAATGAAGCCCTGCTGTCGGCGCCGCGACCGAACCCTCGTTTTTCGCATAGACAGTCTGATAGCGATCTTTATCCTCAAGGTTATTTTCTCTTTCGATGTACGGCGGCAGCGGCATCTGCCCGAGTTCCTCCAGACGTTCCAAAAAAATACCTTCATACTCGAATTTTACGATACGAGTTCCATCTTCGCCGTAATCCTGCACGACCGCGCGAAAAAGCTTCTCATCCGAAAATGTCACTGCATCTCCCGGTTTCAGCCGTTTGCCCGGTCTAACCATTGTCTCCCAGACATCCCCTTCGATACGCTTGATCAGCAGGAATTCTACCTTCGCGCCGGTGCCTTCCTTAGTTCCGTAAAGCCTTGCCGGAAGCACTTTTGAGTTGTTGAGTACCAGGCAATCCGTCGGTTTCAACTCGTCGATGATATCATAAAAATGTTTATGCGCCACCTCTCCGGTTTTTCTGTCAACGACCATCAGCCGCGAGCAATCTCTTTTTTGCGCCGGAGTCTGCGCGATCAGTTCCTGTGGTAATTCATAGTCAAAATCATTGATATGCATGTTGTTTTTCCCTATATCTTCTATTATTTTTATCTCAACAGCGCGGCAAAACGCCCTGCATCTTTGAGGCTCTCCGATCATTCGGACGAAAGATCTGCCTCTTTGTCTGTCAGTCGGGCTCAGTCAGTCGCGTCGTTCTCCGCGTTTTTATCCTCATCTCCATAAGGTAAGCCTAAATGGTGATAGCCTGCCTGTGAAACCATGCGTCCTTTTTGCGTGCGATACAATAAGCCCGATTGAATCAAATACGGCTCGTACACGTCCTCAATCGTTACACGTTCCTCTCCGATGGAAGCCGCGATCGTATCAATACCTACCGGCCCACCGTTGAAACGCTCGATGATCGCGCTCAAAATTTCTCTGTCGAGCCGTTCGAGCCCAAGCCCGTCCACTCCCAACGCCGCAAGGCCCTCTTGGGTAATGTCAATGTGAATACTGCCGTCACCCTTGACCTGTGAAAAGTCCCGGATGCGTTTCAGCATACGATTTGCTACACGCGGCGTACCGCGAGAGCGTTTCGCCATTTCCGTCAGCGATGCATCGTCAATATCGACATGCAGGATCGATGCCGTCCTGCGTATGATCTGCTTTAGTTCCTCGGTTGTATAAAGTTCGAATTTGCTGATAACACCGAATCGGTCCCTGAGCGGCGCGGACAGGCTTCCGGCTCTGGTCGTCGCACCGATTAGCGTGAATTTCGCCAGGTCAAGACGGATCGATCTGGCTGAAGGTCCTTTGCCGATGATAATATCCAAGGCGTAATCCTCCATAGCAGAGTACAGAACTTCCTCTACGGAACGATTCAGGCGATGAATCTCGTCAATAAAAAGCACGTCGTTCTCATTCAAATTGGTGAGAATCGCCGCCAGATCGCCAGCGCGTTCGATAGCCGGGCCTGACGTGATCTTGATATCCACATCCAACTCGTTAGCAATGATGCCGGCCAACGTCGTCTTGCCGAGTCCCGGCGGACCGTAAAATAAGACATGATCGAGCGGTTCATGTCTGAGCTTGGCTGCCTGTATAAATATTTTTAAATTCTCTTTGACACCCTGCTGCCCGATGTACTCATCCAAATGCTGCGGCCGCAGGCTCGCTTCTTGTCTGGACTCACCGGGATTTGCTCCCGCAGACGTGATTCTTTCATTCTCCATATCCGGTTTCCCTCGTTTCTTCTGTTATCAGCGCCGCACGAAAGTGCTTCTGCTGCGCGTCCTCAGAACAGGTTTTTTAAGGCCTTTTTGATATAGGCTTCGCAGGAAAGGTCTTCTTCCGCAACCTTTGCGACCGCCGCGAAAGCTTCTGCTTTGGTGTAGCCGAGCGCAATCAGCGCGTTGATGGCCTCTGTCCTGCTGTCCGGCATGCCCTCGGCCGCTGCGGATACTGCCTCATTGCCAAATCCATCCGCGCGGTTTTCTGAAACTTCCAGCTTGCCCAATTTATCCTTTAATTCGAGAATCAATCTCTCCGCGGTTTTTTTCCCTACGCCGTTGGCTTTGCTGATTTCCTTCACATCTTCAAAGAGTATCGCGCGCCGCAATGTGTCCGCGGACATGGAACCCATCATCGACATCGCCGCCTTCGCGCCGACGCCGTTTACAGTAATCAACATGCGAAACAGCTCCAGACTTTCTTTGTTGTGAAAGCCGTACAGACTGATGTCATCCTCCTTGACGATCATCAGGGTATAAACCATCACTTCCTCGCCTTCCCGCGAACGATACAACGGGGAGCCGGCGGGTACATGGACCGCGAAGCCGATGCCGGAAGCTGTCTCCACCACAATGCCTGATTCGAACGTCATCGCGTAGGTGCCGCGGATATATTTTATCATACAAACTCCATTCTGTCGCGGTCTGTGCCGCGGCACAAAGATTCTTATCATTGGTCCGGACGCGATACGGCTCTGCTCTCGCATCCTGCTCGGCCCTTAAAGCGCCACGTGCTAAAGCACTGCGCTTCTTGGCGTGAGGCCTGCCTCGCTTCTGTCTTCGCCTTACGGCTCGCCACTCAGCGGGCTAGGGCTGCAAATCGCCTGCTACGACTTGTTCCTAGCCAGCTGAAGCTGGGGAACAAAAGCAGAAGGTCTGTTTTGCCATTCAAACTTCGTTTACTCTCGTTTTCATGGAACAGAACCATTCCCTCGGACACCTGACTTGCATCTGCTCTACTCTCGTCTTCGACTCGGTATCGCAGTGCCAAGATCATTGTACCTCTTTTGGGCTGGCTGCGCAAGGCTTAAATCCCGCTGCGAATGCGAAAGGGGCGCTTATGGCAGCCTGCGTGTCCGTGACAGATGGCTGCTGCCAGCGCGTCGGCGGTATCATCCGGTTTCGGCACAGCTTCCAGGTTGAGGATTGCCTTAACCATCGCCTGCATCTGTTTCTTGTCCGCTCTGCCGTAGCCAACCAGCGCCTGTTTAATCTGCAGCGGCGTATACTCGCTGATGGCAAGGCCCGCTTGTGCGCAGGCGAGTACCGCGACGCCACGCGCTTCACCAACCAGAATCGCGGTTTTGGCGTTATTGTTAAAAAACAGTTCCTCGATGGAAGCCTCCTCCGGCTGATATCTGCGGATGATCTCCGAGAGCTCATCATACAAAAGCTTCAATCTCTGCGGCATCTCCATGCTGTTGTCTGTCAGGATCGAGCCATAGGCGATGACTTCGAACTTGTTCCCTTTCATATCTAAAACCCCGTAGCCAAGAATGGCGTAGCCGGGATCTATACCCAAAATTCGCAAGTTGTGACTCTCCTTTCATCCTTGTCTTACGTAAACTTCTCATCGTCTGCATCCGCTTGTGCGCGGCAGTTTCATTTGAAGATTCCAATCGCGCGTAGGTTCTGTTTTTGCTGTCTGTTCGCGCTCACCGTAATAGTATTATTATAACATGCGAACGTCTGTTTGTCTACACATTTTGTTACGGAAAACAGCTTGAAACAAAGCGCTTTCTGTGCTAAAATCGGGGTAGAATTTATAATTATACGAAAGTATGCACACAGCATCGGACGGGAGGTTCTCATGCGATATTCTAGACAGAACAAGATCATTGAGTTGATTGAAAACAACGAAATCGATACACAGGAAAAGCTGGCGGCTCTTTTGAAGGAATGCGGCTTTGAAGTGACACAGGCCACAATATCCAGAGATATCAAGGAGCTTCAGTTGGTCAAGACGCTTTCCCCGAGCGGTAAATATAAATATGCGGTGCATAAATCCGTCGATCTGCCTGTCTCCGACCGTTTCATCAAGATTTTTAGAGAAACCATCACTTCGGTCGCCAGTTCCGGCAATTTGATCGTGGTCAAAACCCTTTCCGGCTGTGCGCCGGCGGCAGCGGAAGCGGTCGATACCTCAAGGTTCCCGCATATTATCGGTTCTATCGCAGGTGACAATACCTTCCTTTTGGTTGCGGATGATCCTGCTAATGTCAGTGAAATTATGGACGCATTCAATGAAATGCTCCTTGCGAGAGGCAAAGATGATTCATCATATCAGTATTAAAAATTTTGCGATTATTGAGCATGCGGAGGTCGATTTTCACGACGGTCTCAACATCGTAACCGGAGAAACCGGAAGCGGCAAGTCTATCCTGATTGAAGCCGTCAGCCTCGCGCTCGGCAGCCGCGCGGATTCCTCCTGTATTCGAACGGGCTGCAGCAAAGCTGTCGTTCAGCTGCTTGGTGAACTGAATGGAGAAGAAATCCTTATCACCAGAGAAGTCTCCGCTTCCGGCAAAAATCTCTGCAAACTAAACGGTGAGTTGGTTACCTTGGCGCAGCTTAATCAGGTCTGCAGCCGCCTCGCGGACATCCATGGGCAATACGATAACCAATCCCTGCTGGATCCGGACTGCCATATCACGCTGCTCGATTCCTACCGCAGCGAAACCTTCGCGCCTGCGAAGGCGGAAGTTGCTCATCTTTTTCAGGTTTTCACAGAAAAGAAACGAGCGCTTGCAGCCCTGCTTGCCTTGGAGAAGGAGAACGCGCGAAAAAAAGATTTTTATCGTTTTGAAATTGCTGAAATCGATAAGGCAGCGCCGGTTTCCGGTGAAGATGAAACGCTGGCGGACAAAATATCAATTTTACAGAACAGTGAAAAAATCTACGAAGGCATTGAGCGTGCCTATGCCACGCTTTTTGATGCTGCCCCCTCCGTTATGGACGGGTTGGGCGTCGGATTGCACGCCTTGGAGGAAATTTCCGCTTATTCCAAGGAACTGGAAGCCACCGCGCAGGAGTTTTCGGATATTTTTTATCGTCTGCAGGATTTAGGACACAGTTTGGGCAGCTTGCGGGATGAAACAGTATTCTCCCCTGCGGAATTGGACACAGCGATTGCGCGCCTGGATACGCTGGACAATCTCAAAAAGAAATACGGCGATACCTTGGAGGAAGTGCTTGCCTACCGCGACAAAATTGCCGCGGAGCTTCATCTGATTGAGAATTTCGACGAACAAAAGAAAACGCTCGAGCAGGAACTTTTGCAGGCGAAGCAGCAGCTTGACGCGGCGTGCCGGGCATTGACCGAGCTTCGCTCTCAAACAGCCGCCGAGCTGGCCAAAAAAATGGAAGCAGAACTCGTGGGCTTAAACTTTGCGGACGCGAAGCTTGTCATCGCGGTCGAACCGCTGCAAACCCCATGTGAAAACGGCGCCGATCGCGTCGAGATTTTGGTTTCCACAAACAAGGGGCAGCCTCTCAAACCGCTTGCAAAAATCGCCTCCGGCGGAGAAATGTCCCGTATGATGCTGGCGCTCAAAAACATCATCAGTGCCTATGACCGTACACCGACTCTGATCTTCGATGAAATCGACAACGGCATCAGCGGTATCACCGCCAGTATTGTCGGACAAAAGCTCAAGGAGATCGCGCAGGCACATCAAATTATCTGTATTACGCATCTGCCGCAGATCGCGGCCTGCGGCGCGCACAGCTACCGCATTTTTAAGCATAGCGACAGTGAAGCGACCTTTACTTCTGTCGAAGAGCTTGATGAGAACGCTAAGGTGCGCGAAATCGCGCGCCTGCTCGGTGGCAGTACCATCACCGAAACCACGCTGCAAAGCGCGCGTGAGCTAATCGCGAGCTCCTGACGCGGCATCAAAAACAAACCAGGTCAAAAAATACGACAAAACCTCGCGGACGCGCTTGCCTGCGAGGTTTTGTTTTGCTGTCTTTTTTATTTCTGACCGTTCAGCGACTTCATCTCCAGATCCCAGTCCGCGAGATGAGTATGCAGCAGATGGTGGGATTCTTTGGACAACGGTTTGCCCAGATACTCCTGATAGGTCTGCTGTACCGCTTGATTCTCGTGTGAAAATCTGAGGTTATTGATCTTATCCAGACCGTAGAGTTTAAGCGCGCGCTTCGGCGCGAATTCCTTGCCGTCCACAAACGGCTGACCGCCGCCGCCCACGCATCCGCCCGGACAAGCCATGATTTCGACGAAATCATACTCTGCGTCTCCGCGGTTAACTGCGTCGATCAGTTTCCTCGCATTGCCGAGTCCGCTGGCCGCCGCGACCTTCAGCGTGGTGCCGGCCAGATCAAATTTTGCTTCCTTCCAGCCATCCATACCGCGCACTTCCTTGAACGCGTCCGGATCCGGATTGCTTCCGGTAACCAGATAATAGGCGCTTCTGAGCGCTGCTTCCATGACGCCGCCGGTCGTACCGAAAATCACAGCCGCGCCGGAGCCCTCGCCAAAGATATCATCAAACGGCATATCCATCAAATCCTGCGGCTTGATGCTGTCGCAGCGAATCAGACGGTCAAGTTCTCTGGTCGTCAGTACCAGATCGACATCCTTGCCATGACCGGCGCTGTTTACCTGCTCGACATCACACTCAAACTTTTTCGCCACGCAAGGCATGATGGAAATTGAAAAAATCTTACTTGGATCCAAACCAAGCCTTTGCGCGATATAGGTTTTGGAAATCGCGCCGAACATCTGCTGCGGTGATTTCGCGGTGGATAAGTCCTCTACCATATCCGGATACTGCGTTCTGACAAAGCGCAGCCAGCCCGGGCAGCAGGAGGTAAACATCGGCCATTTATGACGATTCCTGTTGGCGAGTCTTTCGAGGAATTCACTGCCTTCTTCCATAATCGTCAGATCCGCACTGTAATTGGTATCAAAGACATAATCAATACCGATTTTTTTGAGCGCGCAGACCAGCTTGCCCATGGTCGCGTCCTTATCCTTGAGACCAATCTGCTCTCCCCACGCGGTACGCACCGCCGGAGCCACCTGTACGATGGTGACGATTTCCGGATCCGCGAGCGCGTCGTTGAGATCCAATCTGTCATCTCTTTCGCGCAGCGCGCCGACCGGACAATGCGTGATGCACTGCCCGCAAAGCGCGCAGTCGCTTTCGCGGAAGGACTGATTATCTTTGAGCCCGATGGTCGTGCGGTAGCCGGAACCGATCAGCGTCCAGATGCCCATGCCTTGAATTTTTTCGCAGACCTGAATGCAGCGCATGCATTTCACACATTTGGAAGCATCACGCACCAGCGGAAGATTCCTATCCCAGCGGCCTTTTTCTGCCGTATTTTCATAATCGGAAAGGATGATGCCAAGGTCATTGGCAATCGTCTGCAGCGTGCAGTTTCCGCTCTTGATGCAGCTCGCGCAGTTCGCGTTGTGGTCCGAAAGCATCAGTTCCACATTGATCCTTCTGGTTCTTCTGACACGCGGACTGTTCGTCAGGATTTCCATACCGTCTTCGCAGATGGTGTTGCACGCGGTCACGAGCTTTTCCATTCCTTTTAATTCCACAAGACAGACACGACAGGCGCCGATCTCGTTAATGTCCTTCAAATAACAGAGGTGCGGGATATGTACGCCAACCTTCTCGGCTGCCTCCATGATGGTCATGCCTTCCGGTACCGATACCTGCTGTTCGTTGATTGTCAGTTTTACCATTTGGTATCCCTCCCTCCTCTGAATGAGCCGAAGCCATGATAATCACAGCGCAGACATCTGGAAGCTTCCTGCATGGCTTCCTCCAGACTCATGCCCTGCTCCACTTCATCGAAGTCATTTCCTCTCTGCTTCGCGAAACGTTCCTTCAATTCCACTCTGCCGCAAGGCAAGTGATCATTTGGAATCGGCGTCGGGATATCTACATCGACGGTAATCTCATGGTTAAACCCTAAATAGGCGTCAATATTGGCAGCAGCAACCTTGCCTGCAGCAACCGCGTTGATGACCGTAGACGGACCGGTGACGCAGTCCCCGCCCGCATAAGTGCCGAGTACATTGTCCACTACACTGTTCTTCTTTGCCTGAATATTGCCGCGGAATACCGGAATCCCGAACTCTTCAAAGAAGCGAATATCAGTAGCCTGTCCGATGGCGGAAATGATAATATCACAAGGGATCTTTTCCTCCGGTTCGGAAGAATCCACTGGACGCGGCCTGCCGCTCTTATCAGCCTGCCCCGCGATCTGCGGTTTCACCCAAAGTGCCTGCACCTCTCCGCGTTTATTCGTCGCGATCCTGGATGGCGCTTTGAGCTGTACAAGCGTACAGCCTTCGGCAATCGCGCCGCCTATCTCATCCGGCAGTGCGGTCATGTCATCCTTTCTTCTTCTGTAAACGATGCTGACCTCGGTCGCGCCAAGACGCTTTGCAGTTCTGGCTACGTCCATCGCGACGTTGCCGCCGCCGATGACCACGACAACCTTGCCGTTGAAATCCGGCATCGCGTCATCACCGATCCCGCGCAGCATTTCGACAGCCGGAATGACCCCTTTGGCGTATTCGCCCGGAATACCGATCGGTTTCGCGTTATGAGAGCCGATCGAAATATAGGTCGCGTCAAAATGATTGCGAATCTCTGCCATGCCCTCCGGTGAAGAAATATCAAAGTTGCATTTCGCTTCCACACCGGTCGAAAGAATCGCGTCGATATCCCATTGCAGTCTTTCTCGCGGCAGTCTGTAATTTGGAATACCGTAACGCAGCATGCCGCCAAGCTGCGCGCGTTTTTCAAATACCGTAACCTGATGTCCCATGATAGACAGGAAGTAGGCCGCCGACAATCCGGAAGGACCTCCGCCGATCACCGCGATCTTCTTGCCGGTATCGTCCATCTTTTGCGGTACCGGAACATCTCCACAGTTATCCACCGCGAAACGTTTGAGACCTCTGATGTTGATCGGCGCGTCTACCAGAATTCTTCTGCAGCGCTGCTCGCATGGATGCTCACAGATCAGCGCGCAGACCGTCGGGAACGGATTATCCTTACGGATCAGTCTGACAGCGTCCGCGTACCGTTCATGCTTGAGCAACGAAATGTAACCCGGAACGTCCACGCCGGCCGGACACATCGCCACACAAGGTACCGGCTGTACCTGCTTCTTGATATTGTCCGCGCAGGCATGATATTTGATATGAGATTCAAAGTCGTCCCGATATCCCTTCAAGCCTCTGAGCACCATATTGGCGGCTTCAAAGCCGATCGCGCAGTCCGCGGAGACGCTGATGGCTTCTGCGGTTCTTTCCAGCAGCTCCAGCGTTTCCATCCCCGGCTCCGTATTCATTTCCAAAATGTCGTCAATCATCATCTGGAGCTGTCCCAGACCGACGCGACATGGCGTGCACTTGCCGCAGCTCTGTGAATGACATAGTTTTAAGAACGCTGACGCCAAATCGACCGGGCATTGTCCCGGCGGACTGGCGACGATTCTTCTTTCCAGATCCTTATAAAGACCTTCTACTGTTTTTTGAGCAGTGTCCCGCGATTTAATATACAATCGGTTCATATTGCCCTCCTTATACTATACATCTTTTTTATTTCATTTTTGGCTTTTGCCAAAAGAACTGAAATCGATTTCCATGATAAACAGGCTCGCGACCATCAGCGCCGCGCCGAAATAGGACTTAACGCTCAAAATTTCGTTCGCGAAAATTGCCGCTACAAACGCCGCAAATACAGGCTCCAGCGCGAAAATTACGCCGGTGTGCGACGCTGTCGTGTAGCGCTGTGCGAGCGGCTGCAGAACGAAGGCTACTCCTGTGCAGAAAACAGACAGGAACAGTACCGCGCCCCATACGGTCGGCGTGGTCGGCAGATGCGGCTGCTCTGTCAAAAACGCCAGCAGTAAATTACAGACACCTGTCACGCCAAGCTGAAACACACCGAGCTGATAGGCGTCAACTTCCTCACGCGCGACAGCCTTTTCGGTCAGCAAAAGATCGATCGCGTAAGCCACCGCGCACATCAGGCAGAGCAGATCGCCTTTGATATGGGCTGTATTGATGGAAAAATCATCTTTGAGCGTCAAAAGCGCGATACCGACCAGACACATCAACACGACCAGCACCAGCTTTTTGCTCTGTCTCTGCTTCAAAAAAATCCAGCCGAGCAGCGGTGTAAAAACGACCGTCATGCCGCACAAAAACCCGGAATTGGACAGAGAAGTATATTTCACGCCGAAGGTCGCGCCCATGTAGACAAAGACCAGCGCGATGCCGACCAGAACGCTGTACCGGAGCGTCGTCTGGTTGACAGTACGGATTTTTTTCCATGACAGCAGCGCCGCAATCACAAACGCGCCCAAAAACCGATGCGCATTCAGCGTGAACGGGTCCATATCGATCAGACAAAGATCCATCAGATAGTAGGACACACCCCAGCAGAGCGTCACCAGCACCAGCATCATGTCCGCCTGCGTTTGTTTGTTCAATCTCATTCTATATCCTCCCAACCAGAAGTTCCAGCGCCAAAGCCGGTTCTAAGGTTCCTGTTTTAATATTGCGGTCAATTTCATACAGCTGAATCAGGATGCTTTTTAACTTATCTATTGTAAATTTTTCACAAAATCCAATTGATTTTTTGACGCGAAATTCGTGTACCTTCAATGTTTTGGAGATTTCGGGAGCGTACATACCCGCGCGCCGAAGTTCTTTGATCTCCAGCATCAGCTCAAAGTGATTGACCAAAAGACCGGTCACCGCATAAACATCCGAACCTGCCGTCAAAATATTGTGCAGCAGACTGAAAGCCGTATCCTTCCTTCCCATGCTGACCGCGTCCAAAAAATCAAAGACAAAGGTGTCCAGATCTCCGTTGACGGACTGCGCGATATCCGCCTCCGTAATCACGCCGCCACTGCTGTGCGCGATGATTTTTTGAATATCATTCGCCAGCGTCGAAATGCGATAATCCGTCTCCTTATGAAAATAACCGGTTTCCTCCAAAAGATATTGCAGCAGATCTCTTGAAATCTGCGCGCCTGCTGCCTTAAAACGCTTTTCGGTAAACCCCAGCAGCTGCGTGCGGTCAAGCTTGCAGAAGTCATAGCTTCTTGCCGTCTTTTTTAGTTTTTTGACCAGATCACTTTTTTCATTAATCGTCTCTGAAGAAAAGATTAAAATCGCGGTTTCATTTGGGCTGTCGAGGTAATCGCTGAGTTTGGCGAGTTCTGAAGCGCCGAATCCCTTGACATTGCCGCCGCGCAGCGGCGTGTAATCCTTGACCCAGACAACGCGTCTTCTCGAAAACATGGAGAAGGTGTTGCAGGCTTCCAGAATCTGCTCTACAGACTGTGTATCGTCACTCAGTTTCACATAGTCGACGGCTTCCGCGCCTGGCAGGACATATTTGTTTTTGAGCGAGTCCGCCGCCCAATGAATCAAAAAGTCCTCTGCCCCGTAAAAAAAAAGAACCGGCGGGAAATCATCGTTTTTTAAATCTCTGCTGAACACGCGGAAAGCATGCTCTTTTTTTTCAGAATTTCCTGCCATACAATCTCCTTTTTCTTCACTATAGTGTAATATTATACCTGTTTTTTGTACATTTTTCAATGCAAAATAACAGAATCGTCCGTTTTTTTACAAGAATTCTGTATACTTCTCTCTTTATCCTGTTTTTTCTCTGCAAACCAACGCTTTTTCAGCAGGAACCAGCTGAGCGGAATCAGATACATGTAGACCGCGTACGGCAGGCAGGCCGCGCTGACGCCAAAAAACGACAAAGGCACCGAGCAGCCGATGCACCATGGCACCATGCAGGCGATTAAAATAACTGAGTTTTCCATATCGATGGCCAACTCCTCCTTTGAGGCTCCGGCATCTTCGTACGGTTTGTTCAACAGATCATTGCAAACCAGCGTCGCGATCGTCTGGTTGCAAAAGATGCATGAGGCTGCCAGACTCAACGCTGTCATCACCGTAAACCGACCGCAGCGCGTACATGCCCGTCCCAGCCGCTCCTGCAGGCTGTCCAGCATCCCGGTACCTTTAAAGATACCCGAATAGCCACTGGAAATCAGCAGGATCACAGCGATTTCCAGCATAGAGACAAGCCCGCCGCCGTTCAGAATCGCGCCCAAACCATCGCCGTCTGCGTGATAACCGAGTACGCAGATTTTGAGAACTTCCAAAAGCGGCACCTTCTGAATCAGGCAAGCGACCATAATACCGCTGAGAATGCTGGCCGCCATGGAATACAGCACGCTGACCTTAAGCAGCGGCAAAAGCAGCATGAATACCGCCGGAACGAATGCCCACAGAGACAGCCGGAAGGCTTCTTCAAAACGCTGCATCAGTGCTTCATCGACATGACTGATCGGATTTCGCACCGAAAAAACCACATAAACTGCCGCAGACAGCAGCAGAGGCAGAATCGCCGTTTTCATCATCAGTTTGACATTGTCATAAATCCGCGTTCCGGTAATACCCGCCACCATGTTCGCGCTCGAGGAAACCGGAGATCCTCTGTCACCAAAGTAAATACCGGACATCAGCGCGCCGGCGGTCAAAACCGGATCTACGCCGCCACTCCTGGCAAGTGTCATAAAAATGACGCCGACCGTACCGGCCACGCCGAAGGAGGTCCCCAACGCATAACTCAGCAGACAGGAAAGCAGGAAGGCAATCACCAGAAACAGCTGTGGTATGATCAGCTTCATGCCGTAATAAACAAAAACCGTAATTGTGCCGGACACGCGCCAGGTCGCGGTCACAAAGCCAATGACGCACATAACCTCGATCACAAGCAGTGAATCCTTCGCGCCGTCTGCTGCCATCGCAAGCAGTTCCTTCATCGCACAGCCGCGTCGCAGACCGACCGTAAGGAAAGCGACCAGCCCCGCCAGCAGCGCGAAGATCATGGAATAGTCCAAAACAATCGCCGAAATCATGCTGGCCATGAAAACAAAAAAAGCAAGCAGCAAGTCCATCTCTCTCATCCCGCTTTCTATCGGATCGATTTAAAGTCCGCGACGCGCTGCGGCACGTCCTGCGCGCCGAATACCGCGGAGCCCGCGACTGCGATCTCCACGCCCGCGTCCATGACCGTTTTCGCATTATCCAGAGTAATGCCTCCGTCGATTTCAATGGCAAACGAAAGCCCTTTCGCGCGCTTGATTTCCGCAAGTGTTTTGACCTTCTCCAAGGCCGACGGAATAAATTTTTGTCCGCCGAAGCCCGGATTGACCGACATCACCAGCACAAGATCCACATCCTCCAAGATGCATTCCAGACTTGATACAGGCGTCGCCGGATTGATGGCAACGCCTGCCTTGATCCCCTTCGCGTGGATGTTTTGAATCGTGCGGTGCAGATGCACGCAGGCTTCTCGGTGTACTGTGATAAACGCGGTCTGCGGTGTCACGAAACTATCGAGATATTGATCCGGATTTTCAATCATCAAATGTACATCGTAAGGCAGCTTCGTCCTGTCGTTCAAGGCTTTCATCACCGGCGCACCGAAGCTGATATTCGGTACAAAATGTCCGTCCATGACGTCTACATGGATATAGTCCGCGCCGCCGCGCTCGATTTTTTGGATGTCTGAGAGCAGACAGGCAAAGTCCGCGGATAAAATCGATGGTGCCAGTTTCAGCATTTGTATTCACCTCATTGCTTTCATGCTTTTCTTTTTGAATTTTGTTGCATCTAATATTTTTTTCTGCCGCGGATTTCCTCAATGTTCGCGGCGTAGGATTCATAACGCTGTTTCGGGATTTCGCCGTTTTTTACCGCTTCCCGCACCGCGCAGTCCGGCTCTGTTATGTGACGGCAGTTATCATAACGGCACTGACCCTCATAACGCTCGATTTCCGGATAGTAGAGCCGCAAATTATCCTCTCCCGCTTCCATAATCTCAAACGAAGTGAAGCCGGGCGTATCGAACACCTTGCCGCCGCCCTCGACCTCGAACAGTTCCACATGGCGGGTCGTATGCCTGCCGCGTTTGGTCTTTTCACTGATGGCGCCGGTCTGCATATTGGCATGCGGAATCATCGCGTTGAGCATCGTCGATTTTCCGACGCCGGAAGGTCCCGCCAACGCAGCGGTTTTCCCCGCGATGATCGCCTCCAGCTGTTCCATGCCTTCTCCGGTCCTGCCGCTCACGCATAGAACCGGATAGACGGCTTCGTAAGCGGCCTTCAGCGCCGCAAGCTCTGCCTCCGGCGCGGCGTCACACTTGTTGACGCAGAGCACCGCTTCAACATTATGCATTTCCGCCATCACCAGAAACTTATCGATCAGCGCGAAATTCGGTTTCGGTCGTGTCGCCGCGCAGACGATCAGAAAGATGTCCACATTGACGATCGGCGGGCGGATAAACTGATTTTTTCGCGGCAAAATCTCATTGATTACGCCTTGGTCCGCGTCCGCATCAAGGATGTCGAGATCTACAAAGTCCCCGACAGCAAGCGTCGTACCGTCTTTTCGAAAGATACCCCTGCCCTTCGCCTCGATCAGACCGGCCTCTGTCTGCACATAGTAGAAGCCGCCGATTCCTTTCATAATCTGTCCTGTCATAAGCTCCGTTTTCCTTTATGCTTCGTCATCAGTTGCCGGATCCTCGTCATCGTCAACGACGTCCGTTCCGTTTCCACTTCCGGCAGGCTGCTCGCCCTTGCTGACCTTATACTGTACCTCGGTTCCCTTTTCCAGCTCTGTGCCCTCCGGATACTGCTGCCAAAAGACCAGGTTCTGCGCGATTTCCGTCGTTTCCTCAAAGACCGGTACCGCAGCCGCAAGCCCGGCGTTCGCAAGCAGCGCATTGGCCTCATCCGGCGTCCTTCCTATAATATTCGGCATCTTGACCATTTCCTTGCCCTTGCCGTTGCTGACCTCGACCTCAATCATCGTGCCGTCCGGCGCGGACTGACCCGCTTCGATCGACTGACTGATGATCGTATTCTTCGGCTTGCTGTCGGTCACCTCTCTGACCAGAGAAATGCCAAAACCCAAGGCTTCTAATTCCGTTCTGGCTTCCTCAAGATCCTTACCGACGACCTTCGGCATCACGCCATCCTTCTTGCCCTTACTGATATTGACGATGATCGTCTTGCCTTCGCTGACCTCGGAATCTGCTGTCGGCTCCTGCGTGGTAATCAATCCGGCTTCCTGATCCGCACTGTAAAACTCTTCGCCCTTCTCGACCTTCAGACCCAGCTCCGCAGCCTCCTGCTGCGCTTCCTCCAGGGTTTTGCCCGTAAAATCAGGCACCACGATCGGTTTCGCGCCGCCGCCGAACCAGTCGAATACGACACCCATAACCACGATTGCCGCAATCAGAAGGACAATACCGCCTCCGATGAGAAACGCGGTCGTTGCCTTTTTTGCCTTTTCTTCTGTCTGATCCGACTGACGCGTTTCGTTTGCGTCCGTACTCTGCGATTGTCGCTCCGGCAGCTCAGGGTGTGCGGTTTCCTGACCGCCATGGCCGCGCTTCGTCTGCTTCTCTCTGCGCGCGGGCTGCGCTGCGGCTGCTTCCTCCTTATCGTCCAGATCAGTCACAAAGGCTTTTTGGCCCATGACCTTGGTGATAAACTCGATATTATCCAAATCTTCTATCATTTCGTCCGCGGTGCGGTAACGATTGGATTGATACTTCTCGGTCGCTTTCATGATGATCTTTTCCAGCTGCGGCGGAATTCCCGGCACCTGCGCCGTCACCGACGGCATCGGCTCATTGATGTGCATCAGCGCGATGGTAATCGGATTGTCCCCGTCAAACGGCACCTTACCGGTCAGCATCTCGTAGAGAACAATGCCCAGAGAATAGATATCCGAGCGTTCGTCCACATAAGCGCCGCGCGCCTGCTCCGGTGAAAAATAATGTACGGAGCCCATAACCTTATTGTTGCCGCCGATAATGGTGGACGCGCTGACCGCCTTCGCGATACCAAAATCCGCCAGCTTCGCCACACCCGTATTGGTGATCAGGATATTGTGCGGCTTGATGTCCCTATGTATGATCTGATTCTTGTGTGCCAGACTGAGCGCCGAAGCGACCTGACGCGTAATGCTGATCGCTTCCTTGTAATCCAGCCGGCCTTTTTCCTCAATATACTGGCTGAGCGTCTTGCCCTCCACCAGTTCCATGACGATGAAATGGATATTACCCTCTTTCCCCACGTCATAGACACTCACGATATTCGGGTGTGTCAAAGCGGCCGCTGCCTGTGACTCCCGCTTGAAATTCTCGATAAACTGCTCGTCCTTGGTAAACTCCGGACGTAAAATTTTGATGGCTACATAGCGATTGAGCAGCCTGCATCTTGCCTTATAGACGATGGCCATGCCGCCCTCGCCGATTTTTTCGATCAGTTCATACCTGCCGGCCAATAATCTAGTGCTCATAGATATCCTCCTCTGTTACCTTCAGACTGATGACGGTGATATTATCATGCCCGCCGTTTCGATTCGCTCTTTGAATAAGCTCCGCGCAAACCTCCGACATGGAGGCATTCTGCTCCAAAACCTCGATCATCTCCCTGTCGCCGACCTCGTCATAAAGTCCGTCCGTACAGATGAGAAACCGATCATCCTTTTGGATCTCCACCTGGAAAAAATCCGGTTCCACCGTTCGTTCCGCGCCGAGTGCCTTCGTGATGACATTCTTGCGGTCGTCCAGCTCCGCTTGCTCCGGCGAAAGGATTCCCGCCTTGACCAGGGTGTTCACATAGGTGTGATCCTCTGTCAGCTGCGCTAACCGTCCATCGCGATACAGGTAAGCCCGGCTGTCGCCGACATTGGTGATGTAAGCCTTGCCTCCGGCCGCGTAGACGATGACGACGGTGGTCGCCATCCCGCTGTTTTCTTCATAAGTATGAGAAAGCTCATAAATCTTTCGGTTTGCCGCGTCCAGACAGCCCTGCAGATAATTGACAATCGCGTACTTATTCTCCTTCTCCGCGATCGGATGCGAAACGATGTAATTCGCGATCTCGCTGACCGCGGTTCTGCTGGCGATTTCGCCCGCGTTGCCCCCTCCGACGCCGTCGGCTACCACATAGACCTTGTCCGGCAGCAGTACGAAGCACGCATCTTCGTTGTTGTTCCTCATCAGCCCTTTATCGGACTTGAACCCAACCTGCATATATGCTCCTTTCCGGGATTTCTATCCCTGTTTCGCCCTTCTCATTTTGCAGTAATACAGCCCGTCCATGCCCATTTGCGGCAGGAACTGCTGCTCTTCGATTTTGGTAAATTCCTCATGCGCCGAAAGAAACGCCGCCGTCTGCATTTCATTCTCCGCGGGGTGAATGGTGCAGGTGCTGTACACAAGCGTGCCTCCCGGCTTCACATAAGCGGCTGCCGCCGCCAGAATCTGTTTTTGTATTTCAACGAGCACAGACAGCTCGTCGATTTGCTTGTATTTAATCTCCGGTTTCCTCCGAAAAACGCCAAGTCCCGAACATGGTACATCCGCCAGTACACAATCAGCGCGTCCGACGCAGTCATCGAGGCATTCCCGACTGTCACGGCAAAGAACCCGCACGATGGAAACGCCCTCGCTTCGCGCGCGCGCCTCGATCAGCGCCAGCTTATGTTCGTACAAGTCCATCGCCAGGACCTCTCCTCGATTTTCCATCTGCTCCGCCATGGCAAGCGTTTTACCGCCCGGCGCCGCGCAGACATCGATCACTGTTTCTCCCGGCTTCGCGCCCACCGCGTCCGCGACCAAAATTGAGGCCTCATCCTGCACCGAAAAACAGCCGCGCAGATAAGCCTCTGTCGCGAGAAGACCGCTGCCGCGCACAAGCAGGGCGCGCGCCGCATGCGGCGCGCGCGTGACAGTAAAGCCCGCGCATTGCAGCTCCTGCGTGAGCTGCGGTACAGTTGTCCGCAAAGGATTCACGCGCACACACAGCGCCGGCGTTTGATTGGATGCCGCCAAAAGCTGTTCGGTCTGCGCTTCGCCATAAGCCGCCAGCCATAGACGGACAACCCAGGGCGCGATCGAATAAGCGACGGACAAGTGCGTGACAAGATCTGCCGCGCGTTCCGGCAGCTGCAGCTTCCTGCCGCCGCGGATAAAATTACGCAGGACCGCGTTAATGAAGTTTTCTCTGCCGCGCGCGTATTTTTTTGCAAGCTGCACCGTCTCGCTGACCGCGGCGTATTCCGGTACCGCGTCCATAAATGTAAGCTGATACAGTCCCATGCGCAGCAGGGTTAAATCCTGTTTTTTTAGTTTTTTGCTCCCGCTTTTAACCAGTTTGTCCAGCTGATAGTCCAAAAGCAGCTGATATTTCAGCACGCCGTAGACCAGCTCGCGGACAAAGGCCGGATTTCGCGGTTGGTTTTCCTTAATTCGGCGATTCAGCGCAAGATTCGAGAATGCTTCATTTTTTTCCACATCCAGAAGCACCGCGAAAGCTGTTTTTCTGTCAATGTCCATCAGTCTCTGTTTCCTCTTATCGCGAGCAGACGCAGCAGGTTGGCGATCGCGGTCGCCAGCGCCGCCACATAAGTCATTGCCGCGGCGCGAAGCACCTTTTTGGCACCCGGAAGCTCCATGTCATCGACAATGCCCAACTCCTCCATCTGCTGCAGCGCGCGTCGGCTGGCATTAAATTCGACAGGCAGTGTTACCGCGTGAAAAAGGATGACCGCGAGCATCGCGATAACCGCGATGTTGAACAGTGTGTCACCGATATAGCTGCCGTTGCCGAGCAGAATGATGCCGATAATCGCGAGCGGCCAGCACAAGTTGGAAGCCAGATTGACGACCGGAACAATGCCGTTTCGAATTTTAAGCGGCACGTAGTTCTGCGCGTGCTGCAGCGCGTGTCCGGCCTCGTGACAGGCTACGCTGACAGCGGCAATGGAATTGACATTGCAGACGGTCTCTGACAGACGCAGCACCCTGCCTCTGGGATCATAATGATCGGTCAGACTGCCGCGTACAGTTTCAATCTGCACATCCCGAAGCCCGTTCGCGTCCAAAACCATGCGCGCCGCCTGCGCGCCGGTCAGATTGCGGTCGTTTCGAACCTTAGAGTACCTTTTAAAATTGGAGCTGACCTTTGCCTGCGCGTAAAATGTGAACAAAATCGCAGGAATCAGCAGATAATAGCTTGTGTAATAACCCCACCACATTTGATGTACCTCCGTATCTGTTTTTCTCTGTTCTATGACAGAATTGTCCCCTTTTCTATCTTATTGCCTCTCAGATAGTCGCCGACACGCGTCCGCTTCTTGCCCGGCACCTGGATCTCAGTCACCAAAAGCACGCGGCCGCCGCAGCTGACGCGAAGACCCGCGTCCGAAGCCTCTAATACCGTCCCCGGTGCCGCGTCGGTTTTTTCGGGCAGTGCTTCTGCCGCCCAAAATTTCATTGTTTTGCCATTTCCCTCGCAGAACGCGCCCGGCCACGGATCAAAACCGCGGATCAGTCGTTCGATTTCTTCCGGTGTTTTGCTAAAGTCGATATGTCCGTCCTGCTTGCGGATCATCCCCGCGTAACTGGCCCTGCTGTCATCCTGCGGCTCCGGCGTGATTGTGCCTGCTGCAAGACGCGGAAGTGTCTCGACCAGGAGCTTCGCGCCCGCCTTCGCCAGCGCGTCGTGCAGCTCGCCGCCATTCATTCTGCCGATCGGCAGGCTGACTCTGGCAAGCATATCGCCGGTATCCAGCCCTTCTCCCATCTGCATGATCGTCACACCGGTCTCGGTTTCTCCGGTCACGATGGCCTGTTGAATCGGCGAAGCGCCGCGCAGCTTCGGCAGGAGAGAAGCGTGAACATTGATACAGCCGAACTTCGGCAGGTCCAAGACTTCCTTCGGCAGGATCTGTCCGTAAGCGGCCACCACGCAGACGTCCGGCTGCCAGTTCGCAAGTGTTTGTAAAAACGTCGTGTTTCCACGCACCTTCTCCGGCTGTAAAACCGGGATCCCATGCGCGAGCGCAAGTTCCTTCACCGGTGTGAATTGTATTTTTTTTCCGCGGTCTTTTGCCTTGTCCGGCTGGGTGGCAACTCCGCAGATCTCGTGCCCCGCGTCAAGGAGCGCCTGCAGGATTACCGCCGCGAAGTCCGGCGTCCCCATAAAAACAATTTTCATATCGTCTGCTACCTCTTTCCTCATTCTCAGCTTTTACGCTTCGTCTTCGTCAGTTTCCTCGCTCTCCGCCGGACGGATATGCGTCGCCTTGTCAATATACAGCACACCCTCCAGATGGTCGTATTCATGGCACATCACGCGCGCGTCGAAATCATCAAACTCATAAATTTGCTTGTTTCCGTTGAGATCCATCGCCTCGAGCTTTATATGCGACGGCCGTTCTACGGTTCCGATCAGACCCGGCACGCTCAGGCATCCTTCGTCGCCGCTTTGACTTCCGCTCTCTTCCAAGATTACCGGGTTGATCATAAAATACACGCGTTCCTCTTCCGGTTCAGCCACAAACATGCGGCGCATGATGCCGACCTGCGGCGCCGCGATACCGACACCCGATTCACTTCTCATGGTTTCCAGCATGTCCTGCATCGTCTCGCGAATGCGGTCTGTGACCTCGGTAACCTCTCTGCAGTGCTTTCTTAAAATATCATCGCCTTCTGTTACGATTTTTCTGATTGCCATAATTCCCTCCATTTGGTCTCTTTGACCTGATTTTTTTCTTCTCCGCGCAGGTGCGATCCCGCCTAAAAAATACTGTACGGATTGACATCTATATTCATACTGCAGGCCGTCTTGTCCTCCAGCAAGATCTGTCCGAAATGATCCAGATCATACACATATTCGTTGCGCTTGCCGCGCGGACAGCGTATGATGAGGTAATGCCGAAAGCTGTCCTTGCCCTTAAAACTCGCGGACACCTTCGGTGAAAGGACGCGGCGCGCCTGTCCGCTGCCAAGCACGCGCTCCATATAGGCTTTGCAGCGCAGCGCGGTATCCAGTGCCAGCTGCTCATCCTCCGCTGTAAAGTTTACCATGATGATATCCCCGAACGGCGGATATTCCATCAGCGAGCGCAGGGCACTTTCCTCTTGAAAAAAGCTGTCGTAATCATGCCGCGTCGCGCAGCGAAAAACAAAATTGTCCGGTTCGTAGGTCTGCACGACCACCAGTCCGCGTTCCTCTCCGCGTCCGGCTCTGCCCGCGACCTGCGTGATCAGCTGAAAGGTTCTCTCGCTCGAACGGTAGTCTGGAATGTTCAGACTGACATCCGCCGCGATCACGCCGACTAGCCCCACATTGTGAAAATCCAGTCCCTTGGCGACAAGCTGCGTGCCGATGAGAATATCGGTTTTTCCCTGTGAAAATCTGCGCAGAATGGCGTCCAGATCCTTACGCTGCTTCACCGCGTCAAGATCCAGTCTGTCCAAAGCTGCCTTCGGAAACAACGCCGCGACCGCCTCCTCAACCTGCTCGGTACCGATACCAAAATGCTTCAGATAACGGCTGCCGCAGACCGGACAGGTTTCCGGCAGCGGAAACTGTCTGCCGCAGTAATGGCAGATCATCGCGTGCTCCTTTTTGTGATAGACCAGGGAAAGGTCGCATTCCGGGCATTTCATCACCGCGCCGCAGGCGCGGCAGGATACAAAATTGGAATACCCGCGTCGATTCTGAAAGAGAATGACCTGCTGTCCCTTTTTCAGAGTTTCCTCGATGGCGGTATAAAGCCTGCGGCTAAAAATATTCGTATTGCCCGCGCGCAGCTCTTCCCGCATATCGACAATTTCAACCCTGGGCAGCGGATTGCGGTTATATCGCTGCTTTAGAGTGAGCAGCTGATAAATTCCTTCCTTCGCGCGCTCGTAGGAAACGACCGATGGTGTGGCGCTGCCCAGAAGCAATACGCCGCCTGTCGTCTGCAGGCGCTTGGCCGCAACCTCTACGGTATCATATTTGGGCGTCATATCTGACTTGTAGGTCGCTTCATGCTCCTCATCCATGATGATGAGACCGATATTCTCCGCCGGCGCAAATACGCCCATGCGCGCGCCAATCACGATGCGCGCGCGCCCGCTGCGGATGCGATGCCACTCGTCGTATCGTTCCCGCGGCGTCAGCTTGCTGTGCATGACAGCGAGTCTGTCCTTGCCGAAGCGGCCGATAAAATGCTCCATGATCTGATTCGTCAGCGCGATCTCCGGCACCAGCATGATCGCGGTTTTGTCCAGCTTCAGACATTTGTCGATCGCTTCCATGTAAACTTCCGTCTTGCCGCTGGCTGTCACGCCATGCAGCAAAAAGATTTCATGTCTTGATGCCGCGATCGCTTCATTGATGCGCTCGACAGAGGCCGTCTGCTCCTCGGTCAGCGCCGCCGGACGTTCATCTCTGCCCGGCAGGTCCTTGTAAGGTTCCTTTGCCTTGCCCTCTCTCGGAGGTTTTCCCTTGACACAGAAACAGCTGATCGCGTCCGAATAGGTAATGGCGTAGCGCTGCTTCATCCACGCGGCTGTTTTCATCATTTCCCGATTGAGAGAGCCGGCAGCGTCAACACCTTCGATTTCCTTTATTTTTTGCTCCGGGCAGCTGATATGTTCCGGAAACGCAAAGACAAAGCCCGCCTTCGTCTTGTCTCCCCTGCCGAACGGTACCCAGACCTTATCGCCGATCCGAAGTTCTGTTTCATCCGGCGCGCGATAGGTAAAAAAACTGTCCGTATGTCTGCTTTTGTTTTCTACAACTACATCCAGATATTTCATGCGCGCCTGCCCGTTCCTTTGCTCGATAGCTTCATTTCATATTTTACAGTAAATAAATGTGATGATCCGCGCACTGCTCGATCATCTCCTGCGGCCATACGGAAGCCTGCACCTCGCCGATGTGCGCCTTGCGCAGAAAATACATACAGAGCCGGCTCTGACCAATACCGCCGCCGATGGTATACGGCAGTTCCTCGTTCAGGATCGCCTTTTGGAACGGCAGCTCCGCGCGTTCCGGACAGCCTGCCAGCGCAAGCTGTCTTTTCATCGCGTCCGCGTCAACGCGAATGCCCATCGAGGAAAGTTCAAAGGCTCTGTCGAGCACCTCGTTCCAAAGGATGATATCGCCGTTCAGTTCCCAGTCATCATAGTCCGGAGAACGGCCGTCGTGTCTCTGTCCGGAGGCCAGCAGCCCGCCGATCTTCATGATAAAAACAGCGCCATGCTCCTTGGTGATGATGTCTTCTCTCTCTTTCGGCGTCTTGTCCGGATACAGATCCTCCAGCTCCTGCGTCGTGATAAAAAAGATCTCGTTCGGAATCTCGGTCTGGATATTGCGGTATAATCTGTTCACATAATCTCCGAGATTCTTAATCGCGTTATAGATGGTCGTGACGGTTTCCCGCAGATAGGCCTCCGTTCTCTGTTCCTTGGTGATGACCTTTTCCCAGTCCCACTGATCGACATAAACCGAGTGCAGATTATCCAGATCCTCGTCGCGGCGGATCGCGTTCATATCGGTGTAGATGCCATGTCCCGGCTCAATCGCGTATTTGCCGAGCGCCATTCTCTTCCACTTTGCCAGAGACTGCACAACTTCGACTTCCAGTTCATCAATGTCCTTTAAGGTAAACGATACGCGTCGTTCCACACCGTTCAGATTGTCGTTGAGACCGGTCTTGGGGTCAACGAACAGCGGCGCGGATACGCGGCGCAGGTTCAGGCCGTATGCTAATTCCTGCTGGAAATAATCTTTGATCTTTTTGATCGCTCTCTGGCTCTCCATCAAGTCGATCGGGCTTTCGTAATTTTCGGGTAAAATCAGTGGCAACATGTTTCTCCTATTCCTCCGTTTTCTTTGTAATATGATGCATTGAATAGACACAGCCGCAATAATTCTGGCGGTATAGTCCGTATTCTTTTGATAACTCGATGCTGCGCTGAAATCCGGCTTTTTTCTTAAAATCCAAATCCAGAAATTCCAGTCCGTAAACTCTCGCGAGTTCCGTACCGATCGCCGAAATCAGCGGATAATTTTTATGCGGGCTTACCGTCAGGGTCGTTCCGAACAGCGGATGTCCCGTCTTTAGAGCGACCTGCGCGGTGCGATCCATACGCAGGCGAAAACACTCAGTACAGCGTCTGCCGCCCTCCGGCTCGTCTGCCAATGCGCCGCAAACCGCGAAAAAATCCTCCGGCAGGTATTCTCCCTCGATGAACTGTACATGATCCTCCTCAGGCAGCCGCTCGTTATAGGCTGTCAGAAATTGGATCTGTGCCTCCTTACGCCGCGTGTATTCCTCCGGATCGGTCACGTTCGGATTATAAAAAAAGATGGTAAGGCGATGATCCGGCAGCAGCCTCTCGATACAAGCCGTACTGCAGGGACCGCAGCAAGAATGCAGCAGGACGCGCAGTTTTTCTTTTTTAGTTTCCGGCTGCAGGGAATAGATCGCTGTTTCCGGATGTTCGCCGCAGACCGGGTAAACCCCAGCGGGCAGGTTTTTCTTTTGCATTGCCGGTATTCCTCTCTTGACAACTTATGATTTTTCCTTTACATTGAAACTATCATTGCTAAGGAACCATATTAACAAAATATTATAGCATGAAATCAGCAAAAACGAAAGAGGAATTCACGATGAATCCGTCATTTTCAGATAAAAAACACCCTTCTTACACAAGTCATTCTACGACGCGGCAGGATATGACCGACCGGACACCTCCGGCCTGCTTTGAGGGGCTGCGCTACCATTCGATCAGCACCTGGCTGAAGCGAAACTTTGGCGAAAAAACGATCAAGCTGGCCATCGACGGCGGTTTCACCTGCCCGAATCGCGACGGCACGAAGGGTGTCGGCGGCTGTACCTTCTGTTCCGACAACGGCTCCGGCGAGTTTGCCTCGAATATTGAAGACCAAATTCGCCTGCTCTCGGACAAATGGCCGCGCGCACGCTATCTGGCCTATTTTCAGAACCACACGAACACCTACGCGCCGGTCGCCGAGCTGCGTAAAAAATATGAAGCGGTCCTCGCGAATCCCAAAATCGAGGGACTGGTGATCGGCACGCGTCCCGATTGTCTCTCGGAAGAGGTGTTGGATCTGCTCAGCGAAATCAACCGCTCGCATTTTTTATGGCTGGAGCTGGGACTGCAGACGATCCATGAGGAAACCGCGCGCGCTATCAACCGCTGCTACGACCTCCCGGTGTTTGACCGCGCCATGGCAGCGCTGCGAGAACGCGAAATCCGAACGGTCGTACATTTGATCTTGGGGCTGCCGGGCGAAGACAGACAGATGATGCTCGATTCGGTCCGCTATGTCGCCGCCAAGCCGGAACTCTTCGGTATGAAACTGCATCTGCTGAACATTGTAAAAGGCTCGCAGATGGAATATCTTTATCCCGACTACCAGCCTTTTGCCTCGATTGATGATTATGTCTGTCTGGTCTGTGATTGTCTGGAGCTGATCCCGCCGGAGGTGACCATGCACCGGCTGACCGGTGACGCGCCGCGCGGCATTCTGATCAATCCGCCTTGGAGCTTCAACAAACGCACGATCCTCAATGGAATCAACGAGCGCCTGCACCTTTTGGACAGCTGGCAGGGTAAATGCTGCAGGTAATCCGCGCCTGCTTTGCCTGCGCCGCGGGCAAGGCGCATCACGCGCATTTTTTCAGCTATCTGCCGGCACGTATCGTTTGCGGGTATCGCGGCGCACTTCTATCTTCCCTTTGCGCGTATGGATCGCGGCGCGCTCGACCTGCTGCCTCGTCGTCAGCCGAGCTCCTCTACATAATGGATTCCCTCCAAAGCCCTCACATCCTGCACGATGATGCGATGATTGAATTTACGCCCTTGATCGATGTTGAGCCGCAGTGCCGCGTCTCCATCGACCAGAGGAACTTCCGGACGCCGCTCAACAGAAAGCAGCTCATATCCTTCCCCTTTGATAAACGCAAGCAGGGTTTTAATCTGCGTTTTTTCCAATTCAACATACAGATCTACGACCCTGGTATGATTTTCAACATACTGCGTCATGTAGTGCAGATAGTAGTTTGTGATCAGAATCAGACAGAAACAGATGACCGCCGGCCAAAGCAGTCCCGCGCCGATGGCGATACCCATCGCCGCCGTAACCCAAAGGCCCGCCGCGGTTGTCAGACCTCGAATCTGTCTGCGATCGGTGACGATGATCGTCCCCGCGCCTAAAAAACCGATACCGGCCAAGATCTGCGCCGGAACGCGTCCGATATCCGCCGCGTCACCGGACATCTGCGCGAAGTAAATTCCTGTAATCGTCGCCAGCGCGGATCCAAGGCTTACCAGCGCGAAAGTTCGAATGCCGGCGGCATACCGCTTGTTGGCACGCTCCATGCCGACAAAACTGCCGAGCAGGGTCGCCAGAATCAGCTTCACTGCCACAGCCCCGGTGGTCAATCCCTCAAAGAAGTTTAAGAATTCGTTCATAGGCATTCCTCATTCCTTCGTCCAGATTCTGCACGCATAGCTGCATCGATCCAGTCTTGTATATGCCGCCAGGCTGCCATCCGCGTCATAGATCATGACGCGCGACTTATAGTAATAGCGCGTATTTTTAATGCCCGCGGTGTTAAGATACGGTGTCAAGGTTTGTTTCTCCACCTTGGAACGATAGTCCGCGTTCTTCTTCTCGGAGCGATAATATTTGTACTTGACCGTATAGCCAAGATCCTCGATCGCCGCGATATCACCCTGCGTGATGGTCAGTTTCACCTGAATACTGCCGCCAGCGTTCTTCGTTGAGGACGCTTTTAGGCGAATCGCGTCCGCAAGCGTCAGCATTTTTTGTAAACGTTCCGCTTCCTGCTGCTCTTCGCTCTTTTTTACCGTCAGCGTCACAATCTTACTGCCCGCCTTGCAGGTTTCGGTTTCGGAAGCGCTTACCGTAAAGGTTACCACACCTTCCACGCCGTTGACCCGCACCTGCCCGCTTTGGTCTACGGAAGCGATGCGGTCATCGGAGGAGGCATAAGTCAAAACTCCGTCCCCGTCCGTCTTCGCGTTCAGATTGAAGCCCTTATCGGTAACTTTCCGCGTGTACCTGGTGTAATTCGTCGTCACCGTCTGCTCTTTTTTTATCTTCGGTTCTTCCTCTTTTGGCAGTTCCGGCTGCGAAGACGCGTTGTTTCCGCTTGGTTTCCTGCAGGCTGCATCAGGCATCCCGCTGTAAATCGGGATTTCAAAAATCATCGGACTGTCGAGCAGGCTGAGATAGCCCTTGCGCAGTGCTGCCGCCTCACTTTCGGCTCCCTGCACATTGGTCATGTACTGCCCCTCTCCGACATCTTCCAAGCCGTTCATCACGTTCCACTTTTTGAAATAGAGCGTATTTTTGTTCTGCTTCACATAGTTCTCGCTGTAAAACAGCGCGCCGCCCAGCAGCGAAGCAAAGTGGCCGTCCCAGGGACGTTGATAACTTCCGCTTCGCGAAGCGTACCAAAGGCCGCGGGTCACCGCGCTCATCGAGGCGGTCTTATACGCGCCGATATTATAATAATTGTAATAGCCCTCATAGCCGCTGACAGTGCCGGAAATACATTTTCCCGTTCCGGATGTGCCCTGCTCGACCAGAATCATCGACGCGAGTACATAAGGATTGACTGTTGCCGTTCTGCCTGCTTCCATCAGCGCATCGGCATAAGTCGCAAAGCCCGTCTCCGGGAAGGCCGCGTCCAAAAATGTGCCGGAAACGACCGCTGCGAGTCCCGCGCTCGTCTGGGTCTCCGCGTCATAGGTATGGGTCAGGAATTGAAAGATTCCGATCTGATTGATAAAATTCCGCGGATCCAGATAGTAGGCGATGATCTTCTCCGAAGCGGCTGCCCAGCCTCCGCTGTCAAAACTGGTATACTTGCCCGTCTGTGGGTCATAGGCTCCCGCGGCTTGGGATTTCCACGAGGAAGGTGCGGACGACGAAACCAGTGATTTGCCTAGCTTTCCCTCACGCTCCAACACATCGTTCCACGACAGCCCCGTCCGCGCCGCTCGAAAATTCCAGTTCGGATATTTCGCGTGCAGCGTCCTGAGATACGGCTTATAGCTCTCCGGGAAGCCCTGCGCGTCCAAATAAGCTTCAAATTTTGCGTCGGTTTCATATTCCTCATGGCTGCTTACCACGATGAATTCCGCCGCGACATAGCCGTTGATTCCGTTATATTCCATGTAGTACCACGTCTTACCGTCGTTTCCGGTCACCATATCCAAAATATTGATTTCTTTATTGATGGACAACAGCCCTATCGACCGGTAACTCGTACCCGGACCGCTGCGGATATTCAGCGCCGTTGTCGCGACTGTGCCGGTTTGCCCTGCCGCGAAGGCAAACTGCGCGCTCATCAAAAAAATACAGCAGATTACCGCGAGTAACGCCAATCCCCAAAAAAACTTTCTCCGTTCTCTACTCCTCGCAATCAAATCTTTTCCTCCATACTCCGTTGTCTTTGTCATCTTCCCGGTCTTTGTCCCTGCCGTTTTCGGCGTCCGTCCCGCACGTATGCTGCTCTCTTTCTGCCCGAAGCTGCCTGCCTGCGAGGCGTCGCGCGCCTGTTATTTGTCCGGGCCCAATCGACCGTCGTTATAGTGCTTGCGGCAGAGCGATACATACATGTCGTTGCCGCCGACTACAATCTGTTCGCCCTGCTTGACAAACTGTCCGTCAACGATACGCGCTACCATCGTCGCCTTACGGCCGCACCAGCAGATCGTCTTGATTTCTTCGATCTTATCCGCGTATATCAGCATATAGTATGACCCCTCAAACAACTCGTTGCGAAAGTCGTTTTTGAGTCCGTAAGCCAACACCGGCACATCGAAGCTGTCCACGATCTCCACCAGTTCCTGCACATGATGCTTTTTGAGGAACTGACACTCATCGATCAGTACGCAGTCAATCTTGCGCTTCTCGCTTTCCCGCATATACAGTTCCAAAATATTGGTGTCATCGCCTACGATCATCGCCTCCCGCTGAATCCCGATTCTAGAGGTGATCAGTCCGGTTCCGTACCGATCGTCCGTTGCCGGAATCAGCGTCAAAACCTGCTTGCCGCGTTCCTCGTAATTATATGCAACCTTGATCAGTTCGATCGACTTGCCCGCGTTCATCGTGCTGTATCGATAATATAACTGTGCCATTTGCTTTTTGTCCTCCTGTCGTCCGCGTGCTCTGCCTGCCCGGTCATTTTGCGCCGGCAATCCTTTGGCATCCGCGGTTCTTCTATCTCTATTTTACTGGAAAACGGATAGAAAAGCAAATAAATCTTGGATACCGAAAAAAAATGCAGATATCCTATTTACAATACTTCGGTTAACCGATATAATCATAGTATGGAGGTAGGAACCATGTATCTCAACGATTTACTGATTGAAAAGAAAATATCCAAATACCGTCTTGCGAAGGAAAGCGGCATTCCTCAAACTACGATTGCCGATATCTGCAGCGGCAAGTCCCGTATTGAAAAATGCTCTGCCGACACCATATACAAGATTGCAAAAGCGCTTGGCGTTTCCATGGAGAGCCTGATCGAGCAGGAAAGTGAGAATGCAGCGATACAGCCGAAAAGGCCATCCTTTGAGGTATTCAAAAGCAATGTGTGTCACCTTGTAAAAGATAAGGGCGACATTGATTTTATGATTGAAACACTTACAACCGATGAGGTCAGGACTTTGTACATCCGCAGATGGTACGCAGAGGCCTTTTATCTCCTTGCTATGGTAGATTATCTGTCCAGAGTAAATCAAGTGCCACTTTGTACGAAGTATAACGATATTCGTGCCCAAAAGCTGAGGGAAGTCATCTACCCTTCAGGCGTAGTTCTTTCTGATCAGGCTATGAAAACCGATAAGTTCCGCAAAGCGTGTATGAAAAATGCCATACCGGAGTTTTTACGCTTTAATATTGTAGAAAGCGAGGTAAGAAATGTCTACTGATCTTGTATTCACAAAAGAAAATTTAGACTTCTATTTGAGCCGGCTTGCAAAGGAATTTCGGAAGCTGAACGGTACAAAAGCTTCTGCTGAGGTTGTACTAATTGGCGGAGCCGCTGTTCTTGCCAACTATGGTTTTCGTGACATGACCTATGATATTGACGCAATGATTCGCGCGTCTTCTTATATGAAAGACGCTATTAACCGAGTCGGCGATGAAATGGGGCTTCCAAATGGCTGGCTCAATTCAGATTTTACAAAAACAAAGTCCTATTCTCCAAAACTGCTGCAATATTCGAAATATTATAAACGTTTCGGATATGTTTTGGAAGTCCGCACCGTTTCAGAAGAATACCTTGTGGCAATGAAACTGATGTCTGGGCGTCAATATAAAAATGATATATCGGATATCATCGGTATCCTTCGAGAGCAAAAAGAACGCGGGAAACCGCTTACGCTCGAAAGGATAAAAACCGCTGTATGTGATCTTTATGACTGTTGGGACAATCTTCCGCAGGATTCAAGAGGCTTGATTGCGGAGGTTATGCGAGACGAACAATATGAAGCGTTGTACGAACAATACAGAAGCAACGAAAGAATTGCAACAGAGTCTTTACTCGATTTTGAAAAAACATATCCCGGCGTTGCCAACACAGATAATGTGAATGACATTATCCGAAATCTGAAAAAACGCAAAGAGCAAGGGCTCTGAATTACAAATTATTTTCCCTGAAAATTACGAAACGAAAGAGGTTTTTTTATGGATGCGATTCTCATTCTGATCTTAAAATGTCTGCTGCTTGGCGTCATCTGGGCCGCCCTGCTGATCCCGGTGATCTTTAACCGCGGCGGCTGGCTCAAATACATCATTACCGTTCTCATCGCGGCGATCGCCTGTTTCTTCCTGCGCGGCCACGCGGCAATCATCAATAAAATGACCCTGATTGCTCTGATCGCCCTTGTCGTCTCATGGATTGTTTCCATGGCTGTGTTTGACAAGGAATCCAAAGTCAAGTCCAAGGTCATTTCCTTTGCCTGCGTGATGGCAGCTGTCGCTTACCTGATCTCCAACTTTATCTCATTTGGGATCCTGTAGGCACCGGCCTCAGCCTGTATGTCTTTCAGCAAGACCCGAACCTGAAAAATTTTTTGATGCATTTGATGCATAAGACTGCTATCTTTTTGCGTTTTAGACCGGAAAAAAAGCATGTCGGAGCGCTTCTGCTCTCTTGACTGACGCATTTCCGGTCTTTTTTGACCGATGCGTTCCTCCATTTTTTACAAATTTCGACATTTTTCGCGCGATTTCGACGATTTTCTCGCACCCATCCGGGTCTGTCCCACTCGGCTGCCCTCTCTTTTTCTCTCGCGTGATGCTTTTTTTCGGCTCAAACTTCAATTTAGATCTAGTTCTATGCAGCAAGACTTTTTCGCAGATCTTCGGGCTTCGCATTGCTGTGTAAGAGGACGCTTGTTTTATTCCAAAGCAGATCCTATAGGCATTTTACGTATGCCGAGTTTCTCCATCCGGGAGATCAAAGTCGTGCGTTTCATACCTAAGATCTCCGCAGCGCCGCCTTTGCCGGATATCTTGCCTCCGCAGTGAGCCAGCACCTCTTCAATGTAGCTGCGTTCCATCTCTTCCAGCGTCAAAAAATCTGTAGGCGCTGAAAGTGCTTGTGTGTAGGCTTTAATAGTTTTTTGTTCATTATCCTTTTGTGGTTCATTCTCTGTATGGAACTCACTCTTGTATTTGTCAAAGTCAATTTTGACAATATTATCATCCGAAAAAAGGACTGCCTTCTGCAATAAGTTTTCCATTTCGCGAATATTGCCTGGCCAAGGATAAGACATCATTCCTCTGAAAGTGTCCTGATCTATTCTGTAGTTAGACTTTCCGAGCTGTTTACAGTACTTCCTGATAAAAAAGTCTGCCAATGCTGGGATATCGTTTTTTCTTTTCCGCAGCGGAGGGATTGATAATTGTACAACATTTAACCTATAAAACAGATCTTTGCGGAAATTTTCTTTTAATACTTCTTCTTTTAAATCTTTATTGGTCGCAGCAATTAGCCGAAAATCTACATGTACAGATTCTGTGCCGCCAACTCTCATAAGCTCATGCTCTTGCAGTACACGAAGAAGCTTCACTTGAGAAAGCAGAGAAAGCTCACCAATTTCATCTAAAAAAACAGTCCCACCTTCTGCCATTTCAAAATATCCTTTTTTCCTTTGGGTTGCTCCAGTAAAGCTTCCTTTTTCGTATCCAAACAGTTCGCTTTCAATTAAGCTTTCTGGAATTGCGCCACAATTTATTTTAATAAAAGTCTTTTTATAGTCGCTATGTTCAAATACTTCGCGAGCAAACATTTCCTTTCCTACACCAGTTTCCCCTGTTATTAAGACTGGGATATTAGTTTTTGCAACTTTTGAAATTTGCTCTAATATAAAACGCACCTCGTCATCTTTTGTTTCACAATAACGACAGTCTTGTTTTTCTTCTTCACTTTCCGTTAGAATATCAGTAGCCTGTAATTTTACTGCCATTTGGTTATAATTTATAGCCGAAAGCAGTGGGTCACACATCTTTTTTGCAAATTCTTCTACATATTTTACATCACCTTCTGAAATTCTTCTGTCTGAAAAATAACTTTGTAAATACAGAACTGCCATTACATAATTTCCTTGTATAAAAGGAATTGCTAAATAAAAGGATGGCTCTTCCAAGAGAAAATTCATCGCTTTATTCATGCTATTTCTTTGATTTTCTGGCCTATCATAAATAATAATTTCTTTTGTTTTTATGGTCTGCTGTATAATTTTTTCAATTCTTTGTAGTTCTGCATTCTTTCTGTTTTTTTTATCTATATTTTGCACAAGCTTTAGCTCAATTTCTTTCTTTCTAACAATTGCAAAAACTCCGCTTTCCGCCGCAAAAGTTCTGCACATACTGCTAAGCAATCGAGTCTGTTGCCGTTCTTCATTAATGATTTCCCGCAATTCAAGCCACGTTGTCTCAAGTTCCAAATGTAAATTTTTCTCGTTTCTTTCATGCAACGTGAACTTTTTAAGTTGACTTGGAAATTTCTTTTTTTCCCTTTCTGTCGAAAGGTTCCATGCGCGATTTGCAAATATTTCCGATTCATCCATATCACCGTTCTGGTAATATAATTTTGCTAAGAGTAAATAAGATTTACCTAGTTCATGCACATTTCCTGATGTTTCAAGCAAATAAATGCTAGCTTTAATGTCTTTTATTATTTCACCTGTGAAAGCTCTCTCCCGTTTTTTATTTTCTGCTAAGTGACGATATGCAATTCCTCTTAAATGCACGTTCTTTGACGTCAAATATTTTTTAAGTTCCCCACCGTACGTAAATCCAGAAATCTCAGGAAGATTTTCTTCTTGGATTCCTTTCAACGCTTCTAAAACAAATGGTGATGCAACAATTGGTGTAAAACAATCATCTATGGCAATTTGACGCGCCTTTATCAATACTTCTTTACACTTTTCAAAATTTCTTCTCCGCTCTTCCAAATAGCAGATGCCCATCAGTGCATAGTACATCCCCCATCCGTATTCTAATCGTTTTCCTTCTTGATACGCTTCATTTAAAATTTTTTCTGCAGTTTCGTCCTGTTCAAGATATAAGTAAACTCTTCCAATAATAGCCTTTAATAGATTTGACGCCATGTTATCCTTGTCACGAACTGCATGCCTGTAAATCATTTCTGCCAAAGCTAACGCCTTTTCGGGTTCACCCATAAAAAAATAGCTAAAAATGATAGGTGGATATGCAAATGTAATAATATCGCCATCTTTTCTATTTTCAATTGCAAGAATAAAGCTTTCATAATAGGCAACTGTCTTCCGAAAATCACCTTCGAGATAATAATGCCACCCAATTAAAGGAACTGCCTCTGGTTCATGTCCCTCATAATTGAATTGTTTCATATATTTTATCCCTTTACTTCGCAGAATTTCTCCTTCTTCAAGGCTACCGGCAAAATGTTCTCCCATTCCCGCATAGAGCATTAAAAGTGCATCTTCTGCGTTCAAATTCGATTGCGTTATCATGCGAACTGTATCTTGCTGCATTCTTAATGTTTCTTCTGGGCTAATACCTCGCATGAATTCTAATTTGCTGAGCTTTAATACACTCTTCACCATAATGCGCTTGCGTTGCTGTATCTCAATTTCCTTAGACAGCATTGCGGTATATCTGTATATTTGTATAGCCAGATCAATATTCTTTTTCTTCTCTGCATACTCTCCAATTATAAGGCTCAAATTAAGACAATCAAGTTTTGTCTTTTCCAAAGAAGCAGATATATTCAATAAATAGTTCTTATACTCGTAAAACTTTTTTCCATAATTCTTGAGAGAAAAAAAAATCGGCTTCACGAAGTCCTTAAGATCAATATCTTCTGCGGCATTTTCAACGTGAAATGAATATTTTCCGCCATTGCACCGCATCTCGTTGAGAGCATTTGTTTCTTCTATTAGAATATCAAATTCTACCTCCGTCAAAGAAAAGATATCTTTAATATCTCTTTTAGAAAGTTCTGTATTTAAAATTGACAGAATACTTTTAATTTTGAGATTCTTTAAGTACAATGCTGATTCATTCATATAAAATTCACCTGCTTTCTTGATACTAGGATTATTATATCAAATGGACAGTATTTGTAAAGGAAAGGCGTTATTTTCAGTATCTTTTTCCTTTAGTACCCGAATAACGCCTTTCTTACTACACATCTTCAACTGTTTACGATATTACTATTTTCTCTTTCATTTTCCAGTGAATTCTGTTTCAACATTACCTATGCTGCGCGGATCCAAGAAAAAGATTTTCGTATTACCTGCCCCTCGATCCGGCTCATCATACGACGTTTTAAATTTTTCCTTTGCAATCTCAAGCATTTCGTCTACATTCTCAACCTCATAACAAATGTGGTGAATTCCCGGACCATGATTTTTTAAAAAATTCCAACTCGGTCCAGGAGCAATCGGATGAACAATTTCAAGCATGATATCACCGCATTGATAAAAGGCGATCTCACATCCGTATGCGGCTACAGTCTCATCTTTCAAATGCTTTAATCCAAGATATTCGCCATACATTTTCTTTCCCTGCTGGAAGTCAGAAACAACAATCCCTATGTGGTCGATTTTTTTAATCATATTCTCACCTATTTGACTTCGATTAATACGCCATCTCCTTGCGCCAACCCTCCGCATAAACAAGCGATACCTTTCCCACCGCCTCTTCTTCTAAGCTCGTACATGAGAGTCATGATAAGGCGCAATCCTGTCGCACCCATAGGATGTCCAATTGCAACAGCACCACCATTTACATTGCAGATTTCTCTCAAATGTGCTTGCACCTTTTCATCCCCATTTGCGATAATTTTAGTTGATACTAAAGGCATTGCGGCAAAAGCTTCATTAATTTCGAGTAAATCTAAGTTCTCCGGTTTCATATGATTTCTTTCCAACAATTTGTTTGTTACTAATGCAGGTACTGTTGGAATGTTTTCATATTCCGCGCAAGCACAGCTAAAATCTCTTATATACGCCAATATTTCCAAACCGCATTTTTCTGCCTTTTCTTCAGTCATAATAAGTATTGCAGATGCGCCAGCATTCAGTCCAGGTGCATTTCCTGCCGTGATAGCATCTGTCCCATATACCGGCTTTAAAGAAGCTAGTTTTTCAATTGTCGTTTCTGGGCGAGGGGACTGATCCTCTTCAATAACAATTTCTTGTCCTTTTGGTCCAATAACAGTATATGGAACTATTTCGTCTTTAAATTTTCCCGCATCATGAGCTGCCTTATACGTTTGTTGGCTTCTCACTGACCACTGATCCATTTCTTCTCTTGTCACACCATATTTTTTTGCAACGTTGTCTGTATCGACGGAAACAGGTCCAAAACCCGGATAATTAAACCCAGCTGCTACATCATAGAGCTTCCAATCACCCATTTTTTTACCCCAACGTACACCTTGCAACATGTGCGGAATATTCGAAAGATTTTCTGCACCAGCACAAAGCGCAACTTCGATCTCACCTGCCTGAATTTCTCTGCAAGCCCACATCAGCCCCGTCATAGAAGAGCAACACGCTCTATCCACAGTCACAGAAGTTGTCGTTGCTGGAAAGCCTGCTTTTAAGAGGGCCTGTCTAATAGGTACATTGACATATGGCCCAACTTCAGCATGAATTGCAGTCCCATATGTAATGAATTCAACTTCTTCTTTTGGGAAGTTAACTTTCTCCAACACATCCACTAAAGTTTTTTGCGCTAGCACATAGCTTGGAATATCTTTCATTGCACCACCAAATTTGTCAAATGGTGTACGGCAAGCACTGACAATAACAATATTACTTTTTTTATCCATATTTATAATCTCCTCTTTTAGCCCGTAATGCTCGGAATCCACAATGAGAATTCCGGCCAGAAAGTCGTAATCAATAATACCGGAAGGCAGCACGCATAGAACGGCAGTAACGGTTTCATAATCTCATCAAT
>ERZ857480.55001-NODE-85127-length-59034-cov-22.9851_pt1 | contig 59034 bp, 48 predicted proteins | sample MGYA00519767_ERZ857480 | MGnify/ENA primary metagenome ERZ857480 (study PRJEB31778, sample SAMEA3449210) | human gut metagenome | biome: human gut; feature: human-associated habitat; material: faeces | place: United Kingdom | collected 2010/2012 ...
CCGATCCCGGAAGTGTCCGTAAATACAAGAAAAGGCGTAGTCGTCAACTACGCCCCCTGTGAACTCGCTGTATAAAAAGCGAGTGTTCTTACAGCCTTTCAAATGCTATAAGAACACTCGATTTGGTTGCGGAGACAGGATTTGAACCTGCGACCTCCGGGTTATGAGCCCGACGAGCTACCGAACTGCTCCACTCCGCGATATGAAATTGACCCCTCAAGGCTCATATACTATAACATATGAGCCTTGGGTTGTCAAGTGTTATTTTAGCGCTCGGAAACAGAAGATTCTTCCTTTTCTGAGACGTCCAGTGTCTCAACTGCCTCGGCGCGGCCATTTTGCAGCTTGAGCTCGGCGAGGATGTCTGCCAGCAGCTCATCCGTGGTGGGCTTGGCCGGGGCTTCCGGCTCGGGCTCTTTTTCTTTCTTGCGGTTGAAGCGGTTGATGATCTTCACCATCCAGAACACGACGAATGAAATACACAGGAAGTTGATGATGGACATGATCAAATCGCCGATCGGGAACACGCCGACGGTCACGCCGGAGAAGTCCAGCCCGCCGATGATGAGCGAGATGAGCGGATTGATGATGTCGTTGACGAGCGCGGTGACGATGGCCGTGAACGCGCCGCCGACTACGACGCCGACGGCCAGGTCAATGACGTTGCCGCGCGAGATGAAAACCTTGAATTCGTCGAGCCAACTGGGCTTTTTCATGATACAGACTCCCCTGTTTTTTCTGTAGTTTCAGTGCTTGGGCACGAGGACTTCCGTGCCGCCCATGTACGCGCGCAGCGCCTCGGGAATGACGACGCTGCCGTCGGGCTGCAGATTGTTCTCGAGGAACGCGATGAGCATGCGCGGCGGGGCGACGCAGGTGTTATTGAGTGTGTGGGCGAGATAATTCTTGCCGTCCTTGCCCTTAACGCGGATGTGCAGACGGCGGGCCTGCGCATCGCCGAGGTTCGAGCAGGAGCACACCTCAAAATATTTCTGCTGGCGCGGGCTCCAGGCCTCAATGTCGCAGGACTTGACCTTCAGGTCGGCGAGGTCACCGGAGCAGCACTCGAGCTGGCGTACCGGGATGTCCAGGCTGCGGAAGAGCTCAACGGAGTAGCGCCAGAGCTTCTCGTACCAGTCCATGCTCTCCTCCGGGCGGCAGACGACGATCATCTCCTGCTTTTCAAACTGGTGGATGCGGTACACGCCGCGCTCTTCGATGCCGTGCGCGCCTTTTTCCTTGCGGAAGCAGGGCGAGTAGGACGTCATCGTCTGCGGCAGCTGATCCTCGGTGAGGATCTGGTCGATGTATCGGCCGATCATGGAATGCTCGCTCGTGCCGATGAGATAGAGGTCCTCGCCCTCAATCTTGTACATCATGGCATCCATGTCCGTTTGGCTCATGACGCCCTCGACCACATTGCCGTGGATCATGAACGGCGGGATGCAGTAAGTAAAGCCCTTGCCGATCATGAAATCGCGCGCGTAGGCCAGCACTGCCTCGTGCAGGCGGGCAATATCGCCCATGAGATAGTAAAATCCGTTGCCGGAGACACGGCGCGCGGCGTCGAGATCGATGCCGTCAAAGCGCTCCATGATCTCCGTGTGGTACGGGATCGGGAAATCCGGCACGACGGCCTCGCCGAAGCGCTGCACCTCCACATTGCAGCTATCGTCCGGGCCGAGCGGCACGCTGGGGTCGATGATCTGCGGGATGGTGAGCATGATCTTGTGAATTTTCGCCTCGAGCTCTTCCTCCTGCTTTTCGAGCTCGGCCAGACGCGCCGCCTGCGCGGTGACCTGCGCCTTGACTGCCTCGGCCTCCTCAAGTTTGGATGGGTCCTTTTTCGCCTGGCCCATGAGCATGCCGATCTTTTTCGACAGGGCGTTGCGCTCTGCGCGCAGGTTCGACGCCTCGTTGATTGCGGCGCGGTTGGCCTTGTCAAGCTCGATCACTTCGTCGACGAGCGGGAGCTTGGCGTCCTGAAACTTTTTGCGGATGTTTTCCCGAACCAGATCGGGGTTTTCGCGGATCAATCGAATGTCAATCATGGTGTCTCTGTCTCCTCTACATTCTATGTATATCAGTTCCTGCGGCCGATGGCCTCGAGTGCCTGCAGCAGCGCCTCGCGGTCGTCCGCGTCGTAGTATTCGAGTTCGATGCGCCCGGTCTTGCGGCCCTGCGTCATGCGCACCTTGCGGCCGAGTACTTGCTCAAGATGCCGTGCGCATTCGCCGAGATAATCCACACCAGCGGGCTTTTTCGCCGGTTTTTCCTGCGTATCTTTGAGCAGCTGCGCGGCCAGTGCCTCTGCCCGGCGCACAGACAGGCCCTTTTCAATCACGGTTTTCGCCGCGGCGAGCTGCATTTCCGGGTCGCCGAGCGGCAGGAGCGCACGCGCGTGCCCAGCGGACAGTGTGCCGTCCTCGACGAGCTTTAATACCGGCTCAGATAAAGCCAGCAGCCGTGTCGCGTTGGCGACGGCGGGGCGTGATTTGCCCACGCTCTGCGCCACATCATCCTGCGTCATGCCGTAGACATCCTGCAGGGCTCGGTAGCCTTTGGCCTCCTCAATGGGGTTCAGATCCTCTCGCTGAAGGTTTTCGACCAGCGCCATCTCCATGGCGCGCTGCTCGTCTGCCGTCAGGATGCGCACCGGTACTTCCTTGAGACCAGCCATGCGGCTGGCGCGCCAGCGGCGCTCGCCCGCGATGATCTGATAGAATCCGCTGTCAAGCGGCCGGACCGTGATCGGCTGGATGAGCCCGTAGGTGCGGATGGACTCCGCGAGCATTTCCAGCGCTTCGGGGTCAAAGCGCTTGCGCGGCTGGTCGGCGCGCGGCTCGATCTTTTCGATCGGCAATAAATCAGGCGCAGTCTCCTCACGCTCCGGCTGCGGGGACGGATATTCCTCACCGAAGAGCGCGCCGAGGCCCATGCCGAGGCCCTTCTTTCCGTCTTTACCCATGTTTCACCTCCGTAGCGGCAGCCGCTGCTTCCTGCGCCGCTTTCGCCGCCTTTTCCTCGCGCTTGATGAGCTCACCTGCCAGATGCAGGTATGCCCGCGCACCCTTGGACTCTTTGTCATAGGCGATGGCGGGTTTGCGGTGGCTCGGCGCCTCGGACAGGCGCACGTTGCGCGGGATCATGGTCTTATAGACCTTTTTGCCGAAGAACTTGCGCACCTCGTTCACGACCTGGTCGGACAGCTTGGTGCGGCCGTCGTACATGGTCATGACGATGCCCTGCACCGTCAGCTCCGGGTTCAGGCGCTTGTTGCACATTTTGATGCTGCGCATGAGGTCGGCTATGCCCTCAAGCGCGTAGTATTCGCACTGCACCGGGATAAGCACGCTGTCGGCCGCGACGAGCGCGTTGATCGTCAGCAGCTCGAGCGACGGCGGGCAGTCGATGAGGATGAAGTCGTAATCGCTCTGTACCGCGGCGAGCGCAGTTTTCATGATGTATTCCCGCTGCTCGGAGCTCACGAGCTCCACGGAGCAGCCGGAGAGATTCATATTTGCCGGCAGCACGTCGCCGTATTTTGTGCTGCGGATGCAGTCAGCGGCGGCCGCGCCGTTCATCAGCATGTCATAGCAATTGGGCGTCGCGGTTTTGTCCACGCCCATGCCGGAGGTGCTGTTGCCCTGTGGGTCGCAGTCGACGAGGAGCACGCGCCGCCCGCGCTTTTTGAGCGCACAGGTCAGATTCACACACGTGGTTGTCTTGCCGACTCCGCCTTTCTGGTTGGCGACGGCAATGATTTTGCCCATGGTTTGCCTCCCTGAATTGTGTTTGCCGCTATTATACCAGCGCGCGGCCGCGTTTTCAACTGTCTGGGGGCCCCGCGGCAAATTTTTGTGCTGTTTCACGTGAAACAATGCGAAACGCGGCAGGTGTGTTTCACGTGAAACATTGCCTCAGGACAAAAACATGTCCACGTCGCCGATGGTCAGCCCGTCGTGCAGCGCGAGATTGATGCCGTAGCCGATGAGCTTTGCCGCATCCCGCACCACTGCGTCAATATCACGCGGAGTGACGAACATCTGCGCCGCGCGTGGATCGTCCGAAAAGCCGCCCGCGTCGATCACGGTCGGCAGACCGATGGCTGCGACCGGGATGCCGAGCGTATTGCGGCTCAAGCCGGTGCGGTCATTGCCGACGCCGCTGCCGGGCGTGATGCCGGTGTCCGTGAGCTGAACGGTACGGCCGAGCCGGTCGAGCTGTGCGCAGGCGAGTGCGTCCACGGCGATGATGGCGTCCGGGTGCAGGTGGCCTGCGAGCGCGCGGATCATATCGGCGGATTCCACACCAGTCGTACCGAGCACGCCGGCTGCGAGTGCAGCCACGGACCGGAACTGCCCAAAATGCTCCGGGAGCTGCTCGCGCAGGTGCCGCGTGACCATGACGCTGTCAATCGCATCAGGGCCGACGGCGTCGGGCGTGATCTCCCGGTTGCCGAGGCCGACGACGAGCACGGACGCGCCCGGCATCAGCGGCAGCACGCCGCGCAGCAGCTCGGCGAGCGTCTGCGCCGCGTTTTCAAATGCGTCGTCCTCGCGCCGCAGCAGCGGGTCGAGTGCAAGGGTGTAGTAGTCACCGATTGGTTTACATAATGCATTTTCGCCGGCGACGTCGAGTACATGTACCTCGGTCACGGCAAAGCCGCGGCGCTCGGTCTCCTCGGCGCGCACGCCGGGCAGCTCCGTCACGGCGGCAGCGCTGCGGTGGATGGCTTCGGCCTCGACAGCGAGGTCGGTGCGGGGGAAATTCGGCATAACAGGCTCCTTTCTGACGCCACATCTTGTGGCTCACAGGAAGCGTTGCCACAAATGGATACAATTATAATGAAAATTGAAAAAAAGGCTTGCAATTTGCAGGGTTTGATGATATCATCAACACTTGCAGAACATTGCACGGTCATATCCATGACTGAATTTTATAGGAGGAGGTGGCGATTGAGAAATGCCGAACATCAAGTCCGCAATGAAGAGAGACGAAAAGTCCAAGCTGCAGAATCTGAAAAACAAGGCTGAGAAATCCGCCCTGAAGACCAACCTGAAGAAGTTTGATGCGGCTGTTGCCGAAGGCAACCGTGACGCAGCCGTCAGTACCTATAAAGTTGCTGTCCAGGCTGTTGACCGCGCGGCCGGCAAGGGTCTGATCCACAAGAACAACGCAGCGCACAAGAAGTCTGCGATGGCTCAGAAAATGAACGAGCTTGGCTGATCACAGAATCTCGGGGGCATGGCAGTTTGCCATGCCCTTTTTGCTACCCTGACAGGAGGCTGACTATGAAAAAACGTATGATGCTGATCATCAACCCCATGGCCGGACGCAGCGGCTACAAGACCGGCTTCGGCGAGGTGATGAACATTCTCGACAGCGGCGGATACCTGACGACGGTGTACTTCACGCAGGGCCGCGGCGACGCGACGGTGATGGCGGCACAGCACGCGGCGGAGTATGACACCGTGGCCTGCATCGGTGGCGACGGCACGCTCAGCGAGGTCGTCTCGGGTCTGATGCAGGTGCCGAACCCGCCCCCGCTGGGCTATATCCCGATGGGCACGACCAACGACGTGGCCTCGACGCTCGGCCTGCCGAAAAACGCGACGGATGCGGCCCTGCGTATCGTGACCGGCACGCCGACGGCGTTTGACGTCGGCAGCTTCGGCGACCAGAGCTTTTTCACCTACGTGGCGGCGTTCGGCGCGTTTACGGCCGTGAGCTATGAGACGCCGCAGAACGAAAAGCAGGCGCTCGGCCACCTGGCCTATGTGCTTGAGGCGATGGGCCGGCTCAACAGCATCGACCATTACTGCGCGCACGTGGAGTATGACGGCGGCACGGTCGACGGCGACTTCATCTTCGGCGGCGTGTCGAACTCGACCTCTGTGGCTGGTATGGTGCGTCTGCGCAAGGATCTTGTGAGTCTGGGCGACGGCCTGTTTGAGACGCTGCTCATCCGCCGCCCGAAGCAGTTCGGCGACCTGAGCCGCATCATCTCGGGCGTGCTCAACCAGAACTATGACAATGAGAATGTCATTCTCGTGCAGTCCAAGACGCTGCGCTTCACGTTTGACGAGCCTGTGGCCTGGACGCGCGATGGCGAGGCCGGCGGCGTGACGACGGACGTGACGCTGCGCAACAACCACGCGGCGATCCATATCATCGCTTAATGGCGGAAAAGATACGCAAAACCGGCGGAAAATCCGCCGGCTTTGCGTTTACGCGCGCAAGAACCGGTTGAAAAAAACGCGCATTGTGCGTATAATAAAGAAGTTATTTTGAAAAATCCATCGGAAACGAGGCTGATGATATGAAAAGACAGCACATCGCCGGCATCTACGCATCCCCGGAGACCTTCGGCGGCCAGACCCTGACCGTCTGCGGCTGGGCGCGCACGATCCGCGACATGAAGAATTTCGGCTTTATCGAGCTCAACGACGGCAGCTGCTTCAAGAGCCTTCAGGTCGTGCTCGAGCGCGGCAAGCTCGAAAATTACGACGAGATCGCCCGCCAGAACGTCGGCGCGGCGTTCATCGTGCACGGCGAGCTCGTGCTCACGCCGGATGCAAAGCAGCCGTTCGAGCTCAAGGCCGACAGCGTCACGGTCGAGGGCGCGTCCGCACCGGACTATCCGCTGCAGAAAAAGCGCCACAGCGTGGAGTTCCTGCGCACGATCCAGCACCTGCGCCCGCGCACGAACCTCTTCAGTGCGACGTTCCGCGTCCGCAGCGTGGCCGCGCAGGCGGTGCACACGTTCTTCCAGGACCGCGGCTTTGTCTACGTCCAGACCCCGATCATCACGGGCTCCGACTGTGAGGGCGCGGGTGAGATGTTCCGCGTCACGACGCTCGACCTCGACAATATCCCGCGCACGGCCGACGGCAAGGTCGATTTCTCCAAGGACTTCTTCGGCAAGAGCACGAACCTGACCGTGTCCGGCCAGCTCAACGCCGAAAACTTCGCGCTCGCCTTTGGCGACGTGTACACCTTCGGCCCCACGTTCCGCGCCGAGAACTCCAACACCCAGCGCCACGCCGCCGAGTTCTGGATGATCGAGCCGGAGATGGCGTTTGCCGACCTCGACGACGATCTCGAGTGCATGGAGGCGATGGTGAAGTTCATCATCAACACCGTGCTCGAAAAGTGCCCGCAGGAGATGGAGTTCTTCAATTCCTTCGTGGACAAGGGCCTGCTCGAGCGCCTGCACAACGTGGTGGACAACGACTTCGGCCGCATCACGTATACCGACGCCGTGAAGCTGCTCAAAGAGTCCGGCCACAAGTTCGACTACCCCGTCGAGTGGGGCATCGACCTGCAGACGGAGCACGAGCGCTACCTGACCGAGCAGGTGTTCAACAAGCCCGTGTTCGTCACGGATTATCCGAAGGAGATCAAGGCATTTTACATGCGCATGAACGACGACGGCAAGACCGTCGCCGCGGCGGACTGCCTCGTGCCGGGCATCGGTGAGATCATCGGCGGCAGCCAGCGCGAGGAGCGGCTCGACCTGCTCACCAAGCGCATGCAGGAGCTTGGCCTGCGCGAGGAAGACTACTGGTGGTACCTCGACCTGCGGCGCTACGGCAGCTGCCGCCACGCCGGATTCGGTCTCGGCTTTGAACGCATGGTCATGTACCTCACCGGCGTGAGCAACATCCGCGACGTGGAGCTGCACCCGCGCACGGTCGGCAACGCGGACTTCTGATCTCGATTTTGTACAAACGACGCCCCCGGAAGCAATCGGCTTCCGAGGGCGTTTTGATGCAAAAACAGGCCCCCGCGGGTGCGGGAGCCTGCTGCATATGGGGTCAGTACGCCTCGATCTCTTGAATGGTCATGTCACGGCCGGAGAGGGGCATGAGTTTTTTCCCGCCGCAGTCCGGGCAGGAGAGATCCTCGACGTCGGCGATGAACTCCGCCTCGCAGTCGAGGCAGCGGGCGCGGCCCGCCTCCGTCTCGACGCGCAGCGGCACGCCGTCATACTCCGTGCCGTCGGTCACGGCGGTCCAGCAGTCGGTGAGAAAGCGCGGGACGACGCCCGAGAGCGTCCCGACGCGGACCGTGATGCTGCGCACGCCCTCGAGCGCCTGCTCGCGGGAGATGTCGCGCACCATTTTGAGCATCGCGTCGCACAGTGCCAGCTCGTGCATTACTTGCTGACCGCCTTTTTCACGATGCTGCCCGCGCGCTTGACGACACCCTCGGCGACCTTGATCGGCATGGTCTCATACGAGCCTGCGTGCCAGTCGCGCACCTTCTTGAGATGGATGGCGTCGAACTTGCACTTCGTGGTGCACAGGCCGCAGCCGATGCACAGGTAGCTGTCCACCTTCGTGGCGCCGCAGCCGAGGCAGCGGGCGCACTCTTTGCGCACCTGCTCTTCCGTGAACGTGACGCGCGCGTCGGAGAAGGTCTTGGCCTTGGCGGCGTTGTAGCCCGGCGTCTGGCGGTGATCCTTGTCAAAACCGGCCGTCTCGATGAGCACATGGTCCTTATCGAGCGCCTTGTAAACTCTGCGGTCGCGGCCGGCAGTGAGCGTCTGGCCGGGGTGCACATAGCGGTGCAGGCTGATGGCGGCCTCCTTGCCGGCGGCAATGGCGTCGATGGCAAACTTCGGGCCGGTGTAGCAGTCGCCGCCGACGAAGATGTCCGGCTGCGCGGTCTGATAGGTCAGCGCGTCGGCCTCGGCGGTGCCCTTTTTCGTCGTCGTGAGCGCGCCGGTGTCGAGCGAGCCCCAGTCGACCGTCTGGCCGATGGCGCCGATGACGGAATCGACCGCGAGCGTCTCAAATTCGCCGGTACCGACGGGCTTGCGGCGGCCCTTCTCGTCCGGTTCGCCGAGCGTCATGCGCTCGACCCGGATGCCGGTGACCTTGCCGTCCGCGCCGAGGATCTCGACCGGAGCGGTCAGGAAGCGGAACTGCACGCCCTCTTCCATCGCCTCTTTGACCTCTTCGGGGTCGGCGGGCAGCTCTGCCTCACTGCGGCGGTAGAGCACGTACGTCTCGTCCGCGCCGAGGCGCACCGCGCTGCGGCAGACGTCCATGGCCACGTTGCCGCCGCCGATGACGGCGCAGCGCTTGCCGATATTCGTCTCCTGGCCGAGGTTCACGGCGCGCAGGAAGTCCACGCCGCCGTAGACGCCCGCGAGCTCCTCGCCCGGGATGCGGAGCTTGGCCGACTTCTGCGCGCCGATGGCGACATAGAAGCCCTTGTAGCCCTGCGCGCGCAGCTGCTCGATGGTGACGTCCTTGCCGACCTCGACGCCGCAGCGGAATTCGACGCCCATCTCGCGCAGGACGTCAATCTCGGCATTGAGCACGTCTTTTTCGAGGCGGAAGCTTGGGATGCCGAGCGTGAGCATGCCGCCGGGCACCGGGTTGCGGTCGAACACGGTCACGGGGTAGCCCTTGTTGGCGAGGTAGTAGGCGCAGCTCATGCCCGCGGGGCCGGCGCCGATGACGGCGATCTTCTCCGTGTACGGGCGGCCGATCTGGTTGAGCAGCTTCGGCACGTAGCGCGTGGCCTCGTGCAGGTCGTGGTCGGCGATGAAGCGCTTGACCTCGTCGATGGCGACGGCCTCGTCCACGTCGCCGCGGGTGCACTCGGCCTCGCAGCGCTTGTTGCAGATGCGGCCGCAGACGGCCGGGAACGGGTTTTCTTTCTTGATGAGCTCGAGCGCGTCCGTGTAGCGGCCCTGCGCGGCGAGTTTCAGGTAGCCCTGCACGGGGATGTGCGCGGGGCAGGCGGTCTTGCACGGGGCGGTGCCGGTGGGCACGACATCCTCGTGGTCCTCGCGGTAGTTCGGGTCCCAGCTGCGCTTCGGGCGCAGGGTCTCGGAGAGCTTGACGTAGTCCGGCTTCTGTGTCAGGTCCTCGGTCGAGCAGAGCTTCTGGCCGAGCTTGAGCGCATTGCCGGGGCAGGTCTCCACGCACTGGCCGCAGGCAACGCACTTGGCCTCGTCCACCTCAGCGACGTAGTTGGAGCGGATCGCGTCGCGCGCGCCATACATCAGGCCCACGCGCAGGCCGAAGCAGGCACAGGCGCAGCAGTTGCAGATGGCCGCGCTCTCGCCCGGCTCTTCAATGTTGACCATGTCGTGCATGAGGCCGTTTTCTTCGGCGCGCTTGATGATCTCGAGCGCCTGCTCGCGCGTGATCTCCTTGGCTCGGCCGGAGCGGATGTAGTGCTCGGCGCCCTTGCCCATCTGGATGCACATGTCCTCATCGAGGTGGCCGCAGCCGTCGCCGATGCTCGTGCGCGATGCGCGGCAGGAGCACGGAGACACGGAGAAGCGGTCGTACTTGTCCAGATAGTGCGAGATGCGCTCAAATTCGTTCACGCCGGGAATGCCCTCGAGCGCGCTCTCGACCGGGATGACGCGCATGAGGCCGTAGCCGTCGGGGATCATGGCGCCCATGTTTGCCGCGAGGTTGCGGGTGTACTCCTCGAACGCGCGGCCGACCTCCGGATGCGTTTCCAGCAGCTCCTTCTGGTTGACCATCATCTCGAGGATGCCGGGCGCGAAGATCTGCATGTAATACGTGTCCTCACCGAGCGTCTCGTCGTGCGTGCGGCGGAAGATGCCGTAATACACGAGGTTGTCGAGCAGGGGCTGCACCTCCTGCACGGTCTTGCCGACTTTCCCGGCCAGGTAGGCCGCAGTGCGCTCCTTGCGCAGGCCGGCCGCGATGGCGACATCCGCTTCCTCGTCGGTCAGGATGCCCGCCATGCAGTAGTATTCGGGCGCATTTTCGTCGATCTTCGTCGTGATGCCGGTGACGCCCCCAATGATTTTCGCCAGCTTCACGATCTTCGGTCTGAGTTGTGCCATGGTCTCTCCTCCTTCATGTTGTTGCGCTGAGATTGTCATCACTATAACATACCCGGTGCGTCTTGGGAACCATATTTTTGTTTCTTGTGCCGAAGTGGGGCGCTTTGCCCCGCGCTGTGCCGTAAAAAAGGCTCCCGCCATTGTGCGGGAGCCCTTTTGTGTGCGTGTCAGAACTTGACGAAGCCGGTGGTCGTGCCCATCGGATAGCCGAGCGTCCACTCCTGTTTTCCGCAGTGGGGACAGACCTCGCCGCGGGCCTTGAGCTCGTCGATGAAGGCCTCGGCGCGCATGATGTACATATTTGTCTTGCGCACGTAGCGGCAGTGCCCGCAGAAGACCACGTAGGTCGCAAAGCTGTCGTAGATGCCGCGGGCGCGTTTTTCCTTTTCCTCGGCGGTCAGCGGCCGGGGATTGACATTGTGATTGACTGCCATGGTTTGCTCCTCCCCTGTCAGATCTGGTGCTCGCGCTTGACGCTGTCATAGTGCTTGTTCAAAAACGGCACGACGACGGAGCGCATGAGCTTCATGTCGAGGTTATAGTAATAGATCACGAACAGCACGGCCAGCGCGCCGCCGGTGATGCCAAAAGCTCGGAACAGGAACTGCGCAAATTTGCATTTCATATCGGTGGACCTCCTTTACCAGCCCATGCTGTCGTCAAAGTCGAGCAGCGACGGATCGACCGGCTCCTCGTGCATGACGTTGATCATGTATTCGTTGACGGTGCGGCGCGCCTCGGCTGGCGAGACGATGCGGTGATCCATCAGCGAGTGCGGCATCCACACCGTGTGGAAGCGCTCATCGTGCTTGCGGATCTCCTCCTCGATCAGGCCCTGCGCACCGGCCATGCCCTTGCAGCCGATGTCGTCGTACATGATGATCATGTCGCAGTTGAACTTCTCCGCCGTCTCCCACATCTGCATGATGTGGCGGTTGCCGCCGACGGTGTGCGTGCGCATCGGGGTGCGGGCGTGCCAGTCGGCCACGTCGCTCATCATGACGTCGCGGTCCTCGGTGTCGACAATGTTGTGGCCGGTGAGCGAGTCCATGTTGATCAGGCACAGGATGCCCCAGCAGTTATACAACCACTGCACGCCGTGCGCGTAGTACGTCGAGCCGCAACTCCAGGCAATGGCGCGGTGGCGCGTGTGCGGGAAGGTGTCGATGTTTTTGCGCACGCACTTGTCAAAGATGCGCGTGATCTTGCGCGAGGCTTTGAGGAAGTACTCGTTGCCGCCCTGCTGGTAGAAGTAGATGCGGAACAGACCCTGACACACAGGGTTGAGCGCGCCGTTGTTCGTCTTGGCATAGACGTCCCAGCGCTCGGTCTCCTCGCGGTTGAACTGGTTGGTGTTTTCGATGTGCTGGATGAACGTGTCCCAGTTGAACGGCTGGTGGAACTGCTCCTCGAGGAAGTGGATGGCGTCGTACACCTCGTGCACGCCGAGCTCCTTGCAGGTCGGGTCGTCGTACATGAGCGGGGTCGTGAACGGGTGCACGGCCTTCTTGCCGTCGCTCGAGAGCGCACGGTACATGGCGACGTTGTCCATCATGTTCGCGTCGCAGGGGTTGTTGGTCGTGAGCCAGCAGTTGCCGATGTCGGGGTACTCGCCCTCGACGGCGACACCGGTCTCCACGAGCGGCAGCGTGCACATGTCGCCCGGGATGCCGCAGCTGACGGCCTGGTCGACGTAGTACGAGCCGAGGTTCTTGTTCAGGATCGGCACCATGAACGCCGCGTGCTGCTGGATGTTGATGCCGTAGTAGCCGGGGAAGCCGTAGATGATGTGCTTCGGCAGCGTGTAGTCAAAGGCGATCGTGCGCTCGGTCCACTTGTTCTCGCCGAAGCGGCGGTCGGCGCGGATCTCGCGCCAGAGCGTCGTGATGGAGTCGGACACCATGCAGTCGATGGCCGTCAGGTCGGCGCGCAGGACCATGCCGCGGTCGCCCTCGATCCATTTGTCGACCATCATCGGTGTGGCCAGATAAGCGCTCAGCCAGCGATACTTCCAGAATGCGCGGATCATGCGCACCGGGTCGCGGCCGATGAGCCCGGCCATCTTGCCCCAGGTCTGCAGCCAGCGGGCGAAGGCATAGGCCGTGTCCTTCACGCCGCGCCACTCGCGGTGGCGGTAGAAGTTCGTGCCCTCGATGTACAGGTCGCCGAGATAATGGCACTCGTTGTCACCCCGCAGGAAGTGGCCGAGCGTGCCGTATTCTTCTTTGAGCGTGCGTTTGCGTTTCCACATAGCTGAACCCCTCCCTTATTGCTGCGCCTGGATCTTTTTGATCTCCAGCGACTCGATGAACGCCTGGAACCGGGTACGCAGCTGGCCGGAGGCGGCGCTCGTGTAATCCTTCTCGATCTGGCACACAGGGATGCTGCGCGGCAGCTCATAGCCCTCGTAGAACCACATGCCGTCCTGCGCGCGCTCGTAGCCCCAGTATTCGCAGAACTTCATGTTCTCGACGATGATGCCATCGGCGTGGTATTTCTCCACGAGATCGAAAATGTATTTCTTGCGCGCGATGATGTTTTCGGGGCCCATGGCGCGCGGGCACTGGTTGCGCCACATATAGTAGTCGGCGATGGACTGCAGAACGTCCTTGCCCTCCTCGAGCGGGATCTCCTCGCGGCCGGGCATCGAGCCGAAGCAGTAGCGGTCGGCCACGACGAGTCCGCCGGCCATCTCGCACATTTTCGTGAACTCGGGGTCGTCGATCTCGCTGCCGGCGATGAGCACACGCGCACGGTACCACGGCTTCGGGTCCGGCTCGCGCGTGCGCAGCTCCTGCAGCGTCTCGCGCAGGTAGGGCAGGATGAGATCCTTCGGGCACGTCTGCGTGCACAGCTGGATGACGTGGAATTCATAGCCCGTGATGACGGGGTTTTCCGCCTCGCGCATGGCGTTGATCTCCGTCATGATGCGGCAGACCTCGTTGAACTGCTCAACGGCGCGGCGCAGGTTGTCCTCCGAGAAGTCCACGCCGTAGACCTTCTCGAGCGGCTGAATGATCTTCTGCTCGATCTGGCGGCGGTAGTAGCCCGCGTGCCACTCGGTCTTGCGCAGCGGCATGTCGAGATACGTGCAGAAAAATTTCTCGTTCGGGATCAGCTCGCAGTATTCAAAATACTGCTCCATGCGGTTCATCGTCGTGCAGCACTCCTGCCCGATGAGCGCGGAGATGAAGTTGTAGCCGCCCTCGAACGCGCGCTCGAGGATGCTCTTGGAGTACGGGCACGAGCGGTTGGTCATATAATAGGTAGCCATGTCGGGATTGGTGCAGTTCGGCGCGCGCAGACGCACGCCAAAACACTTGTCCGTATCCAGCAAAACCTCCGGTATGTACGAACAGTTCCATGCCAGCGCCAGGCGCCCGTCCCCACAGGCGGCCTGAACCAGGTCGTTGTTTGCCTGCTGCAGCAGGTTTTCAAAATAGATCAGATGCTTCAGGTCTCTCATTCGCGTATTCCCTCCTTCGATGCACAGATTCCGCGCAGTCGATGAAAATTCGACATTTTGCACAAGCGCAGAACGTTAACGCATATTCATTATAGAACTTTGTCCGAATCATGTCAATATGTGTAACAAATGATTATTAACGGACATTTCGCGTTTTTCTGCCTGAGAGGCGGAAAAACAACAGGAAAGGACTTGCTAAAATATAAACAAAGTGATAAAGTAAACCTGTATATGCAAAAATTTTGCCGGAAAAACCGGTGCTCGGACACGCGCGGGGGAAGCGCCGTCCGCAGGAAAGGGGAACGAAGAAGATGGGTTACATGAAGTATCTCAAGCTCATGAACCGCATGAACGCGGTCACGCAGGTGCCGCAGCCGCCGGTGCCGCAGTTTGAAAAATACTGCAAGCTGTTCGTGACCGACGAAGAGTACGACATCATGATGGGCATGAAGCTGCGCGGCAACACGGAGGCAGAGCTGCGCGCGCTCTACACCGGCAGTGACTGGGCCGGCACGCTCTACGACATGTGCCGCAAGGGCTTCCTGCTGAAGATCTATGACGGCGCCGAGCCGACGTATGACCTCGCGCCGATGCTGCCGGGCTGGTTTGAATTCCCGCTCTCGACCGGTGAGGACAGCGACACGATCCAGAAGGCGTCGGAGCTGTTCACCTCGGCTATCAACATGGTCACGACGCTCAACGTCGAGCCGCTGCGCACGGGCTACGCCGCCATGAACAACCTTAAAAAGCTGCAGGGTGACAAGGGCCACATGGAGGTGGCGCTCCCGCTCGAGGGCAAGGCCGCCGGCAAGGTCGTGCACGTCGACCGCAAGCTCTCCAACGACACGACGAGCGTCGTGCCGAGCTACCAGCTCGAGGCGTACCTCGACAGCCTGCCGGACGATGCGCCCATCAGCGTCATGCACTGCTTCTGCCGCAACATCCGCCGCAGAGAGGGCATGCAGCCCAAGCACCCCACGCCGGACGAGGTGTGCCTGTGTGTCGGCAACATGGCCAAGCAGATCATCGAGTTCGGCATCGGCCGCCAGGTCAGCAAGGCCGAGGCGCGCCGGATCCTCGTTGACTGCGAGAACAAGGGCTGCGTCCACCAGGTGTTCCACTACGCCTGCAACATGGACGAGGAGACGACCGCCATCTGCAACTGCGACACGCAGTGCTGCGAGATGCTCGGCTCCTACACGCGCGGCGGCATGCAGCCGCTGTATATGCGCGCGCACGCAAAGCCCGTCATCGTCCACCCCGAAAACTGCAACGGCTGCAACATCTGCAACCACTTCTGCCCGACGGTGGCCACCGGCTTCAACGCGCAGAGCGGCAAGGTGTTTGTGGAGTACCAGCGCTGCATCGGCTGCGGCGTGTGCGTCACGAAGTGCCCGAAGGACGTGCGCAAGATGGTCGACGGCGACCGCGTGCTCTTCTGCAAGCCGCTCAAGAAGGATCTGGTGCGCGAGCGCAATGTCCGCCGCCAGCCGAAGAAAAAATAAATGCACGAGGCGGCCATTGCCAAGGAGGTCTTTGACATCGCCCAGCAGGCGATGGCGGAAAACGGCCTCACGCGCCTGACGCGCGTTGTCATGGACATCGGCGAATACTCCGCCGTCGTGCCCGAGCAGCTGCAGCTCGTGTTCCGCATTGCGGTGCACAACACCGCCATGGACGGCTGCGCGCTCGAGATCCATGATCTGCCCGGCGAGCTGGGCATGTACGTGCGCACGATCGAGGGCGAGTAGACGCATACATATAAAATTAATAAACAACGCGGCACGCCCGCAGGAACGCTGGTTCCTGCGGGCGTGGTTTTTATTTGACGGGAAAACGGCACCGATCTGTGCCGCGAAAACGGAAAATTCGTCCGGCGCGCATATCCGCACGCAAATCCGCCGACAATAACCGGGAAGCAAATCCCGTAAACTGCGGCTTTGGAGGAATGGATATGTACAAAAAAGATTTTATTGACACCAACGATTTCACAAAACAGGAACTGCTGGACATCATCGACCTGTCGCTCGCCATCAAGCGCGCCATCCGCCGGGGTTATTATCCCCCGCTGATGAAAAATATGAACCTCGGCATGATCTTTCAGCAGTCGAGCACCCGCACGCGCGTGTCGTTCGAGACGGCCATGAGCCAGCTCGGCGGCCACGCGCAGTATCTTGGCCCCGGCATGATCCAGCTCGGCGGTCACGAGACCATTGGCGACACCGGCAAGGTGCTCTCGCGCCTGGTCGACGTGGTCATGGCCCGCGTCATCGAGCACAAGACCATCGTGGAACTCGCCGACGCGTGCACGATCCCGGTCATCAACGGCATGAGCGACTATAATCACCCCACGCAGGAGATCGGCGACCTGTGCACCATCAAGGAAAACCTGCCCGAGGGCAAGCGGCTGGAAGACTGCAAGGTCGTCTTTGTCGGCGACGGCACGCAGGTGTGCGCGTCCCTCGGCTTCATCACCACGAAGCTCGGCATGCACTTTGTGCACTACGGCCCGGAGGGGCACCAGCTCAATGCCGACCATAAGCGCATTCTCGAGGCCAACTGCAAGCTTTCCGGCGGCACCTGGGCCGTCACGGACGAGCGCGACGCCGTGCGCGGCGCGGACTTCATCTATACCGACGTCTGGTACGGCCTGTATGAAAACGAGATGCCCAAGGAAGAGCGCGTGCGCGTCTTTGCGGATTATCAGGTCAACCGCGAGCTCATGCAGCTCGGCGCGCTCGGCTGCAAGTTCCTGCACTGCCTGCCCGCCACGCGCGGCGAGGACGTGACCGACGAGGTTGCCGACTCCGCCGCCTCCCTCTGCTGGGAGCAGGCCGGCAACCGCCTGACGGCCATGCGCGGGCTGCTGGTGTATTTCACGCGCTGCCGCCGCTGCCCGTCGGAGCTGGAGCTCGCCGCGGCGCAGGAGGAGCTCGATACCTTCCTCGACGCGCGGCTCGGCGGCTGCTGACCGGCTGCCAAAGGAGCAGACACCATGGAACAACGGAAAAAATTCCGCCTTGCGGACGTCGTCCTCTCGGTCATCTGCGTCGTGTTCGTGGCGGAGGCGGCGGCGCCCGTCGCCTCTATCGGCAACAGCCAGTATTTCTGGTGGGTGTTCATGATGATCGCCTTTTTGCTGCCCTACGGCATGATCTCGTCCGAGCTCGGCACGACGTACACCGGCGACGGCGGGCTCTATGACTGGATCAACAAGGCGTTTCCGCGCGCAAAGTGGGGCGCGCGCGCCTCGTGGTACTACTGGATCAACTTCCCGCTGTGGATGGCCTCGCTCGCCGTCGTGTGCCCGGAGCTGCTGAGCGTGCTCACGGGGCTGCAGTTCGGGTGGCTGGCAAAGCTCCTCATCGAGCTGGCCTTCATCTGGATCGTCACGTGGATCGCGTTTTACCCCGTGTGCGACAGCATCCTCATCCTCAACATCAGCGCAGCCATCAAAATGATCCTCGCGCTGACGGTCGGCGTGCTCGGCATCGTCTACGTCGTGAAAAACGGCTTTGTCAACGACATGGCCTTCCGCACGTTCCTGCCGGGGTTTGACCTGCACAGTCTGTCGTATATCTCGGTCATCATCTTCAACTTCCTCGGCTTCGAGGTCGTGTGCACGTATGCCGACAACATGCGCGACCCCAAGCGCCAGATCCCGCAGGCCATCATCACCGGCGGCATCGTCATCGCGCTCATCTACCTGTTTTCGGCCTTCGGCATCGGCGCGGCCATCCCTACGCACGAGATCAGCGAGGACTCGGGCCTCATCGACGCCGTCTCGCTCATGACCGGCCGCACGAGCGGCCTGTTCGTCGGCGCGGTGGCGCTGCTGTTTCTTATTACGCTGTTCGGCAACATGATCTCGTGGTCCATGGGCGTGAACTCCACGGCTGCCTACGCCGCCGAAAACGGCGACATGCCGGCCATTTTTGCCCGCCGTTGGGCGAAAAACGACATGCCCATCGGCTCCGCGCTCACGAGCGGCATCGTGGCGAGCGTCGTGTGCATCCTCGGCATCATTATCGAGCTGCTCTCGCCGGACTCGTCCCTGTTCTGGAGCTTTTTCGCGCTCAACCTCGTCATGCTCCTGCTGAGCTATGCGCCCGTGTTCCCGGCGTTTTTGCGCCTGCGGGAGATCGACCCCGATTCCGAGCGGCCGTTTCGCGTGCCGGGCGGGCGCGGGATGCTGCGTGTGCTGGCCTATGTGCCCATGGCGCTCATCCTCATCTCGATCTTCTTCACGGCGGTGCCGCTGTCATTCGACAGCGAGACGCTCTCGGGCTATCTGCCGATCACGATCGGGTCGATCCTCAGCATCGTCATCGGCGAAATTCTCATCGCGGCGCGTGCGCGCCGGCACCATTCTTAGGAGGAACCATTATGGCAAAACGAATCACCGGCTCCACGCCGAAGCTCGACGGCTACCGGATGCCTGCGGAGTTTGAGCCGCAGGCCGGCGTCTGGATGCTCTGGCCGGAGCGCAACGACAACTGGCGCGACGGCGCCAAGCCCGCGCAGAAAGCCTTTCTGGACGTGGCGACGGCCATCTTGCAGTTTGAACCTGTGACGGTCTGCGTCTCCCCGGCGCAGTACCAGAACGCGCGCGAGCGTCTGCCGCGCGCCGTGCGCGTCGTCGAGATGGCGAGCAACGACGCCTGGATCCGCGACTGCGGGCCGACGTTCCTCGTCAACGACAACGGCGGCGTGCGCGCCGTGGACTGGACGTTCAATGCCTGGGGCGGGCTGGTCGACGGGCTCTATTTCCCGTGGGATCTCGACGATCAGGTCGCGCAGAAGGTCTGCGAGATCGAGCGCGTCGATTCCTACCGCACCGAGGGCTTCGTGCTCGAGGGCGGCTCCATCCATGTCGACGGCGAGGGCACCGTGCTCACGACCGAGATGTGCCTGCTGTCCGAGGGGCGCAACCCCGACATGGACCGCGGCGCCATTGAGCGCATGCTCTGCGACTATCTCGGCTGCGAGAAGGTCCTCTGGCTGCGTGACGGCATCGATCCCGAGGAGACCAACGGCCACATCGACGACGTGGCCTGCTTCATCCGCCCGGGCGAGGTCGCCTGCATCTGGACGGACGACCCGCAAAACCCGTTCTATCAGCCGGCGCGCGACGCGTACGACATGCTCTCGCAGGCGACGGACGCCAGGGGCCGCAAGCTGAAGGTGCACAAGCTCTGCCTGACGCAGCAGCCCTGCCTGCTGCAGGGCGCGGCGACGATCGACGCCGTGGAGGGCACCATCCCGCGCGAGGACGGCGAGGTCGCCATCGCGTCGTATATGAACTTCCTCATCGTCAACGGCGGCGTCATCCTGCCGCAGTACGGCGACGCGAACGACGCGCTCGCCGTGCAGCAGGTGCAGGCCATGTTCCCCGAACGCCGCGTGGTCGGCGTGCAGACGCGCGAGGTCGCGTTCGGCGGCGGCAACATCCACTGCATCACGCAGCAGCAGCCCGCGCCGCAACACAGGTGACGCCATGGCCAGAATCGTCATTGCCCTCGGCGGCAACGCGCTCGGCAACACGCCGGCGGAGCAGCGCGAGCGCGTGGCTGCCGCGTGCCCGGCGCTCGTCGGGCTCATCCATCAGGGCCACGAGATCATCATCAGCCACGGCAACGGCCCGCAGGTCGGCATGATCCAGGCGGCGTTCGACACCGCCGCGAAAACGAACCCCAAGGTCGCGCCCATGCCGCTGCCGGAGTGCACGGCCATGAGTCAGGGCTATATCGGCTACCATCTCCAGCAGGGCATGCGCCGCACGCTGCGTGCGAGCGGCATGCCCTGGCAGGTGGCGACGGTCGTCACGCAGGTTGTCGTCGACCCGGACGACCCCGCATTCGATGAGCCGACGAAGCCCATCGGCGCGTTTTACGACGAGGCCGCCGCGCAGCAGATGATGCGCGACGATCCGTCCCTGCGCATGCGGGAGGACTCCGGCCGCGGCTGGCGGCGCGTCGTCGCCTCGCCGAAGCCGGTGGACATTGCTGAGCGGCGCTCGATCCTGAACCTGCTCGACAGTGAGTATATCGTCATCGCCTGCGGCGGCGGCGGCGTGCCCGTCGTGCGCGATTCGCACGGGGACTACTACGGCGTGGACGCCGTCATCGACAAAGACTTTGCCTCCGCGTGCCTGGCTGAGGCTGTGGGCGCGGACTATCTGTTCATCCTCACGGCGGTCGACCACGTCTGTCTGAACTTCGGCACGCCGGAGCAGCGGGAGCTTGACGAGCTGCACGTGGACGAGGCGGAGACCTATCTGCGCGCCGGACAGTTCGGCGCCGGCTCCATGCAGCCGAAGGTGGCCGCCGCCGTGCAGTTCGTGCGCAGCGGCTGGCGGCGGCGCGCCGTCATCGCCTCGCTCGAGCAGGCCCCGGCCGCCATGCGCGGCGAGAGCGGCACGCGCATCGTGCCGTAAAAAACGCAGCAAACAGAAAACCGGCCCCTCCCGTTGCGGGAAGGGCCGGGTTCATCGTGCGCAAAAGCCTCGCAGAGTTTCGCCGCCGCAGCGGCGAAAGAAAGTCCGATTTGACATGTCTCAGCCGGGCAGCTCCAGGATCGCCATCTCGATGAAGGCGCTCGTGAGCTTTTGCACCATCTGATCCTCCGTCTCCGTCTTGCCGTGCTCGACCCAGACGGTCAGCACGCCGATCATGGCCGAGGTGATGATGGCGACAAAATAGTCAAACCGCGCGGGATCGTCCGCCAGCGGCTGCAGCGCCTCGATCAGGCCGGAGCTGCGGCGCAGACTGTCGAACAGAATGTCCGTCCGGTGGATCTGCACGAGCGCCTCGAGCACCGCGCTGTTGTGAAACCAGTAGTGAAACACCGCCTTGGGCAGATTGCCGCGCTGCGCGGGCGGCAGGGCGTTGTAGGCGGTGAACACGGCCTGAAATCCACGGTCGCACAGCAGCGCCAGCACGTCCTCGAGGCAGTCGAAGTTGCGGTAAAACGTCGAGCGGCTCACTGTCGAGGCATGCTGCACGTCCGTGATCGTGATGCGCGCAAAGGGTTTTTCTTTCATGCAGGCCAAAAGCCCTGCGCAAATGAGCTCCGAGGACGCCTGCGCGCGTTTGTCGTTCTTGATGTGGTACATTTTGGCCTCCAGCGTTCTATATTTTACGGTACTATTGTATCGTAAAAAGGCTTGATGTACAATAGGGACAATCAAAATTTAAGGGAGTGTTTCACATGAGCGAAAATGTGATCTTCTGCTACTCTGGCACCGGCAACTGTCTCGACATGGCGAAAACCATTGCCCGGGAGCTGGGCGATACGGACATCATTCTCATGCGCAAGGAGCCCGTGGTCACGGATGTGCGCGACGCCAGGCGCGTCGGCTTCGTCTTCCCGTGCTACGGCGGCGGTCTGCCCGGCGGCGTGGAGGAGTCGCTGCGCAAGATTCGGGTCGGCCTCACGGCGTACACGTTCGGCGTCTGCCAGTATGCGGGCTATATGGGCTCCGGCCTGCACAAGCTCGACAGCATTATCCCCCTGCGCTACTGGACGGCCGTGTCGCACCAGTGCACGTGCATCTGGCTGCTGCCGCACAGCGTGATGCTGCCGCCGGTGACGCCCGCCATGGCGCAGCGCCGCGCGGACAAAAAGGCAAAGCAGATCGCGCAGGCCGTCCTTTCCGGTGCGGTCTCGCCCAAGGCCCCGCCGAAAAAGCCCCTCAACCAGCTTGAGAGCAGCGTCTGGCCGAAGATCGTAGCCGGCAAGGCGCAGAAGTTCGCTGTCAGCGATGCATGCGTTGGCTGCGGCCAGTGCGCCAGGCTCTGCCCGCGCGGCAACATCCGCATCGAGGGCGGCCGCGCCGTCATCGGCGGCAACTGCATCCAGTGCCTGAGCTGTCTGCAGTACTGCCCGCGGCAGGCAATCTCGATCGGCAGGATCACCGACCGCCGCGAGCACTATCACAACCCCAACGTGACCGCCGCGGAGCTGACCGAGGCGGTCATCCATGTCGACTGAGACAGGTCTTTTCTTTCTACATAGCAGCCCGCCCGCCGGAACTCCGGCGGGCGGGCTTTCCGCTTGAGCGAATGCTCAAACGTGCACGATGTAGTTTTCCTTGCGCGGGGCGGCTTCCGGTGCGGGACCGGCGGCGTAGCCGAGCGCGACCGCGCCGACACCGCGCAGCGTCTCCGGCAGGCCCCAGTCGCGCAGCAGCGCCTTGCCGTCCGGGCTGTCAAAGATCTCGCGCTCACGGTTGACCCACACGGTGCCGAGGCCCTCGGCGTGCGCGGCCAGCATGAGGTTTTCGAGCACGCAGCTGCCGTCGGCCAGATAATTTGCGCTCTCACCGTCGCCGAGCACGACCACGATCACCGGCGCGCCGTAGTAGGGGTCGACGTCCTTGCCGATCACGGCGGCGTTGAGCTTCGCGAGCCGGTCGCGGTAAGTCTTGGTCTCCACGGCGACGATCGTCGCCGACTGCTTGCCCATGGCGGACGGGGCATAGGTGCCGGCCTCGAGCACGCGCGCGAGCACGTCCGCGGGCACGGCGTCCGGCTTGTAGGCGCGGATGCTCCGCCGGGTCATTATGAGTGTCAGAAAATCGTTTTTCATCGGATAGCCTCCTTAATATATTTATTTAAAAATGTTTTAAATAAGCATACCACATTTTTCGCCGATGTGCTATAATATTCAATTGACTCTAACCATTGGTTTTTTGCTTTTGACTACCTGCCGGCGCGCGAAAGGAGTTTCTCAGGCCATGCAGAAGATCGCAGCTTTCATCGTCAAAAAACGCAAGCTGTTGCTTGTTGTCATGCTGGCTCTGGCGGTGGTCTGTGCGGCGCTGATGCCCTTCGTCGGCATCAACACCGACATGACCAAGTACCTGCCGGACAGCTCGCAGATGAAGATCGGCATGGACCGCATGAACGAGGCCTTCCCAGACGTGGCGGAGACGTACACCATCCGCGTCATGTTCCGCGGGCTGGACGCGCGCGACAAGCTTGCCATCCGTGAGCAGCTGGCGGAAATTCCGAACGTGGACAGCGTGGCCTACGAGCCGGACAGCGACGACTATAACCGCGGCGACGCCACGCTCTACAAGCTCACGACGCAGTATGACTACAACTCCGACGAGGAGGCGCAGATCGAGCGCGACGTGGCCGACCGCTTTGACGGCTACGATGTGTCCGTGCGCAGCGACGACACCTCGACGCCGGACATCCCGCCGATTGTGTTCATCCTCTCGATTGTGCTTGTGACGACGATCCTGCTCATCGCCTGCCCGTCATACTTTGAGCCGGTGCTGTTTTTGCTGACGATCGGCGTGGCGGTGCTGCTCAATCAGGGCACGAACATCTTCCTCGGCGAGACGTCGGACGTCACGGCGAGCATTTCGGCCATTTTGCAGCTTGCGCTCTCGATGGACTACTCCATCATCCTCATGAACCGCTACCGGCAGGAGCTGCAGGCCGACCCCGACCGCGAGGCCGCCATGACGCGCGCGCTCACGGCGGCGTTCGGCTCGATCACCGGCAGCTCGGTCACGACGATCGTGGGCCTGCTGATGCTGGTGTTCATGCGCTTCAAGATCGGCATGGATCTCGGCATCGTGCTGGCCAAGGGCGTGCTGTGCAGCCTGCTGTGCGTGTTCACGGTGCTGCCCGGCCTGATTCTGTGGGCAGACAAGCTCGTGCGCAAGACGACGAAAAAGCCGCGCGCGCCAAAGCGCGAGCGCCGGAGCGTGCTCGCGGCGCTCGGCCGCTTCAGCTACCGGTGGCGCGGCGCGATCGCGGCGGCGTTCGTGCTGCTGTTCGCGGGGACGTACGTCCTGCAGCTGTCGACCCAGATCGCCTACACGCTCACGGATACCGACCCGGTCGCGGAGGTATTCCCGCCGGATAACCCCATCGTCGTGCTGTACAACAACGCCGACGAGGACGCCGTGGCCGCGCTGGCGGACCGGCTCGAGGCCGACCCGAACGTCAAGAGCGCCATGTCGTATTCCACCACGCTCGGCAGGCAGTACACCGCCACGCAGATGGCCGACATCGTCGGCGTGCTCGATGCCAGCATCCCGGTCAGCGCCGATATGCTGGGCATGATCTATTATGATGTCTACAGCGGCGGCCGCGCCGTGACCATCCCGGCCGGGCAGTTTCTGCGCTTTCTCACGGAGCACGTGGCAAACAACGCCGCCTTTGCGCCGTATCTCGATGCGGGCATGACGGCAAACCTCCAGGCGCTGCAGAAATTCACCGACCCTGCCGCGCTCACGCAGCAGCGGACGGCGGAGTCGCTGGCGGACTTTCTCGGCATGGATGCAGCCGATGCCAAGCAGCTGCTGCTCTATTACTACACGCAGCACGGCGACGCGAGCACCGGCGGCATGACGCTGCCCGTTTTCTCGGACTTCCTCGTCAATGAAGTGCTCACCGACCCCACCATGGCGGGCATGATTGATGCCTCGGCGCGCGAGCAGGCGGCCATGCTGCAGACGTTCACGAATGTCAGCGCCATGACCACGCCGCGCGGCTGCGGCGAGATCGCGCAGATGCTCGGCATGGACGAGGAGACGGTGCGGCTGCTGTTCGTGGCGTATCATGCGGCCAATGTTGACCTGATCACGGGCGGCTGGGACGTGTCGATGCAGGACCTGGCAAACTTCCTCGCCGACCACAGCGCCCTGCTCGACAGCGCGCAGGCGCAGCAGATCACGACGCTCAGCTGGATCATCAACGGCTCTGTTTACGGCACGAGCTACACGGCGCCGGAGCTTGCCACCCTCCTCGGCATGGACGCCGGGCAGATGCGCCAGCTCTACCTGCTCTATATCAGCCGCCACGGCGACACGAGCGGATGGACGCTCTCGGTGCAGCAGTTTGTGGACTTCCTGTGTCAGGAGGTGCTGCCGGACGCGCGCTTTGCTTCCCAGCTCAGCGGCGTGGACACCAGCCAGCTCCAGTCGGCGCGCACGGTCATCGACGCGGTCGCCTCCGGCCGGAGCTATACGGCTGCGGAACTGGCAAACCGGTTTCAGGGCCTGTCCAGCCAGCTGAACCGCGGCACGATGGAGCTGCTGTTCCTCTACTATGCCAGCGTGTACAGCAGCGATGCCTCGTGGACCATGTCCATGCAGGAGCTGTTTGACTATCTGCAAAATGACCTGCTCACGGACGCGCGCTTTGCCTCCTTCCTGACCGATGACATGCGCGCGCAGATCACGGACGCGCAGACCATGCTCACCGACGCCGTCACGCAGCTGCGCGGCAGCGACTACTCCCGCCTCGTGCTCACGACGACGCTGCCGGGCGAGTCGGACGAGACGAGCGCGTTCATCGCACAGCTCACGCAGGATCTTGACGCCGTCACGACCGGGGACTACTACATCATTGGCAACAGCGCCATGGTCTACGAGATGGAAAACAGCTTCGACAGCGAGCTGCTGCTCATCACACTGCTGACGGCGGCGTCGATCTTCCTCGTCGTTGTGTTTACGTTCCGCTCGCTCGTCATCCCGGCGCTGCTCGTGCTGATCGTGCAGTGCGGCGTGTTCATCACCGTCACGGTCGTAGGTCTGCAGGGGCTGGAGATCTATTATCTCGCGCTGCTGATCGTCGAGTGCATCCTCATGGGCGCGACGATCGACTATGGCATCCTCTACACGAGCTATTACCGCGAGATGCGCGAGAGCATGTCCGTGCGCGACGCACTCATCGCCGCCTACCGCGGCAGCATCCACACGGTGCTGACGTCCGGCTCGATCATGGTGCTCGTCACGGCGGTCGTCGGAAAATTCTTCGGCAACCCGACCATCGAGCAGATCTGCCGCACGATCTCCATCGGCGCGTTCTCGGCCATCATCCTCATCCTGCTGTTCCTGCCCGGCATGCTTGCCCTGCTTGACCGCTGGGTGCTGCCGCGTGACCTGCGCCGTCGGCTGTATCCGCCGAAGGCGCCCAAGGCGCCGAAAGCGCCCAAGGCGCCGAAAGCGCCCAAACCGCCCAAGGCGGCACGGGCGCCCTGGCCGTAAACAAAACGATAGAAAAGCAGCGGAATGCAAACGCATTCCGCTGCTTTTTTCTTGTGCGGGTCAGTTCCAGTTGCTGGCCCAGTTTTCACCCCAGTCGTCGGCGGGGTCGTAATAGGGCATGTCCCAGCCGGCGGCGAAGACATTGCCTGCGCCGTCGTAGGCGAGACCGTCGGCCGCGACCGAATACGTATCCGGCAGGAAGAAGATGTTCTCCCCGTCGTAATAGCGCAGGTGTCCGTCGGACGCGTAAAACTCCGCGTCGTCAAGCTCTGCATAGAGGTCCGCGTCGCCGTTGCGATAGAACACGCCCTCGTACGTGCCGTCCGGCGCGTTCGTGTCGCTGGCCTCGAAAAACAGCGTAAAGCTGTTGCCGTCGGGGCTCACGGCGAAGTAGCCGCAGCCGTTGAGGAAGAGGTACACGCCCAGCCCGTCACCGCCGTCGCGGATCGTGCCGCCGGTCATGCCGTCTGGCGAGTAGGCCAGATATTCCATGCGGTCAGTGTCGATGACGAGCGTCTCGCCCAGCGCGTCCTGCCAGATGCCGTCGAGCGTGCTCAGCTCGGGCGCGTACACGTCGCTTTCGCCGGGGCCGAAGTGCGCGCCGTCAAGCCCCGCGCGGTCAGACGCGCCGTTCTGCCGCAGGATGAAGCCGTCGCCGTCGGCCTCAAAGTCGTAGTAAAATCCGTCGTATTCGATCATGGGCCGGTCGTCCACGACCTCGAACGGGCCGAAGCCCACCCGGCCGTACCACGTCCGGTAGTCGTAGGTGCCCGTGTCGGGGTCGATGACGAGCTGGTTGCCGTCGTCATCCACCCAGCCGCCGGTCAGCTCATCCACGGTCATGGGGATGAAGTCGGTCAGGTCGGTGTCGTCATCGTCGTCCGCGCCGCCGCAGGCGGCCAGACTCAGCGCCAGCAGCAGGGTCAGCAGCAGCGCTGTGAGTTTTTTGAGAGATGTTTTCATGCCGTCCTCCTTATCCGGTCAGCCGATACGGAAAAACAGACAGTTGTGCGCATCGACTGTGGTGCAGTTGAGAATGTCCGCCTCGGGGCAGATGCTGTCGAGCTGGTCGCGCTTGCCCGAGTCGCGGAAGTTGTCGGGCTGCGGCTCGGCGGCAAAGACCAGACCGTCATACCCCTCGGGCAGGTAGACGACGTAGCTCTTGGTGAGCACGTTGTTCCAGTCGCCGGTCTTTTCCCAGCTCGTGGAGTAGAAAAATTCGATCTCGTAGGTCTCGCCGTTCCACGAGACGGTGTGGATGTAGTGGTTGTCCCCGCGCTCGGTGTTGTTGTAGGCGGTCGAGGCTGTGAACCACATGCCGGTGTAGTAGTCGTACAGCTCGCTGCTGGTCACGGAGATGAACTCGGTCGTGAACGCCGGCACGGATTCGTCCGGGACGTAGCAGTAGGCGTCAAACTCGATCTCGCGCATACCGTCGTGCGTCTCGTCGCGGGTCTTGGTCACTTCCCAGTAGACATCGCCCACGGCATAGCCGTCGCCGGTGCCGTGATAGCTGCACACGCCGTTGGCCAGCACGTAGGTGCCGCCGTCCACGCGCGCGTTGATGTCCAGATTGTTCGCCTCGAAATACGGCGTGCCGCTCGTAACGCTCGAGAGCACGGGCTCGAATTCAAAGCCCGTGTCGTCGTACCAGAGCCAGACCAGCTCGGTCGTGCTGCCGTCGCCGTGGTCGAAGATCATGGTCACGTCGCTCTGGCCGTCGCCGTCCAGATCGTCGAACGACGTGCTGCTGTAGGCGGTCAGCGCGTCGGTGAGCGCCATGGGAAACTCCACGCCGTCAAACCAGACCTGCTCGTCCTCGTCGTAGTAGAAGCCGGCGTTTTCCGTGCTCAGGCAGATGCACACGGGCACGCGCTCGCCGTCTCGGGTGATCGTGCCGTAGTCGGTCACGACGCCGGAGGCACGCCAGTCGTCGCCGGTCGTGTCCTTGCCGCAGGCGGCAAGGCCCAGCACCAGCGCGGCGGCCAGCACCAGCGCCAGACATTTGCTCAGATGTTTCATGCTTTTCCTCTCTTTCTCGCGGGCGGTCGCCCGGGTGTGGTTTCGCCTCAGCTGTGTTCGGCCATGGTCAGAAGCTCGTCATGGCTCAGCTCCACGTTGCCGAAGCGGACGAAGATGCCGTTGGTCACGGCACTGCGCCAGGTCTCCGGATCGGAAAGCGGCTGGAACCGGAGCTTGTCCAGATAGGGCTTCATGTCCAGAAGCAGACGGCTGCCGGACACGAAATCCACCTGCAGGACGTGGTCGCTCAGCGGTTGGACGGCCGCAATGTATTTCCGGTACATGTGCGCTTCCCCCTTTCCCGGAATGAAAAGATCCACTGTACAAGGCCATTGTACAGTGGATCTGTGAGAAAACCATTCACCGGTGGTTAGGGTTTTGCGTGCCATTGGGCGATCAGCTGCTGCCGCTTCGACTTCGCGTCGCCCGTGAGGCCGAGCTTGGCGTAGATCTGGTGGACGTACTGCTTTACGCTGCCGTCCGAGAGAAAGAGCCGGCGCGCGATCTCGCCGTTGGTCAGGCGCGCAGCGCCTGACCGAGGAGAATGCGCGCCTCCGGCCGCTTGCCGAGCGCGGCGTAGGCCGCGGCCGTCTGGATGCGCACCTGCAGCGCGACGAGCGCATAGTGCTGCTGCGCGCACTGCGCGAGCAGTCCCTCGCTGCGCCCGATCACCCGGGCGCAGGCGCCCTCGGCGAGATAGACCTGATTTTCGATCATTTCCATCATGGGGCGGCACGGCGCGAGCAAATGCACCGTGTGCAGCGCGTGGTCGCGAAACAGCGCGGGGATCTGTTCGGTCTGCCCTGCCAGCGCGGCGCAGTAGGCGCAGGCGCTGTCGAAGATGCGCAGCCACATCGTGTCGTGCTGCGCGAGCAGGGCGGCGCGCTTGTGCGCCGCGGGCTCGGGCGGAGCGGTGTCTACGCACAGCGCGAGCCGCCGCTCCAGAAAGTCGCAGCAGAGGGCCATGTTCTCCTGCCCGTTTCCGGCGATGGCGGCGCGGGCGCGCTCGAGGAAGATGGCCGCGTCGGCAAAGCGGCCGCGCAGGAAGGCTGCCTCGGCATCCATGATCCGCTCCGCACCCTGCCCGTGCCCGTTCGTGAGCCGGTAGTAGTGCGGCATGCAGGCGTTCATGGCGTCGAGCTCCGCGTCCAGCTGCCCCGGCGTACGGTGAAACATCATCAGCACCGATGGCGAGCCGAACGTCCAGCTCCCCTCGTTGCGGATGCTGATGGCGGGACGGGTCATGCGCGCGGCCGCGCTGCGGTGCAGGCGGCTCATGGCCGCGATGTCGTTGTATTGCAGAAAGCTCATGATGAGGTCGCACTCGCCGAGCAGATTGTCCCGCTCGGCGTCCGGCAGCTCGGGGTGCGCCTCGATACCGGCGAGCAGCAGCGCGCGCAGCTCCAGCATTTTCGGGATCTGCTGCCAGGTGAACATCCGCCGCATCAGCACGAGCAGCGTCAGCGGGTGCGCCTGAAGCGTACCGCGCGGGCACACGTCCAGAAACGCCAGCACCTCCTCGGGGCTGAGCGCTGCGAGCAGGATGCCCGCATCGTCCTGGATCACCTGCAGCACAGCGTCGTAGTCTTCCCCCTTCCGGTAGGCGGCGAGCGCGTGCAGATACTGCCCGTGCGCTGCGTACCACGCGCCGTAGCGGCCGTGATACGCACGGCGCGTTTGCTCCGGCAGCGCGGCGAACGCCTGCTCGGCACAGACCTTCATCATGTGGTGGAAGCGGTAGCTCACACCGTCCGGCAGGCGGGTGACGAAGGCGTTTTGCTCCGTGAGCATGGTCAGAAGTCGGTCAGTGTCCGGGGCGCCGGTGACAAAGCGTGCCATCGGCGCGGTGAACTCATCCGCCAGTCCCATGACGGCCAGAAACTCCTGCTGCCGGGGCGAGAGCGGCTCGATCATGGCGGCGGAAAACATGGTGTAAATGTCCGAGTGCCGGTCCGGCAGCGCGCCGCACTCGGAAAGCGTGCGCAGGTTCAGATATACGGCCGAAAACCACCCCTCGCTCGCATGCAGCAGCGTTTCGACCTGCGCATCGGTCAGGTCCGTACCGCAGCGGTGCGCGTAGATGGACAGCTCCGTGTGGTTGAGCCGCAGATGCTCGGCCCCGATCGGGTAGACCCGGCTGCCCAGCCGCACGACGGCGTCGCCGGGGAGGAAGCGGTCGCGGCTCGCCACGATCAGGTGCACGTTCTCCGGCAGGCGGTTGACGAGCGTGCACAAAAACTCCGTGATGCGCCCGTCGGTCAGCAGATGGAAATCGTCGATGAAGATGTACACGCTTCCGCGCCCGGCCAGACCGTGGCAGAGATCGTCCGCCAGCAGGCTCGCGCCGGCGTCGTCGTCCGGGCAGGCGTAGCCGCGCAGCAGCGGCAGCCCTGCGTGTTCGAATGCGTCCTGCACGCTCTTCCAGAAGATGACCGGATGGTCGGAATAGACGCTGATGCGCACCACAGTCGCGTCCTCGGCCTTCGCCCGCCCGGCGAGATACCAGTTCACGGCCGTCGTCTTACCGTAGCCCATGGGGGCGACCACGGTCGTCAGCGCGCAGCGGGAGATGGGGCGCAGCCGCTCCTGCAGGCGCTCGGAGATATAGATCGTGTTCAGGGTCCACTTCGGCCTCGGCATAGCAGAACCCTCCCTTCCGGGGTGATAGATACTTTCATTGTACCATGCCCGGCGCGCACATGACAAGCGCGGCAGTCCATTCGGACTGCCGCGCTCAGCTTGTCCCCAAAGCCCGAGACGGGCTTTGGGGACAAGCTGAGCGCAAGATCTCATTCGAGGCGGGCCTTGCCCCCTCGAGCTCCCCTGCTGCTCTGTTCTTTTTGCACTTGCGCATAGGTTTTTTCACAGGCACAAGCGCGGCAGTCCGAATGGACTGCCGCGCTCGCGCGTTTTGGGTCAAGAGTGGTGGAAGATAGAAAGCTCAGGTTGCGGCAGCGCTCGCCGCCGGTCTGCGTGCGCCGCTGCAGCGCCGGGATGCGCAGCAGTAGCTCGTTGTTATCGACCGGCTTGATGAGACAGTCGTGCGCGCCCGACAGCAGGATCTTCATGGCGTGGCCCCCTTTGCTTCCGGCGTGAAGGAATTCCACAGGTGCTCAAAGACGGTGGTCATCTCCGCTGTCAGCGCGTCCGGGTCGAGGTTCGGCTCGGTCAGGTAGCGCTTGAGGTTCTGGATGAGCCCGCCGACGGTGAACGTCGCCAGCGTGTCGGCCAGCGCGGGGCTGTCCGTCACGGCGCCGCAGTAGGCGCGCACGCGCCGGCTGGAGCTGGCGAAAACATGCTCGCTGATGATCTCAAAAATGATTGGCAGCGACTTGCTGCGCAGGCCCATGCGGATGAGCGCCGGGTGCTCGTCTACAAAGGCGATGAGCGCGCGCCACGAGCGCTGAAAATGCTCGACCGGCAAGTCGGTCGCGGCGTCGGCCTCGCTCTCGATCTGCCACTGGATCTCGTTGAGGTAAAAGCGCAGGAAGCCGTACTTATCTTCAAAATGTGAGTAGAACGTCGGGCGGCGGATGAGTGCCCGGGCGCACAGCTCATTGACCGTGATGTCGTCGAACGTCTCCTCGGCCATCAGCGCCTCAAACGCCGCCATGAGCGCGCTGTAGGTTTTCTGCACGCGCAGATCTTTCTTTTTTTCCATGATTCTGCACTCCTTTACGCCCATCGTATCATATCGAACAAACGACACGAGCGGAACAAGCGATAAATATCTTACACTTCCATGATAACTGATATTTGTAATTTATCATTTTTCAGCTTATCTTTCTGTTATCAAAAAGTCAACCCCCGCGTTTTTGTCGGGGCAAGGAGTGGTGATCCCATTATGAACAAGAAACCGTCCTCGCTGCACCGTGCATCGGAATGGATCGTCGACCATTACCGGCTGTTTTTCATCGTGTTTGCCGTGCTGCTGGTCTTTTCCGCGGTCGCGTCGGGCTGGGTGAAGGTCGAAAACGACGTCGCGGCCTATCTGCCGGCCGATTCCGAGACGCGGCAGGGGCTGGACATCATGGAGCAGGAGTTCCAGACCTACGGGTCGGCGAAGATCCTCCTGCGCGGCACGGACGCGGACACCGCCGCGGCCACGGCGGAGCAGATCCGCGCGGTCGACGGGGCGGACAGCTGCACGTACACGATGAACGACGCGGGCAGCGCGCTGCTGTCCGTCAGTCTGGCGGACCTCGAGGGCTCGGACACGTGCGCGCAGACCGTGCAGGCCCTGCGTGACCTGCTCGACGGCAGTGGCGCGTACATTTATTCCGCCGAGGGCTACAGCATCTCCGATCAGATCAACGGCGAGGTGCGCGGCCTGCTCGTCATCGTGGCGATCATTCTCGTCACGGTGCTCACATTCACGTCCTCGACGTATGCCGAGGTGCCCATCCTGCTGATCACGTTCCTCGCGGCGGCGCTCATCAACAAGGGCACGAACTTCGTCTTCGGCACGATCTCGTTCGTGTCCAACGCTGTGGCCATCCTCTTGCAGCTGGCCATGTCGGTGGACTACGCCATCATCTTCTGCAACCGCTACAAGCAGGCGCACGAGACCCTGCCGGTGCGCGAGGCGGTCATCGAGTCGCTGGCCAAATCCATCACCGTCATCAGCTCCTCGAGCCTCACGACCATCGCGGGCCTCGTAGCCATGACGTTTATGAAGTTCGGCCTCGGGCGCGACCTCGGCATCGTGCTCATCAAGGCGATCTTTATCAGCCTCCTGACGGCGTTTCTGCTCATGCCGGGGCTGCTGCTCAAGCTCGGCCCGGCCATGGATAAGACGAAGCACCGCAATTTCGTGCCGAAGATCTCGGGCATCGGCCGCCTCGCGTGGCGGACGCGCCGCGTGGTGCCGCTCGTGTTCGCGGCCGTGCTGGTCGTGGCGTGTGTCGGCGTCAACCGCGTGAGCTACGTCTACAGTGAAGCGCCGCTCAAAACACACAACGCGGACGCCAACCGCACCGCGTCGCAGGCGATCACGGCGGACTTCGGCGACGAGACGGTGCTGGCCGTCGTCGTCCCGGCCGGGGATTATGACCAGGAGGCCGCGCTGCTCGATGCCCTCTCGGCCGTGCCGGAGGTCAAGAGCGCCGTCGGTATCGCGGGCACGGAGGCGGCCGGCGGCTACCGGCTGGCGGACGCGGTCGATTACCGGACGTTCGCGCAGCTCAGCGGCGTGGACAGCACGAGCGCGCAGGCGCTCTTCGCCCTCTACGCGGCCGAAAACGGCGCTGCGCAGACGGCCGCGCAGGACCTGCGCGGCTATCAGGTGCCGCTGTTGAAGCTGTTTGAGTTCCTGAATGACAAGATCGCCGACGGCACCGTTACGCTCAGCGACGCGCAGGCGGCGCAGGTCACGGCGCTCAGCGATCAGCTCACGCGCGCCAGCGCGCAGCTCGAGGGCGCGTCGTACCACCGGCTTGTGCTCACGCTCGCCGCGGCCTCGGACGGGGACGAGACGTTTGCTCTGCTCGACCGCATCCACGCCGTCGTGCACCAGTACTACCCCACCGACAGCTATCTCGTCGGCGACGCCATGTCCGCCTACGGGTCCGAGCAAACGTTCACGCAGGACAACGTCATGGTCAGCGCCATGTCCATCCTCATGGTCATGCTCGTGCTGCTGTTCACGTTCCGCTCGCTCGGTATGCCCATTTTGCTCACGCTCGTCATTCAGGGCAGCATCTGGATCAACTTCGGCATCACGGTGCTCACGGGCGAGTACGTGCTCTTCATGGTCTATCTCGTGGCCAGCGCCATCCAGATGGGCTGCAACGTGGACTATGCCATCGTCGTTGCCTCGCACTATACCGAGGCGCGCGCCGATCAGGGCCCGCGCGAGGCCATGATCACGGCGCTGAACCTCGCCTTCCCGACCATCATCACCTCCGGCACGATGCTCATCTCCGCCGGTCTGCTCGTTGGCGCGCGCGTTTCGTCCGGTGCGGTGGCCGGCATGGGCCGGTTCGTGGGTGTCGGGTCGCTCATCACGGTGTTTCTCGTGCTGTTCGTGCTGCCGCAGCTTCTGCTGCTGGGCGACACCTTCGTGCGCCGGACCGCGCTGCCTGCGCAGCGCCGTCTGCCGCTGACCTCGGCGAGCCGCGCGGCCCGCTGGGTGCTGCTCGCGGCGGCCGTGTTCGTCATGGCCGTGTCGCCGTGGAGCGCTGTGCGCACGCAGCAGGAGCGGGCCGACCGCGTGGAGGCTGATACGCAGCTATGCGACAACGCCCGCTCGCTCGGCGAGCTGGCGGCGTCGCTCGGCGCGCAGCAGGAGACGTATGACGCGCTCAAGCTCTCGTTTGCCACGGGCGTCGTAACGGATAGCGTCGGCCAGAGCCAGCTCCAGAGCGGGCAGGCGGAGTATGACGCCGGCAGCGAGAAGCTCGCCGCGGCCCGGGCGCAGTATGCCGCCGGGCAGGCGCAGCTCGAGCAGGGCAAGGCGGACTACGCCGCCGGACAGGAGCAGCTTGCCGCGGCGAAGGAGGAATATGCCGCCGGGCAGGAGAAGCTCGCCAGGATCCAGCCGGTATACGACGCGGTGCACCCGGCCTACCAGCGCTATCTCGACCGGCAGGCGGAGTATGACGCGGCGGTCGCAAGCGGTGACCTTGCCAAAGCCGCGCTGCTCTGGCCGGGCGTGACGGCGCAAAAGCAGCTCTATGAGACGCAGCTGGTCGGCACCGGGTACTCCATTGAGTCGCTCGTGCAGGCGTATGAGGCCGGGCGGGCGCAGCTGGCCGACGGTGCGGCGCAGATCGCGGCGGCGGAGCAGCAACTGCGGGATGCCCAGGCGCAGCTCGTCGCCGGGCAGGAGGCGCTCGACGCTGCGGCGGCCGAGATCGCAGCCGGGCAGAGCAAGCTCGACACGGCGGCGGGCACATTGGCCTCCGGCCGTCAGACGCTGGCGGCGAACCGGCAGCAGCTGTCGCAGGACCTCGCGGCGCTCACCCCGTATGAGGACGACACCGAGCGGCTGGAGCAGGGCATCGCCGTGCTCATGCAGGACGAGACGCTGCGCGCACGCGCCGGTTCCGCCGCGAGCTATGGCGACATCTGCGCGCTCGCGCAGGACCTCTACACGGCGGATATGGACACCGCGCGCACGGAAGCGGCGGTCTGGACGGGCATCTGCATTGCGCTGTTCGCGGCCGGTGCGCTCGCGCTCACAGGCGTGTGCCTTGGCCACGGGAGAGGAAAGGCCATGGCGTGGTGTACGGCGCTGGCGGCGATCCTGTCCGTCGGCTGCCTGATCGCCATGCTGGCCGCCGGTCACGGAGCGCTGCGCACGCTGTGCCTGTGCGCAGCGCTGGCGCTGCTCGTGCTGGCGTTCGTAGCTGCGGGGCTCACGCTCCGGCAGTGCGCGGAGCGGGCGCAGTAAGGACGCAGGGAAAAGAAAAAGTCGGGGCGCAGGCAGCTGCCTGCGCCCCGCGTTTGCTTTTGCGCTGCGGTGTGCTATAATGGGCCATCCCGGTCGAAAGGAATTGCGATCCCAATGGTCAAAGTGCTCTTTATCTGCCACGGCAATATCTGCCGCAGCCCGATGGCGGAGTATCTGCTCAAGGAAATGGTGCGTCAGCAAGGGCTCGCGGCACAGTTTCAGATCGCCTCGGCGGCGACGAGCCGCGAGGAGATCGGCAACGACGTCTACCCGCCCGCCCGCGCCGAGCTGCGCGCCCACGGCATCCCGGTCGGTCACCGCGCCGCCGTGCAGGTCACGCCGCGCGACTACGATGCCTATGACTGGCTGCTGACGATGGACGAGAACAACGCGCGCAACCTCCGCCGCATCCTCCCGCACGACCCGGACGGGAAGATCCGCCCGCTGCTGTCGTTCGCGGGGCTGCAGCGCGGCATCGCCGACCCGTGGTATACGGACGATTTCGGCACGGCGTATGACGATCTCGTGCTCGGCTGCACGGCGTTTCTGGACGCGCTGCGCCGCCGCGGCGATATTTAAAAGAATGACCGCCCCGGCCGGGGCGGTCATTCCTGTTTATGGCGCAATATCCGGGAGCGAAAGGCCGAGCCTTTCGGCCAGCTCGGCCAGATAACGGATGTGGCCGTCATCCGCACTGCGGATGGTGAAGTATCCGGTTTTGTCAGCTGTGATGTTCTGCCCGTGGCAGATTACCCGCTCCTCTTTTTGCAAATAGACCTGCTTGCCATGGGCTTTTTCGCGTTGGTATGCGTGCACAGCGTTCAGATAGTATTGTGCAAACAGTGCTTGCGTTTTTTCCAGGTCGCCCAGATGGCCACAGATCATTGCTTCGTCGAGCAGGATCAGCTGCCGGCCCATCACATCGAAGTGCGGATAGTCACGCCGGTGCGCGAGAATCGCCTCCCGGGAGGACAGCACGTCGTAGACGGGCAGTACTTTTGTCAGCACATCGGGCAGAATCTGATTCAGGAGCTGTGACGGCTGCTTTCGCAGGTCAAAGCACAGCTCCTGCCTGCCGTCAATGCTCCCGAGACGGGAGCGCAGGGTGCAGTTGTATTCGCGGTAATACCGTTTTTGCGGCGATGGGGAAAAGGTGCGCTCGTCGCACTCCGGTATGCGGATGCCGAGATTGACCCACATTTGCTGTGCGGGGCCCGCAGACGGCAAACCGCACTGGAGGTGGATGACCTGCGACAGGTCGCCGGAGACAAAGCGGTGCAGTGTCCGCCCGTATTTCCGGAAGCCGAGCGGCTTGAGCTGCGCATAGACGGCGGCCTCAATCTCGTCGGTGCATATGGCTGCTTTGGATTTTTCGTTCATGTTCGTTCTCCCTCCGAGGGAATCGCACTTTCATCAAAAACCGCCCGGAAGGCTGTGCCCTCCGGGCGGCTTTGCGTGCATATTGCGGCATTCACACCGACCAATGCCGGCGGTCAAACAGCGCGATCGTCACAGCGACGGCGGCGGCGAAAAACACCAGCGCCGGCCACGGCAGCCCCAGCACCCGCGGCAGCGGGGCGAGACACGTGATGGCTGCGCAGAACAGCAGCGAGCAGTCCAGCAACGCAAAGATGAGCCGGTTCAGCAGCTTCGACTGCGCGGCGCGCGCCGCGTCCGACCACGACTTTTTCACGTTGACGGTCAGCTGCCCGGCGTTGGCCTTGCTCAAAAAAGCCGACAGCTGCGTCGGCAGCACCGTGAGCTTTTCGCCCGAGCGGGCGAGCTGCTGCGCAAGCGTTTTGACCTTCTTTTCAATGTGTTCGCGGCTCAGCGCGGTGTTCTTGACGTACTCCGCCACGATCTCGATGACGTTTGCATCCGGCGACACGCTCGTGAGCATGCCCTGAATGACGAGCAGGCTGCGCCCGAGCATCGTCAGCGAGGCGGGCACGGACACGCCGTACTCGTTCAGGATCTGCACGAACTCGTCCACAAGCACGCCCATGTCCATATCGGCCATCGGCATGGACTCGTACTTGTGTAGGAAGATGCCGATGCGCTCCGTGAGCGCCTGCTGGTCGGGTGCGCGGTCATACCGGCCGAGCGCGAGCAGCGTCTGCGTCAGGGCGGGCACGTCCTGGTCATAGATCGTGCGGATGATGCCCATGTACAGCTCCGCCTCGCGCGGGCTGATGCGGCCCATCATGCCGAGGTCGAGCCAGATGATCTTCCCGCCCTGCACGCGGATGTTGCCGGGGTGGGGGTCTGCGTGGAAGAAGCGGTAGACCGTGATCTGACGGATATAGTTGTGTACGAGCTTGACGGCGATCTCATTGAGATCATACCCGTCGGCGCGCAGACCGTCGGCATCGTCGATCTGGTGGCCGGCGATGTACTCCATGACGAGCACGTTTTTCGTGCACCACTTCGGGAACGTGGCCGGGCAGTCGGCGTAGGCCACGCCGTCGTTGAGGCGCTTGAACTCGGCGATGTTGTTCGCCTCGATCGTAAAGTCAAGCTCCTCCTGCACGGTGTGCCAGATCTCGTCGAGCACGGCGTGAAAATCCAGCGCGCTCGCGAGCGGCGTGTATTTGAGCAGCGCGGCGGCGCGCTTGAGCAGACGCACGTCGCGGCTCATGATCTCGTACAGGTCCGGGCGCTGTACCTTCACGACCACGCGCTGGCCGTCCGTGAGCGTCGCGGCATGCACCTGCGCGATGGAGGCCGAGCCGAGCGGCCGGATGCCGATGTCCGAAAAGACCTCCTGCCACGGGCGGGCGTAGGCCTGCGTGAGAATGTTCTCCACCTCGGTCAGCGGCATGGGCGTCACGTCCGTGCGCAGCGTCTCGAGCGCGGCACAGTATTCTTTGGGCAGAATGTCCGAACGCATGGACAGAATTTGTCCGAATTTGACAAACGTCGGTCCGAGGTCCACGAAAATATCGCGCACCTTCTCCGGCGTCAGCCCCTGGACGAGGTGATGCTTTTGCAGTATGGCGACGATCTCGGCGAAGCGCTTGGCCTCGTCGAGCTGCGCGGCGGGGCCGGCCATCAGCCCTCTTCCTTCATGGCCAGCAGCTTTTGCAGCAGCGCCTCGCGCTCGTCGGCGCTCATGGCGTCCACGTCCACGGCGGGCTTTTCGTCTGCGTCCTTGGCGGCGGCCTGCTTGCAGGTGCGCTTGAGCTCCTCGTTGAGCACGCGCCCCTTCTCCACGGTCACTTCGCCGCGCGCGACGCACTCGTCGAGCAGCTTGCCGAGCTTTTCGCAGCCGAGGTCGGCCGCGCCCACGGAGGCGACGATCAGCTTGCGCAGATAGCTTTCAATAGAATCCATAATCCATACACTCCTTATCTTATCTTGTGCACTTTGCGGTATCGTATGCCCGGTCTCGGGCGGGGATCACGAGTCGGCGTCGGCCGCGGCGGCCGCGTCGAGCAGCGCCATGACCCGGCGGTAAAACAGGCGTGTGCGCACGACGCCGTTGTTCATCACGCCGCCGATCGCGGCCAAGTGGTCGAGCTTTTCGACCGGCAGCACCTGCCACACGCCGCGCTCCGGCGTCTGGCCGGGCACAAAGTCCGTGTGCGGCGCGCCTTCAGGGTACCGGGCGGAGATCGTGTTGACCAGCCCGTCGTTCGGCAGCCAGCTGCGCGGCATGCCCGCGCCATCGCGCCCCATTGCGGTCGAAAACGGCCAGAGCAGCGGCGTCATGGCCGTGTCGGGCTTCTGGTCGTGCGTGAGCAGGCGCGGCAGCGTCCGGCAGCAGGGGATGGAGAAATACCATGCGTCCGGCAGCGTTGCGATGCGCGCATTGAGCGCGCGCGCGCCCGCGGGGCGCAGGTCGTCAAAGGCGTTGTCGCCAGTCGGCAGCGGATTTTGCGCCAGCATGCGCAGCGCCGCCGTCGTGAGCGGCTCGTCCGGGTCGCGCCGGATGCCGAACTGGTCGAGCCGGAAGTCATACACGCCCTTGAACGCCGAGATGCCGAGTGTGCGCGCCGCACCCAGAAACAGCGTTGAGAGCGCGTTGGCCGCGTCCGGCTGCACGTCGAGAAACGTGGACCCGTCGTGCGGCGCGGCGATGGCAACCAGCGCGTGTACCCAACCCGCCTTGCCGCCGGTGAACAGCGGCGAGGGCGTCTCGCCCGCGGCCTCGGCCGCCTGCACTTCCTCCGGGCAGCCGTGCGCGAGCAGCTGCATGAGCAGCCGCGCCGTCGCGCCGCCGAAGCTGTGGCCCACGAGGTCGATGGGCCTGTCCGCGCCCCAATCGGGCACGAGCGGGGCCGGATACACCGTACCGAAGCGCGCGTGGCCGAAGCGCCGCGCGTGCGCGATGCCGTAGTCGGCGGTGCCGCCGGTGAGCTCGGCATAGAGCTCGCACGCACGGTCCCACGCGCTCGAGATGATGCCCACCGAGGCGGCGCGGCAGTCATACCCGCAGGCGTTGAGATAACCCGGCACGTCGCCCGCCGCGAGCCCCCAGTAGGGCACCGCGCGGTAGAGCGCGTCGCGCGCGCCCCAGCCCAGCAGGCCGTGCACGAACACGGTCGGGTACGGTGTGCGGCCGCCGGACGCTGCGTCCGGCAGCAGACACGCGCCCACTTCCAGCGTCTGCTGCAGCAGCTGCTGCGGTGTCTTCATGGCGCGCCTCCTCCTGAATGAAAATACTGTTATTAATATAGCACACCCTGCCGGGAGCGTCAATGCCGCGGCACGGCGGCGTAAAATGACGGAAATGCACAGGTACGCCCCAAAAGAATTGTGCACAAATGCCAAAAGTAAAAAAATTCTGAAAACGGGGTTGACTTCATCGGCTAAAAGCGCTAAAGTATGAACATCTTCACTACAGGAGGCCGCAAACATGCGTCTGGTCCGATTTGCAAGCGCATATTCCTACTATTACTTTATCGAGGGTAATAGTCGTTTGTGCTGCGATCATACCAGAACCATCTGAGACTTCCCGATCCGGTTTTGACAAGGCTGCACAGACGACTGTGTGGCTTTTTTCTTTGCCGGAACTTACATTTAGGAGGAGAAAACACATGAACATCAAAAAACTCACTGCTCTGCTCTGCGCCGTGGTCATGGTACTGTCGCTGGCCGCCTGCGGCGGCAGCGGCGACAAGGCCGAGAATAAGCACTACACCGTCGGCATCTGCCAGCTCGTGCAGCACGACGCGCTCGACGCGGCCACCAAGGGCTTCCGCGACGCGATCACCGACGCGCTCGGCGCCGAGAACGTCACCTTCGATGAGCAGAACGCCGCCGGCGACAGCGCCACCTGCGCCACCATCTGCAACGGCTTCGTGTCCAGCGGCGTGGATCTGATCCTTGCCAACGCGACCGGCGCGCTGCAGGCTGCGGCCGCCGCCACGAAGGACATCCCGATCCTCGGCACGGCCGTCACGGAGTACGGCGTCGCGCTCGGCATCGACAACTTCTCCGGCACGGTCGGCGGCAACATCTCCGGCACGTCCGACCTCGCGCCGCTCGATCAGCAGGCGGCCATGATCACGGAGCTGTTCCCGGATGCCAAGAACGTCGGCATCATCTACTGCTCCGGCGAGCCGAACTCCGTCTACCAGGCGGACGTCGTCAAGGCCGCGCTTGAAAAGGCCGGCTGCACCGTCACCATCTACACCTTCGCGGATACGAACGATGTCGTCTCCGTCACCGGCACGGCGAGCGACGCCAACGATGTCCTCTACGTCCCGACCGACAACACCGCCGCCTCCTGCGCCGAGGCCATCAAGGGCGCTGCCACGAAGCCCATCGTCGCCGGCGAGGAGGGCATCTGCAAGGGCTGCGGCGTTGCGACGCTGTCCATCGACTACTACGAGCTCGGCCGCACCACCGGCGAGATGGCCGTGAAGATCCTCAAGGGCGAGGCCGACATCTCCACCATGGCCATCGAGTACTACCCGAACCCGGTCAAGAAGTACAATCCCGAGATGGCCAGCCTCTACAACCTCACCATCCCGAGCGACTACGCGGCCATCGGCTGATCATTCGAACAAATTCCCGGCTCCCTGCCGCAGTTTCTGCGGCAGGGATACTCTACACGATGAGGTAATTTTATGAATTCACTGGTTCTTGCGTCCCTGAGCCTGCCGAATCTGGTTTCGCGTCTGCCCGGCGGCGTCGCCCAGGGCATCATCTGGGGCATCATGGCCCTGGGCGTGTACATCACGTTCCGCCTGCTCGACGTCGCCGATCTGACGGTCGACGGGTCGTTCACCACCGGCGGCGCCGTGACGGTCATGCTCATCATCGCCGGTTGGCCGGCGTGGGCGGCGCTGCTGGCCGCCGTGGTCGCGGGCCTGCTCGCGGGTCTCGTGACCGGCCTGCTGCACACGAAGCTCGGCATTCCGGCCATCCTCGCCGGCATCCTGACGCAGTTCGCGCTCTACTCGATCAACCTGCGCATCATGAGCATGAAGGCCAACACCCCGGTCAACCCGGATAAGTACAGCCTGTTTCTGACGCTGCGCAGCGTGCCTGGTGCGATCTGGAAGGGCCTGCTGCTCGCGGCCGTGCTCATCGCGCTCCTCTACTGGTACTTCGGCACCGAGCAGGGCAGCGCCATCCGCGCCACGGGCGCCAACCCGGCGATGAGCCGCGCGCAGGGCATCAACATCAATGCCATGAAGGTGCTCGGCCTGTCGCTCTCGAACGGCATGGTCGCGCTCTCCGGCGGCCTGATGGCACAGTACCAGGGCTTTGCCGATATCAACATGGGCCGCGGCGCCATCGTCATCGGCCTCGCCGCCGTCATCATCGGCGAGGTGCTGTGCGACGCGTTCTTCCGCAAGGGCTGCAACTTCTCCGTGCGCCTGAGCTTTGTCATCCTCGGCGGCATCGTGTATTACCTCGTCATGGTGCTCATCCTCTGGCTCAAGCTCGACCCGAACGACCTCAAGCTCTTTACCGCCGTGATCGTGGCGGCGTTCCTGGCTGTGCCGTATCTCAAGGGGCAGGCCAAGAGCTCATTCCACCGCCTGAAGAAGGGAGACAAGTGATATGCTGACATTAGACCATATCTCCAAGACCTTCAACCCCGGCACCATCAATGAGAAGCGGGCGCTCGACGGATTGTCCCTGCACCTGAAGCCGGGCGATTTCGTGACCGTCATCGGCGGCAACGGCGCCGGAAAATCCACCATGCTCAACGCCGTCGCGGGCGTCTGGCCGGTGGACTCCGGCCGCATCATCCTCGACGGCGTGGACGTGACCGCCATGCCGGAGTACCGCCGTGCGCAGTACATCGGCCGCGTGTTCCAGGACCCCATGATGGGCACGGCCGCGAACATGCAGATCGAGGAAAACCTCGCCCTCGCCGCGCGCCGTGGCAAGAAGCGCACGCTGCGCTGGGGCGTCACGAAGGCAGAACGCGAGGTGTATCATGAGAAGCTCAAGAGTTTCGGTCTCGGCCTGGAGGACCGCATGACGGCGAAGGTCGGCCTGCTCTCCGGCGGCCAACGCCAGGCACTGACGCTGCTCATGGCCGCCCTGCAGAAGCCGAAGCTGCTCCTGCTCGATGAGCACACTGCGGCGCTTGACCCCGCGACGGCGGCTAAGGTGCTCGAGCTGTCGGACCGCATCGTGCGCGAAAACCAGCTCACCGCCATGATGATCACCCACAACATGAAAGACGCCATCGTGCATGGCAACCGCCTGATCATGATGAACGAGGGCCACATCATCCTCGATATCGAGGGTGAGGAGAAAAAGAAGCTCACGAAGCAGGACCTGCTCGAAAAGTTCGCCGAGGTGGCGGGCACGCAGGTCGAGTCCGACGAAGTGCTCCTGAGCTGACACGCAGACATCCCGGCCCATCGGATATTGAGAAAAGAGAAGCATCTCCGGCGCTGAAACGCACAGCGCCGGAGACTTTGCTTTTCCCGGCACTTTTTGCCGTGCATTTTTGCCCGTGCAGCAGCACCCACGAAAACCACCAAATAACGGGCAGAAAGTTTGTGCAGTTTTTTTGTCGGAAAATGCACACAAATGCCGAAATTTATGCTACCCTTTTCATGCGAAATTTTTTGTTTTTGCAGGTTTGTCGAGGGTTCAGGAGGATAGGGTCCGTGGTTTTCAGCAGCCTGTCGTTTTTGTTTTGCTTCTTTCCGGCGTTTCTGTTGGTATATTATCTGACACCGTCGCGCCCGGCCGGCGCGCGCAATGCCGTGCTGCTGGTTGGGAGCTGTGTGTTTTATATCATCGGGCTGGACGGTCAGTGGGCGTACTTTGCGCTGCTGGCCGCATCTGTGCTGGTCAACTACGGGCTGGGGCTTGCCATCACGCGCGACAAGCCGCGCGCAAAGCTGTGGCTCATCGTGGGCCTGTGCTATAATTTCCTGTGGCTGTTCCTATTTAAATATCTCAATTTCCTGCTCACCGGCGTCAACGGTGTGCTCGGCTGGGTGTCCGGCGGCAAGGCGGCCGTGCCGCTGCTGGGCTGGGCGCTGCCGGTCGGCATCAGCTTTTATACGTTTTCCGCCGGCGGCTATCTCATCGACGTTTACCGCGGTACCGTCGCGCCGGAGCGCTCGCTGCTCACGTTCGGCACATACCTGACCATGTTCCCGAAGCTCGTTTCCGGCCCGATCGCGAGCTATGCGCAGCTGCAGCCGGAGTTCGGCGCACGCGATGTGTCGCTGCGGCAGGCGGTCGACGGGCTGAAGCTGTTCGTGTTCGGCATGGCGCTCAAGATCCTGCTCGCCAACCAGCTCGGCGGCCTCTGGAGCGATGTGACCACGATCGGCTTTGAGAGTCTCTCGACGCCGCTGGCGTGGATGGCTGCGTTCGCGTATTCATTCCAGCTCTATTTTGACTTCTGGGGCTACTCGCTCATGGCCATCGGCATCGGCCGGATGCTCGGCTTCCACCTGCCGGAGAACTTCCGCTGCCCGTACCTCGCGCTGAGCATGACGGAGTTCTGGCGCCGGTGGCACATTACGCTGGGCACGTGGTTCCGCGAGTATCTGTATTTCCCGCTCGGCGGCAGCCGCTGCAGCCGCAGGCGCATGATTTTTAACCTGCTGGTCGTCTGGGTCGCGACCGGGCTCTGGCACGGCGCGCACCTGAACTTCCTGCTCTGGGGCTTCGGCCTGTTTGGAATCCTCACGGTCGAAAAGCTCTGGCTCAAGAAATATCTCGACCGCTGGCCGGTGCTCGGGCACCTGTACATGCTCGTGCTCATTCCGCTGTCGTGGGCGGTGTTCTCCGTGTCGGACCTCGGGCAGCTCGGCGCGTATTTCGGCCGGCTGCTGCCGCTGTTTTCGCACGCGGCGGCCTACCCGCTCGATTTTCTCAAGTATGGTAAGACCTATGGGGTGTTCCTCGTGCTGGGCCTCGTGTGCTCGACGTCGCTGCCGGCGTATGTGTACCGTCGGCTCAAGGGCACGTGGGCCGGGGCGGTCATTCTGGCCGTGCTGTTCTGGCTGTGCCTGTTCTGCCTGAGCAAGGGCATGAACGACCCCTTTATGTACTTCCGATTCTAAGGAGCGCTGACGTATGAAACGCATCAAACCGCAACATTTCCTCATCCTGCTGCTGGTGGCCGCCATCGCGGCGGCGCCGTTTCTCATCCGCGGCCTGATCGACCGCAGCAGTGTCGGCAAGCAGCCGGCCGCGGCCGTCACGGCGGCGCCGGAGGAGACCGCCGAGCCGACGCCCACGCCGGAGCCGACGCCGCTGCAGTTCACGACCGTGGATGCCTCGTATTTTGACGACGCGCTCTTCATCGGCGACTCGCGCACCGTCGGCATCGCCGAATACGGCAGCCTGAAAAACGCGACGTATTTTGCCGACGTCGGCCTGAATGTCTACGTTGCGCAGACGAAGGCCATCGCCGTGAAAAATGTCGGCACCGTCACGCTGCCGCAGCTGCTGAGTCAGAAGACGTTCGGCAAGGTCTACATCATGCTCGGCATCAACGAGCTCGGCAACGACCTCGACGACATCACGGCCAAGTTCTCCTCGCTCATCGACACCGTGCGCGCCGCGCAGCCGGACGCCATCATCTTCGTCGAGGCGAACCTGCACGTTGGCCCCTCGCGCTCGAGCACGGACGCAACGTTCAATAACCCCCGCATTGACAAGCTCAATGAAAAGCTCGCCGCCCTCGCCGACGGCAAGACGATCTTCTACATCGACATCAACGAGCTCTTCGACGACGAAAACGGCAATCTGCGTGCCGATGCCAGCGGCGACAGCACCCATGTCTACGCCAAGTATGACCTTGACTGGTGCGACTGGCTGTGCACGAAGGCGATCGTTCGCTGAAAAAATAGGACAAAGGCCAGCCGGAAACCGCTTCCGGCTGGCCTTTGTCGTGATAGATCTGGATACATCACTTATGTTCTCCGTTTTTTCTCCTTCGACGCGGTAGCGCGCATCAGCGCTTGAGGATGTACCACACAAACGCGCCGCAGGTAATGATCATACCGCCGCCAACTGCTGCAAAGATCATGTGACTGCCTCCTTTCCCCCGATGTCCCGGCCGGGGTCCGGACGGGATCTGTGAAGATACTTTATTATAAGGAATCTATGCGCTAAGTTTCCGGAAAACAGCGGCCCAAACGCTGCGCGGCCGTTAAGAAGGCGGAAAAGAATGCGCCTGAGGCTGCAAAGACCGTCGCGTTTGGACAGACAATGTGCTATGCTGGCAGTGGAGCCGAGACGGCTGTTCGGAAAGAGGGGTGCTTATGCAGAAAGCATGGAAGCGCATGCCGCAGTGGTTGCGCGATACGATCATGTTCATTTTCATCATGGGCTGCGCCGTCGGCGTGTGCGAGCTGCTGTCTGCCTGCTATGATGACAACAACCCGTTTGCCACCTCCGTGTTCATTCTGGCGGTGGTGCTCGTCTCGCGCTTTACAACCGGGTACTGGCCCGGCATTCTGGCGTCGGCCGTCGGTGTGGTGAGCGTGAACTATCTGTTTACCTACCCGTTTCACGAATTCAACATGTCGATCGATGGCTACCCGCTGACGTTTGCGGTCATGCTGGTCGTGAGCATTCTTGTGAGCACGCTCACGACGCAGATCAAGCGGCAGGAGCAGCTGCGCTACGAGGCGGAACGGGACCGCATGCGCGCCAATCTCCTGCGCAGCGTGTCGCACGATATCCGCACGCCGCTGACGGCCATCATGGGCCTGAGCGCGACCGTGGAGGAAAACGAGGCGCTCACGGACGAGGGGCACGGCATGGTCGAGGAGATCCACCAGAACGCGCAGTGGCTGCTGCACCTGTCGGAGAACATCCTGTCCGTTACGCGCTTTTGCGATGAAGGCGTCGTGATCGAGAAATCGGACGAGGTCGTCGAGGAGATCGTCGGCAGTGCGATCCGGCGCTTTCGCAAAAATTGCAAGACCGATATCCCCATCACGGTCTCGAAGCCGGAGGAGATCCTGCTCGTGCCGATGGACGCCACGCTCATCGAGCAGGTGCTGCTCAACCTGCTGGAGAACGTCGCCAAGCACAGCCCGTCGGCGACGGAGATCTTCATTGAGATCCGCAAAGATGCCCGCCGTGTCTGGCTGACCGTGGCCGATAACGGCGACGGCATCCCGCCGCAGCTGCTCGGTGTGCTCTTTGACGGCTATCTGCCGCTCGGCGCTGTGGAGGCGTCCGACCGCAGCCGCCATATGGGCATCGGACTGAGCGTCTGCCGCGCGATCGTGCGCGCGCACGGCGGCGAGATTTATGCAAGAAACAAGATCGACGGCGGCGCGGAGTTCCGCTTCTGGCTGCCGGCGGAGGAGGAATCGAACACATGATCCGTGATAAAATCATCATCGTCGAGGATGATCCTGGCATCAGCAAGTACCTGCAGGCGGCGCTGCGCTCGCACGGATATGATATCCTGCTGGCGCCTGACGGTAAGACCGTGCTGGAGATGATCGCCTCGCACTGCCCGGATGTGCTGCTGCTGGATCTCGGCCTGCCGGATATGGACGGCAGCGAGATCATCCGCTCCGTGCGCACCTGGAGCCGGATGCCGATCATCATCATCTCGGCCCGCAGCGCGGAGATCGACAAGGCGGCCGCGCTCGATATGGGCGCAGACGATTACCTGACCAAGCCTTTCGGCACGGTGGAGCTGCTCGCGCGCATCCGCACGGCGCTGCGCCACACGCGCACCGACGGCACGAGCGACGGTCTGGCCATGACGGGCGAGTACCGTGTCGGCGACCTGTGCATCGATTACAACAAGCACCGCGTCTTTCTCGCCGGCGAGGACACGCACCTGACGCCGAACGAGTACAAGATCGTGGCGCTGCTCGGCCGGCACGCCGGACAGGTGCTCACCTACAAGTCCATGATGAAGGAGCTCTGGGGCCCCGGCGTCGGCGGGGACAACAAGCTCCTGCGTGTGCACATGGCGAACATCCGCCGCAAGATCGAGCCGAACCCGGTCGAGCCGCAGTACATTTTCACCGAGGTTGGCGTCGGCTACCGCATGGCCGACAGCCATTAAGTCCATAACAAAAAGCTCCCGGAGCAGTGCTCCGGGAGCTTTTTTGCAGTTTGCTGCGGCTTAATCCGCCGTGATCGTCACGGTGCGGGAGATGGACTTTGCCATGTCGTTGCCGCCGAAGATATAGGCGGTCTGGCGGTAGGTGCCGGCCTCGGTGGGCGCCTTGCTGCTGACATACAGCTTGTGCGCGGCCGTGAAGCCGATGTAGCGGTAGTGCACGCCGTCCTGATTGTCGGCGGCGCTGTCACCGCGCATAAGCGTGGCATTGAGGGTGTCGGCCTTGAGCGCGCTGACGGCATAGGTCGTCTCGCTGTTGTTCCAGCTCAGGCTCGCGCCGGAGATGTGCATCTTCACGACGAGCACGCCGGTGCCGATGCCGGGGTTGTAATTCGGGTTCGAGGCGATGGCCGTCACGAGGTACATGCCCGCGCGGTTCGGCGAACCGAAGGCCACGCGCGTGCTGTCAAACACGCTGGGCAGGCTGTTGAGAGTGTCGACCAGCTTCGTGAACGCAGTGATATCCACGCCGATGAGCTTCAGAAAATCGGCCGCGCCATCCAGCAGTTTTTGATTGTCCTTCAGGAATGCGCGCAGTTCGCCGACGGTTGTGCCGTCGCGCAGCGCTTCGGTGAGCGTTTTGCCGAGAATGGGCTTGACGATCGGGTCGAGCACTTTCAGCGCGGTCTCGGATACCATACTCTCCGGGAGCTGCACGTAGACGATGCCGGACAGGCCGCTCGTCACGCCGCTGTAGACCTTGAAGATGCTGAAGGTGTCCTCGGGGTTCGTGGTCACATACTGCTGCGTGGTCAGGGTCTCACCGGCGGAGATGGCGGCCGCCTGCACCTTGACGCGCACATTGGCCTTGTCGACCGTGAGCGTGCCCTCGGCTGCGTCACAGCCGTGGTAGTCCGCCGTGGTCGGGAAGCTCGCGCGCACCTTCTGGTTTTCGCCGGCGCCGATGCTCGGCGCGGTGTAGATGGTGACGCTGCCGCCCTCGATCGGGAACCAGAGTTCCGGGGAGAGTTTGTTCGTGCTTGTGTTCGACAGGTAGCCTTTGGTCTTATATTCGATGACCATGCTCTTGGCTGCGGCTTCCTTGCTCACGGTGGTCTGCGACCAGTCGACGAGCTTGTCGAGAATCTGCGTGCGCATGGCGGCAGCGTCCTTCGTGTAGGTGACGGACACGCCCTCCTTGAGCACGATCTTCGCCTGCGTGCGCGCGTCTTTCAGCGTCACGGTGACGAAGGTGTCCGTGCCATTGGCGGTGAGCTTCATTTCATAGGTGCCCGCACTGACGGCAGAGACCTTCGTAATACCGGCCCAGCCGCCCTCGAGGTCGACCCAATAGGTATCGATGAGACCTTTGTGCTGCTGCGTCACGGTCACGGACGCGGCGTCCGCGTCGGGCAGCACGGTGGCGACGATGGCGGTGCGCAGCGCATCGAAGTCGATGCTGCTGCCAGTCTTGTAGGGGATGTTGACCTGATAGGTCTCGCCAGAAGTCTCCGGTGTGTCGGCCGGTTCCTCCGGCGTGTCAGCCGGGGTGGCGTCCGGGGTCTCTGCCGGCGTATCGGCCGGGGTATCCGTGTCCGCATCCGCGGGCTGCGCCAGCTTCGTGAACGTGTAGACCTCCGTCGTGCCCTTCAGGCGCACGGCGTAGTCCTGCGCGGGAGACTGGCTGTCCAGCGCGGGATAGCTCACGCCGAGCACATCCAGCGCGGGGAAGCCCGCCTTGCCCGCCGTGAGCGCGGGGATGATGCCGGCGGTGGTGCCGGTCACGGGCACCCATTTGGTCGCGCCGCCGGACAGCGTGCTGGTCGCTTTGTACTCCCATTCCTGCGTGCCGACATCGCTGTAGTTGCTCAGCAGCGTCTGGCTGAGCAGGTCATTGACGTCCGCGTCGTCGGGGATGTAGGCCGCACCGTCGTGCACGTCCGGCACGACGTCCGCGGCAAAGGCCGGGATCTGGAACGCGGCGAGCTGGCCGAACAGCAGTACGGCCAACAGGACCGCAAGGATCCGTGTTATGTTTTTGTGGGTTGTCATTGCAAAAAACCTCCTGTTTGTGGTCTTTGAGGACAGCCTGTATTATAGGACGTATTTCGACAAATTTCAACATTTCTGATAAAAATGTGACACATTATCTTACCTGTATAAAAAATCCTCGCCCGCAAGCGTGCGGACGAGGAAAATGCTTGATATTTCAGGATTATTTGCCCAGCTCGGCGAGCATTTTACTGCGGATGCCCTCGGTGAGGTCGGTCGTTTTCGTGGCCTTGACGGTCTCGGCCGGGATGACCTCGCGGATGCGCACATACACATGCGAGCGCCGCCAGGGGACGTTGTGCGCGATGCGCTCCGTGCCCTCGATCGTTGCGACGACGATGGGGACGCCTGCCTTCTGTGCGATCTTGAGCGAGCCGGCGTGCCAGGGCAGCAGCTCACCGCTTTTGCTGCGCGTGCCCTCGGGATAGATGGCAAACGAGCACTCATGCGCGCGGATGAGGTCTGCCGCGGCATTGATCGTGGTCAGGGCGTTGCGCGCGTTCTCACGGTCGATCGGCAGAAAGCAGCACCGGCGCACGAACGGGCCGATGACGAACTTGCGCATGTTCGATGGCTTGGACACGAACGCCAGCCGCCAGCGCCGCAGCACCCACCACTGCACCATGGGGTCAAAGTTCGAGCGGTGGTTGCTCACGAACAGATATTCCGTGTCTGTCGGCACCTTCTCGAGCCCCTCCACGTGGATCTTCACGCGGCAGAGCGCGAGGATCCATCCGTCGAGCGCCATGGTCAGTGCGTGATAAAACGGGCTGATGTGCGCATACATTTTATTCGGGCCGGCAAACCACGTGCAGACAAACATCAGCAGCACATACACGAGGTTCGCTGCCACGAAGCAGCCGATTAAAACCGGCAGCAGCCACCAGCAGCTCAGCGCCGGGGACAAAAAATAAATCCACGCTGTGCTGAGCACGGCGGGAATCCACAGCAGGTAATAAAGCACGAACGGACACCTTCAAGCATATTAAATATTAAAATATTGCCAATAGTCATTGACGATAAAGTTCCAAATCTATTATAATTGCATCGGAATACCGTGTCAATGAACGAGATGTAAACTTGCACGGATTCCGAAAACATTCTGATTGGAGATAGGATGGGATAAGATGATTGTATTAAAATGGGTGTTCCCGGTGTTCCTGGCGGTGCTCGCCATCGTGCACCTCATCAGCTGCTGGCGCGGCGATGACGACCTGCGCAAGCCGACCAAGGTCGCGCTGATGCCGGTCGTCGCGCTGACCTACCTCGCCTTTTCCTGCACGCCGTCGCTTTGGGTGGTCGCCGGCCTGCTGTTTGGCTGCCTGGGCGATCTGTTTCTGCTCTGGCCGCTCAAGAAAAAGTTCTTTGTCCTCGGCACGTCCTCGTTCTTCCTGGGTCACGTGTGCTACCTGATTTTTATCTACACGCACTATGTCATTCGCGTCGGCTGGGTCTGGATCGTCGTGATCAGCGCGGTCTACGCCGCCGGTGCCGCGTTTGTGTACGCCAACAGCCGCAGAAACATTCCGCGCGCGCTGCGTCCGCTGTCGCTGGCATATATGCTCATGCTCTGCGTGCTGAGCGTGAGCCTCATCCTGCCGCTGCTGACGGCGTTCTGGTGGGGCAAGCTCGTGGCGTTTTTCGGCGCGACGTTCTTCCTCGCGTCCGACGGCGCGCTGTGCGACATGCTCTTTGTCAAGAAGGCCGAGCCCACGAAGCAGAACTTCGTCATCATGCTCACGTACATCCTCGCGCAGACGCTGCTGGCCGTCGGTTTCGCAGCCTGCCCATAATCACCTGAAAAGCTAGATACTTCAAGGGTAACGGGGCACTCCGATACGGAGTGTCCCGTTTTTTGTACAGTGATGGGAAAATCTTAAAAATTTTGTTATTTTCTCTTTACACCGGGCGAAAAATGCAATACAATGCGTGCATCTACAGGAGGTCTCGGGGGGAAAAAGAGAACATGACGAAAGAGAAGGAAACGGAAAACCGGTCGGAACGAGAACAGTTTCTGGACCGGATGCTCAAGGAGATCCTCAGCGGGCAGCGCAAACCGGGCGACCGGCTGCCGACGGAGAGTGAACTGGCCGAGCAGTACGGTCTGCGCAAGACGAACGTGCACCTCGGTCTGCAGGAGCTGGAGCGGCTGGGTTTTTTGCGGGTCGTGCCCCGGCACGCGACCTATGTCGCGCCCTACTGGGAGCGGGCGAATCTGGAGACGCTGGCCGCCATCATGACGCACGGCGGCAAGCCGCAGCCGGAACTGGTGGATGCGTTTCTGGATCTGCGCGAAATGGTCGCGCTCGGCTGGTTCCGCTGGACGGGCCGCAACCCCAAAACGGAGCAGATGCGGCACCTGTACGGGCTGCTCGAGCGGATGGAGGCCATCGCCTACGCACCGGACGGCGAGAAGGACAAGCCGGATTTTCTGGACCTGGTCAATCACTTTCTGGTGTGCATGTTTGCCGAGTCGGACAACATGATCTTCCGCGTCCTGCTGCGCTCGTCGCGCGAGCTTGCGCACGTGACGTATTACATCGTGGCATACACGCTGGACATGCGCGAGCTGTGCAGGACGTACCGCACGGTGCTCGACGGGCTGACAAGTGGGCACGCATCGGAGGCGATCGACTACTGGTGCAGCTGGAGCGACAAGGTCACGGTGCAGTACCGCGAGGCCCTGCTGCGGCTCGAAAGTGAATAAGCAATGCCATACCCCGGCGGGACGAAGAACCCCGCCGGGGTATGGCGCTATTTGTGAACTTTTCGCGCCGCGGTTGCGCTCCCCGTGCGCTTGTGTTAAAATCAGGGAAAGAAAACTGGAAGGAGCGAGCCCATGAAGCTGACATTTATCCGCGCCGACCACGAGGTGACCGGCAGCTGCACTCTACTTGAGATCGGCGGGCACTACGGCCTGATCGACTGCGGCATGGAGCAGGGACGCGACCTGTTTGAGAACATCGCCATCCCCGTCCCGGCGGCGCAGATCGAGTTCGTGCTCGTCACGCACGCGCACATGGATCACACCGGCCACCTGCCGCTGCTGTATAAGCAGGGCTTCCGCGGCACGGTCTACGCCACGGAGGCGACATGCGACCTGTGCGGCATCATGCTGCGCGATGCGGCGCACATCCAGATGTCCGAGGCCGAGTGGAAGGGACGCAAGGCCGCCCGCGCCGGCCAGCCGGCGCCCGAGCCGCTGTATACGCTCGAGGATGTGGAGGGCGTGCTGCGTCTGCTGCGCCCGTGCGGCTACGGCAAGCGCATTCAGGTCGGGGAGAACATCATCATCCGCTTCACGGATGTCGGCCATCTGCTCGGCAGCGCGTGCATCGAGGCATGGCTCACCGAGGGCGGCTCGGAAAAGAAGATCGTCTTTTCCGGCGACATCGGCAACACCGACCAGCCCATCATCCGCGACCCGCAGACCGTCTCGGGCGCGGACTACGTGCTCATCGAGTCGACCTACGGCGACCGCAGCCACGGCCCGCGCGTGGACTATCTGACCGCACTCGCGGACTGCATCCAGCGCACGCTCGACCGCGGCGGCAACGTGGTCATCCCGTCGTTCGCCGTCGGCCGCACGCAGGAGCTGCTGTATTTCATCCGCCAGATCAAGGACGCCGGCATGGTGCACGGCCACCCGCACTTTCCCGTGTATGTCGACAGCCCGCTCGCCAACGAGGCCACGCGCGTTTTCCTGCAGACGGACACGAGCTTTCTCGACGATGAGGCCTGCGCGCTCATCCGCAGCGGCGTCAACCCGCTGTATTTTGACGACCTGCACACCGCCGTCACGAAAGAGGACTCCATGGCGCTCAACACCGACAAGACGCCCAAGGTCATCCTCTCCTCGAGCGGCATGTGTGACGCCGGCCGCATCCGGCATCATCTGAAGTATAACCTCTGGCGGCCGGAGTGCACGGTGCTGTTCGTGGGCTATCAGGCGGTCGGCACGCTCGGCCGCAAGCTGCACGACGGCGCCGAGAGCGTGAAGATCTTCGGCGACGAGATCGCCGTGCACGCGGAGATCACCGTCCTGCCCGGCGTGAGCGGCCATGCGGATAAGCAGGGGCTGCTCAATTGGATCAACGCCATGGAGCAAAAGCCTGCGCACGTGTTCGTCAACCACGGTGACGACGATGCCTGCACGGCGTTCGCCGCCTGCCTGCGCAGCGAGTATGGCTATGACGCGGACGCGCCCTACAGCGGCAGCGAGTTTGACCTCGCCGCGGGGGCCTATACGTATGTAGCCCCGCCGCGGCCCATCCATCATGACGAGGCGCGCCAGGCCGCCGCTGCCGGCAAGCGCCGCGAGAGTCCGGCTTACGCGCGGCTGCAGCGCGCGCTCGGTGAGCTCACGGCCCTTGTGCGCCGCTGCGCCGGCTGCCCGAACAAGGGGCTGAACGCCTTTGCCGAGGAGCTCGAGCGGCTCACCGCCCGCTGGCGCGACCGCCTCGCCCCGTGAGCATGCAATCCATATAGACCAGACATGTAGCGACCGCCCTGCCGGACACCTGGCAGGGCGGTCTTGCACTTAAATTTTCCCGCGCGCCCGGCCGACCAGATACATCCCGACTGTGCCGATGCCAAGCAGGATGATGTTTACGACCGGCACGACATCTGTCTGCAGCGCATCGGTCTCAAACGCGTTCTGCGCCAGAAACAGCGCGCCCGCCCCGGCTGCCGCTGCGCACAGGAGCACAAGCGCGGGCGGGTTTTTCTGCGCGAACAGCCGCCCGTCGTGCGTTCCCGCCGCGCGCAGACAGTTGACCGCCAGCGTCAGCAGCATCGACACGAGCACAAAGTCCGGCAGCACCCACAGCCCGATCACGAGCGCGCCGAAGCGCTCGACCGCGTGAAACAGGCTCACGTTGCGCAGCATGGTGAAAAACGGGTGGTTGAGCTTGGCCGTCAGCTCTGCGCCGAGAATGTCGATCGTGAACGCGCTCAGCAGCGTCACGAGCACGCAGATGCGCACGCACCACCACACGGCCGCGCGTCCCCGCCCGGGCACGGGCGGGGTGCGCCCGCCAGTGAACGCGCCGAAAAACAGCACCGCCGCCCCGATGCCGAACACCGTCAGCCCGCTGCGCGCAACGCCGGGGAGCTCCTGCACCGTCACGGGCAGCAGATTCTTCACGTTCAGCCCCGGTGCCGCGAATACCAGCACCAGCACCAGCACGAGCATCAGCAGCGGCAGAAAGATCTCCGAGGCGCGGAAAAGCGCCTTCGTGCGCCCGAGCGCGCCGCAGACCGCCATGGCCAAGATCGTCACCACGAACGGCCACGGCCGGCTCAGCGGGAACACTGTCTCGATGAACCGCTCTGCCCCGATGCGCAGCGCAAACGCGCTGTAGAGCAGAAACCACAGCGCGTAGACGCCCAGCAGCACGCGCCCCGCGACCGGGCCGAGTGCGCGCAGCGTGATCTCGCCGATGCCCTCGCCCGGCCGCCCGCGGTGCAGAATGCCCTCAAGCATCCACGCGAACAGCAGCAGCGGCACCAGCGCCACCAGCGCACACAGCCAGCCGCAGCAGCCGGCCTCTGCGGTCGTCTTGCGCGGCACGAGATGCAGCAGCGGCGAGAGCAGCACCATCGTGCACAGCGCGTAGTACTGCCGCCGCGTGAGTTGAAGTCCCGTCATTTTCCGCCTCCCGATGTGTCGATGCCGTCGCGCAGGTCAAACGTCCGGCCCACGTCGGCCTTGACCGTCACGCGCACCGGCATGCTCTGCCACACGGCCGGCCAGTCGTCGCGGATGGCAGCCCATCTGCGCCCGCAGCCGATGGCGAGCGCCTGCCCCACGCCGAGAAAGTCCGCGCCCAGCGCCTGCGACGCGGCGATCACGTCCTCCGCCCAGCCGGTCACGAGGGCGGCAAGCGCCGCGTTGAGCTCGTCCTGATATTCGCGCGCCGTGATCCGGCGCGGCGCGCGCAGCTCGGCGATGCCCGCGCGCAGCTTCAGCGTCACGTCCACGCGCGCGAGCGTGCCGTCGTCGCCCCACACCGGGCGGAAGTCCGTCTTGCAGGTGTCGAGCGTGAGCATGACGGTGCTGCCGTCACGGTCGGTGACGGCGAGGTCGCCGTGCCCGGCCACGCCGAGGAGCATGCTGGCCCCGCGCGCCGTCTCCGGCTCGATGCTGCCGACATAGTCCCCGTCGCGAAAGATCGCATACCCCGCCGGAGCGAGCGCCAGCTTGCCGCCCTCGCCCTCCGGTGTGCGTACGCACGCCACGGCGCCCACCACGGCGCAGCCGCTGCCCGCGAGCGCGCGGGCGATGTCCGTGCAGGTGTAGGCGTGGCTCGCGCCGTCGAGCGTGATGTCCTTTTCCAGCGCGGCGAGCGCTTCCGTCACGTCGGTCTTGTCGTCGCCCGTCTCCATGACCGCCTGCTGCGCCGTGCCGCCGCGCACGATGAACAGCGGCGCGCTCAGGCGCATGTCCGGGTCGCGCGCGATGAAGTCCAGCAGCGGCGTGAGCCCACCTGCAGCGGCCGCCTCCTCGCCGAGGAGCAGGTAGCTCGTCTGCGCGTAAAACAGCCCCGCGCTCGGCGTGCGGTCCTGCAACTGGTCGAGCGCCGCGAGCATCGACACGCCGGACTGCGTCATGCGCTTCGGCACCTCGTTCTCGCACGCCTTGCCCGTCGCCGCACTCAGGCACACGCCCTCCGGCGCGCGGTCTACGCCGATCGTCTGGATCAGCTCCAGATCCTCGACCGCGCGGTAATTGCTCGAGATCGCGCCGGTGCTGCACCCGCTGCACAGCATGCCCGCTGCCAGCAGCAGCGCCAGCGTCCGTCTGCACCGCATGGACCATCCCTCCTTATATTATATGGTGTGCCCTATCTCTGCCGCCGACGGTTGGGGCTGTCGTATTCCGGCGGGCGGAATTTTTCATCCGGCTGCGGCCGGCGCAGCAGCGTGCGGAAGACTGTCGGCCGTTCGCTGTCCACGAACGGGGCCATATACGCCACGCCGTCGCTGTCGATCGTGCACAGGTACCAGATCACGAGCCCCAGCATTGCCAGAATGCCGAACAATCCCGCCAGCGCCGCTGCCAGCACCAGCCCCAGCCGCAGCAGACGCACGGCGTTGCTCAGCTCCTGATTCGGCAGCGTGTAGCCGGCGATACCCGCGAGCGCCACGACGATGATCGCCACGGGGCTGACCACCTTCGCGTCCACGGCTGACTGGCCAACGAGCAGCGCCCCAATGATCGACACCGTCTGGCCGATCGAGTTCGGCAGCCGCAGCCCGGCCTCCTGCAGCAGCTCGAAGGCGATGAGCATGAACAAAATGATCGTCGGCACCGAAAACGGCACCTGCTGCTTGGCCTGAATGACCGACAGCAGCAGTTTCGCCGGGATCATCTCCTGGTGGTACATCGCTACAGCCACGTACAGCGCCGGGAACATCAGCGAGATCGCCAGCGCAAAGTACCGCAGCACGATCAGCGCCGAGGCCAGAAGGTAGTGGTGCGATTCGTCCTCCGGCGCGTGCATCAGCAGGTGGAACGTCGTCGGCAGCAGGTAGCCCATCGGCAGTCCGTCCACCAGCAGACCCACGCAGCCATCGAGCAGCGCGCCGGCGAATTTGTCCGGGCGCTCCGTCTGGCCCAGCTGCGGCAGCAGCGCCCGCGGCCGATGCGTCAGATACGGCTCCAGGTCGCCGCGGCCGAGCAGCGCCTGCTCGTCGATGGTGTCGAGCCTGTCAAGGATCCGCTGCACCCGCGCGGGGTCTGCGATGCCGTCCACATACAGCACCGCCACCGTCGTCTCCGACTGCCGGCCGACGACCGTCTGCTGCAGCTTCAGCGCCGGGGTGTGCAGCTTACGCCGCACGAGAGAGGTGTTGATGCGCAGCGTCTCGACAAAGGCGTCCTTCGATCCGCTGACGGATTTTTCGATCGTCGGCTCCGACACCGCGCGCACATTCGAAGTGCGCACCTCGAACGTGACGGCCTTGCGCTGCGCATCGAACACGAGCGCGACCGAGCCGTTGGTCAGATCAAAGACCGCGTCGTCCATCTTCGCGCGCGTACGCGTCGAGCAGCTGTAGACAGCGCCCTGTTCGATCCGGTGCACGGCCTCGCGCGTGGAGGTAATGTCCGCCAGGCGGCCGCCCTCCGTCAGCGGGCGCAGCACGTCCGTGGACACGTCGCCCGCAGAGACTACGCCGTCGAGCCAGCAGACGGTCACCGTCAGGCGGCTCTCGAGGCCGATGCGCACCGTCCGTGCCTCAAAATCGTCACAGTCGGAAAATATTTTTTTCAGCTCGCCCGCCGTGACCGGCACGTCATACTGCGGCTGCGGGCGCGGGTGCGGCCCGTCATTGGAGCCGCTGTGAAAGAAGTCGGTTTGCATATTGCGTAGTATAACCGGAAAAAACCACAATATTTAGTGCCCGAAAATGGGGCGAAAAATTTTTTACGAAAATGTGAAAAAAGTTGTTGACAGCCGTCGATTTGGGTGGTATATTAGCAAAGCGCTCGCGGGGAACGCCAAGAACAAAACAAACTTTCGAAAAAAGTTTGAAAAAAGTTCTTGACAAAGCGAACCGCGTGTGGTAGTATAAACAAGCTGTCGCCGAGAGGCACAGCGGCGTGTACCTTGTAAATTAAACAATGTAAGAACACAAAACTGATAAAGTTTTGTAGCTTATGCAAAATAAGCACCAGAAAAGGGTTCTTAACATCGGAAACGATGTAAAACAATTCTTTTGAGAGCTAGATAGCGATCTAAGATTTTGATTGTATCCGTTTTTA
>ERZ857480.42781-NODE-66131-length-59000-cov-8.9111_pt1 | contig 59000 bp, 35 predicted proteins | sample MGYA00519767_ERZ857480 | MGnify/ENA primary metagenome ERZ857480 (study PRJEB31778, sample SAMEA3449210) | human gut metagenome | biome: human gut; feature: human-associated habitat; material: faeces | place: United Kingdom | collected 2010/2012 ...
AGACGTCCGCAACGACCTCGCTATCATCCAGCATGCGATAGCCGACGCCAAGCTCATTGATGATATAGCGCTTTTCGCCGGGGGTTACGCCCATTTTCTTTCGGATATTCTTCATGTTGACCTGCAGCTTCTTGATGCTTCCATAATCCGAATATCCCCAGATTGCGCGGATGATGGCGGCATACGTCAGCACCTTTCCTGCGTGAACGGAGAGCAAAGCCATGATGTTGTATTCCGTTTGGGTCAGGTCAATTTCAGCTTTGCCGACAAAAACCTGCCGTTTGTCATAGTCGATCAGCAGATCCTGAAGCTGAAATTTGCCGCTGGGCGCGTTTTCTTTGTTATGTCGCTGACTGCGAAGAACGGCGCGAATACGAGCCAATAGCTCTTCTGTTCCAAACGGTTTGGTGATGTAATCGTTTGCTCCTAGATCCAACGCCTCTACCTTGTCCCTTTCGTTGGAACGGGCAGAAAGCACAATGATGGGGAGAGCATCTGATTTTCGTACTTCCCGAATCAAATCAAGACCGTCCCGATCCGGCAAACCGAGATCCAGAATGATGAGATCCGGACGATGGGAGGCGTACATCATCATGCCCAGCGAGCAGGTTTCCGCGCAGAGTACCTGATAATCGCTGGTTTCCAGATTGGCTCTGATGAAACTGCGGATGTTGGCTTCATCCTCGACGATCAGAATTTTGTACTTGTTATTGCCCATCGTCGTCGCCCCCTCTTTCCAGAGAAAAACGGAATACGGCGCCGCCGCTTTCCCTGTTTTCTGCGAAAATTTCGCTGCCGTGCGCCTTGATGATGGCGGCACACACAGATAGCCCGATGCCCATATTGCTGCGCGTTCCGTCTACCGGCGCAGCGGTTTTTTCATAGTTTCCGGCAAAAATCTTATGAAGCGCATCCTCCGGAATGCCGCAGCCGTTATCGGCGACTTCAAATACAGCCTGATTTTCCACAAGGGAAACGGACAGACTCAGCTCCGTCATTCCCTTCGCATGAAACACGGCGTTTTCCAGAAGATTCAGCAGCACCTGTTCGATTAAAATGGAATCCATGGGAATATCGACAAAATCGTCCGGAATCCGGGTGACTACCTTCTGATTCGGATGTTTTTTGGAGAACTTCATCAGAACCGAATCGATCAGCTCATCCAAAACGGTCGGCGTTTTGACAACCTCGACCTTTGAATCGTCGATTCTTGTGACGGATAGCAGATTTTCAACCATGCGGATGAGCCATTCGCTGTCCTCCCGGATTTCCCCCAACAGCTTGAGCTGCTGTTCCTTGGGAAGCGCGTCATATTTGGTCATCAGTGTGGAGGATGAGCCGTATATTGAGGTGAGGGGCGTGCGCAGATCGTGAGAGATCGCCCGCAGGAGATTGCCCCGCATCCTTTCTTTTTCGCTTTCTGCCTGCAGTTTTTCCTGTTCCCGCACCCGAAGCAATTCCTGATCTCGGATCCGGATGTTTAGCGCACTGGTGGAAACGGCGACGATCAGCATGATTACGGCGGAAAGGATGCTTTCTTCCACGAAGAAGTCAAAGGCATAATAGGGATAGGTAAAAGCAAAATTCACCGCGAAAACGCTGACGATTGCCGAAACGATCCCGTAGCGATATCCATGGGTTTTCAGCGAAATCAGAAACACGCCGAAAACAAAGATCATGGGAACCAGCGTCTGCGTGGTAAAGAGCTTCTGGATCAGAAGGTTGATGGCAAATGCGCTCAGAAAGACGGCGATTGAAAACAAAGTATCTCTTTGTCGCTGGCGTTTTTTCATCATGCGTCTCCTTTGCTCTTTTAAGGTTTATTATACCCCATGAGAGGGAGCGCATCAAGTTTCCGTGTGTGCGGATATGGCGCGGTTCTCGTTTCTTTACCAAATCTACACCGTAAAAATGCTATGATAAACGTATAGAAGGCTGCGCGCCATCCATATACGGCGCACAGCGGCAAGGAGGAAAAAAGTTCGTGGAATATGACAGTAGCGACGACAACAACATGGATCAGGTCTGTTCATATACGGCATATCTGCGCCCTTTGCTGCGGCATGGGACGCAGGTATGCTTTTTTGACGCACGGAAAAGGACGTCAAGACCGGCCGCGCGCGCAGGATCGAGCGGTTCCTGACCGCTGACGCAGGCGGGCTGAATCTGCTTTTTGCGTGAAATGACGATGAACAGAAAATCAAGGAGTTTTGTATGGATTATATGGGAAGTATTTTGGCGATGGTCATCTGTATTGCCATGTCCGCCTATTTCAGCGCGACAGAAACGGCATTTTCGTCTTTGAATAAGACTCGGCTGAAGGTTCTCGCGGATAACGGAAACAGGAGAGCGGCGCTGACACTCAAGCTGGCGGGGAATTACGACAAGCTGATCTCGACCATCCTGATTGGAAACAATATCGTGAATATCATGGTTGCCTCGATCGGTACGCTTCTGTTTGTCGGGCTCTACGGCGACATGGGCGCGACGATTTCCACCGTCGTTGTGACGGTCGTTGTTCTGATCTTTGGTGAAATCACCCCCAAGAGCGTGGCGAAGGATGCGCCGGAACGCTTTGCCATGGTCAGCGCCCCCTTTATCCGCCTGTGGATTTGGGTGCTGACGCCGCTGAATTTTCTTTTTTCCCAGTGGAAGAAACTCATTTCCCGCTTTTTCAAGACCGACGAGAACGCCAAAATGTCCCACGAGGAATTGCTTCTCTTCATGGAAGACGTTGAGCAGGATGGCGGCATTGATGAAAACGAGGGGGAGCTTCTGCGAAACGCGCTTGAATTCCGCGATCTGACAGCGGCGGAAATCCTGACGCACCGGATTGAGCTGGAGGCGGTGGAGATTCAGGAAAGCCATGAGCAAATTGCAAAGGCCTTTACGCAGTCCGGTTTTTCCCGCCTGCTGGTTTATCGGGATACGATCGATCAGGTGGTGGGCGTTCTTTGCCAGAAGGATTTCTATTGCAACGGCAAGATGACGGAGCCCCCATTGCGGAAATTATGACCGCGCCGCTGTTTGTCTATCAGCACACGAAGATTCGGGATATCCTGAAGACGTTCCAGCGCCAGAAAGCGCACATCGCCGTCGTTATAGACGATTTTGGCGGAACGCTCGGCATTGTGACGATGGAGGATATCCTGGAGGAGCTGGTCGGTGAAATCTGGGACGAGCATGACGAGGTGGAAGAGCATTTTGAAAAACTGGATGAAAACGCCTACCGCGTGGATTGTTCCGCCAGTTTGGAAGATTTCATGGAATTCTTTGACGTGAAGCTGGAATCCGACAGCATTTCGGTCGGCGGCTGGGTGATGGAACAGTTGAACCACGTTCCGGTTCGGGATGAATCCTTTTCAGCCTGCCACCTGAAAATTACGGTTTCTGAGGTAAGCGCTTGTCGAGTATCCTTTATCACGGTCAGGCCATGCGAGCCGGGCGAAACGTATACGGAATAACAAAACGGGGGAAGTATGGTGAAAAAAGTACAGGATACGGACAGCGATCAAAGCTTGACCTCTGCGCCGCAGGAAGGAAAATCCTTCGATCTCTATATCGTGCAGTACATCGTCCGCGCGCTGATGATGCTCATTGCTTTTGCGTGGGTGCTGATGAATCTCGATGCGGTTCTGCGCTTTCTGAACAGCATGTTCGCGCTGGTATCGCCGTTCCTGATTGGCGGGGCGATTGCGTTTTTGATGAATATCATGCTTCGGCCGCTAGAGCGCCTTTGGAGGAGCGTGTTCCGAAAAGCGCCTGCGAAACTGATCCGACCGGTGTGCCTGACGTTAAGCGCCGTCCTCATGCTCGGAATCCTGTTTGCCGTTGTGTTTATGATGATTCCGAGTCTGCGGGAATCGGGAAATGAATTTATCCGCAATATTCCCGCCTATGTTGAAGAAATTGGTCAATGGTGGATGGAGGTTTCCCGGTTTGCGGCGAAATACAATGTCATTCTGCCGGAATACGCCATTGATTCGGATCTGCTGATCGAAAAAATCACCGCGTGGATGGATATCGAAGGAAGCGGGCTGATTTCGGTCACATGGGGCGCGGCAACATCCATCCTCTCCATTTTGGTCGATGCGGTTCTGGCGTTTGTCTTTGCCATTTATCTGCTTGCGAAAAAGGAGAGCGTCGCGGTTCATTTGAAAAAACTCACCCTGACGGTGCTTCCGTGCCGAAAGGCGCAGCGATTGCTGAACATCGCATCGCTGACGAACCACACCTTCACGAACTTTGTCAGCGGTCAGCTGACGGAGGCGATCATCATCGGCGCACTCTGTTTTGTCGGCATGTTGATGCTGGGCATTCCATATGCCGGGGCGGTTTCAACGTTTGTTGCGGTTACCGCGTTGGTGCCAATCTTTGGCGCATGGCTTGGCGGCGGTTTTGGCGCATTTCTGATTCTGCTGGCAGATCCTGTCAAGGCAGTATGGTTTGTCGTCTTTCTGCTGGTTTTGCAGCAGGTAGAGGGCAATCTGATTTACCCAAAGGTTGTCGGCAAATCCGTCGGTCTTCCGGGGCTGCTCGTTTTGATGGCGGTCACGATTGGCGGCGAGGCCTTCGGCGTCATGGGCATGCTCTTCAGCGTTCCGGTCTGCGCGGTGCTGTACAGTCTTTATTTGGAGTTTATGAAGAAAGCAGACGCATTGTAAACGCGCGAAAGGCCGCATAAGAAAAATTCCGTCAGAGTCAATGATAAGACTCTGGCGGAATTTTTACGTTATGGCGGATGATCTCGTTCGGCGCTTGGAAGAAGCCATTTTCCGTCTGCCGTTTTCAAAATAATCGTAGTGGAAGGTAAGAAAAAATCCGAACCCATTTCCAATTTGGAAAATCTGGTTCGGATTATATGTTTCTGGCTCCCCAGGTAGGGCTCGAACCTACAACCCTTCGGTTAACAGCCGAATGCTCTGCCATTGAGCTACTGAGGAATATGGTGGATTGAAGTGGACTCGAACCACCGACCTCCCGCTTATCAGGCGGGTGCTCTAACCGACTGAGCTATCAATCCGAACAAAAAGTATTATAACGCATCCGGCAATCTCTGTCAATACTTTTTTGACAAATTTTTCGGCAGGGGGAAAAGGCCGGAAGAAAAAAGCCGCTTTCAGGCGGAAACGGCTCAGACTGTAGACAAAAAGCTATTCTCCCCCCGAAGGGGGGAGAATAGCCCTTTCTGCAAATGAAAGAATAGATGAATTTCTTGATTTTGCTATTCAAGCCAAGTTTGCTTATATCAACAAGCTGGGCAGCTTTCAGGCGAAAACGGCTGAAAGCGGCAAAACATGCGGAAAGATTACTCGCCGTAGGTGATGGTCACGTTGTCCTTTACGAATTTGGAGAGGCGATGGATGCCCAGCAGGTCGCTGACGGCCTCGACGATCATCACGATGCCGATGGCCATCATCAGCATATCGCCGTAGAGCGCCGGATAGATGACGATGGTGATTGCCAGCACGAGCGTCACGACGGCGGAAATCAGCATCAAAAACCAGCGCTCAAAGCCATAGTTCTTGAGGGTGAACGCGCGCTTGACGCCGCAGATGCTGCTGACCATAATCAGCAGGCCGAGGACGATGAACAGGAATTTCGAGAGGAAATTCGGATTGACCAGCGAGAACACGCCGAACGCCGTGGCGCAGATGCCGATGAGCAGCTCGAAGGAATAGGCGACCGTGCCGCGCGAAAAGATGAAGGAAAGGACGTTAAACAGGCCGTAAATCGTGATGCCCGCGCCGACGAGCATACACAGAAGCTGGGTCACGTGGGCAGGCGCAAAGAGCATGATGCAGCCCAGCACCAGATCGACGACGGCAGTCAGCGTGAAGCTCATTTTAATTTCCTTGGCCGCGCTGCGAAGCGGAAAATCATTGTTGTTTTTCTTCATGGAAAAAACCTCCCAATCATGTCGCTGAAGCGAGCGGCGCGGGCGGGGGAGCAGCCCCGCGCGCCTTCGCCTGTTGAGTTCGACGTTTTTCGGAAAAATCCTATCCGAAGCGAAATTTATATTCTGCGCGAACCGGGCATTTCGTCTTATTATAGGCAGAACCGGCGGGCGCGTCAAGCCAATCCGGCTGACCGACAGCCAAGAAACCGATAAGAAAAGCTCCGCGCATTGACAGCGCAGGATACAGACGATATAATAAACTCGAAAACATAGTGTCATCTCGCCGAAAGACGATGGACGACGGTGGAGGAAGAAAGCCATGCAGATCAAATCTGCGAAGAAAAAGGTGCAGAGCCTGCGCATCATTATTGTGGGCTGCGGCAAGGTCGGCCATACGCTGACCGAGCAGCTTGTGCGCGAAGGGCACGATATCACCATTGTGGATACAAACGAGCGCGTGGTGCGCGACACGACGGATGTGTTCGACGTGATGGGGATTCAGGGCAACGGCGCGAGCCTCAGCGTGCTGAAGGAAGCAGGGCTTGAGGAGGCCGATCTGGTGATTGCCGTCACCGGTTCGGATGAGCTGAATCTGCTCTGCTGCACGATTGCCAAAAAGGCGGGCGGCGAGCTGGCAGCGATTGCGCGCGTGCGCAACCCGGATTACAGCGAGGAGCTGTCGTATCTGCGCCAGCAGCTCGGCCTTTCAATGATTATCAACCCGGAGCTGGAGGCCGCGCAGGAAATCGCGCGCCTGCTCTCCCGCCCGCAGGCGCTGACGGTCAGCGCGTTTGCGAAGGGACACGCGGAACTGGTGCGCTTCAAGATCCCCAAGGGGAGCATCCTGCACGGCCGCCGCGTGATGCAGCTCGACGACATCTTCCATTTCGGCTATCTGGTCTGCGCGGTGGAAAACGAGGGGCATGTCGTCATCCCCGACGGCTCGACGATGCTGCACGAGGGCAACGACATCACGATTCTCGCCTCCTCCCGCGAGGCGCACCACATCTTTGAAAGCATCGGGATGTATCAGAACTCGGTGAAGAGCTGCATGATTATCGGCGGCGGCAAATCTTCCTATTATTTGGCCAAGCAGTTGATCGAGCAGAAGATGGAGGTCAAGATCATCGAATCGAACAAGGAGCGCTGCGACGTGCTGAGCACGCTCCTGCCCGAAGCGCTGGTCATCTGCGGCGACGGCGGCGACGAGGAGCTGCTCAAGGAGGAGGGCATCGACTCGGCGGAGGCGTTTGTGCCGCTGACGGGTCTGGACGAGGAGAACATCCTGCTGACGCTCTTCGCCAAGCGCGTGCCGGGGCTGAAGACGATCACCAAAATCAACCGCATCACGTTCAACGATGTGATCGACGGGCTGGAGCTGGGCAGCGTCATCTACCCCAAATACATCACGTCCGAGGCGATCATCGCCTATGTGCGCGCGCGCCAGAATTCCATCGGCAGCAACGTCGAGACGCTTTACCACATCTTTGATAACCGGGTGGAGGCGATTGAGTTCCGCATCGGCGCGGATGCGCCGGTCATCGGCGTGCCGATTATGAACCTCAAGCTCAAGGACAGCCTGCTGATCGCCTGCATCAACCGCGGCGGCAAAATCATCTTCCCGCGCGGCCAGGATACCATCGAGCCGGATGACACCGTCATCATCGTGACGACCCACTCCGGCTTCGGCGATATCAGCGACATTCTGCGCTGAGGGGCGGAAGGAAAGAGAAGATGAATACAAAAAGCATACGCTTTATTCTCGGCTGGATTCTCAACATCGAGGCGCTGCTGATGCTTCTGCCTGTGGCAACCGCTGTGTTTTATCGCGAGGAAGAGGGCGTCGCCTACGCGCTGGTGATGGCGGTCTGTGCGGCCGTCGGCGCGCTGATGACGTATAAAAAGCCGAACAACCCGAGCTTTTACGCCAAGGAGGGCTTTGTCTGCACCGCGCTGGGCTGGATCTTGATGAGTGCGTTCGGCTGCGTGCCGTTCATGCTCACGGGGGAGATCCCATCCTTCGTCGACGCGATGTTTGAAATGGTCTCCGGCTTTACGACGACCGGCGCAAGCGTTGTGCTCAACGTGGAGGAGCTGAGCCACTGCACCAACATGTGGCGCTGTTTCTCCCACTGGATCGGCGGCATGGGCATTCTGGTGTTTTTGCTGGCGGTTCTGCCGCTGGTCGGCGGCAGCAACATGCAGCTGATGAAGGCGGAAAGCCCCGGCCCGTCGGTCGGCAAGCTGGTGCCGAAGGTGCGGTTCACGGCGCGGATTCTCTATGTGCTCTACGTCGCGCTGACGGTTTTGCAGGTGCTGGTGATGCTGCTGGGCGGCATGACGTTTTACGAGGCGCTCTGCACCTCCTTCGGCACGGCGGGCACGGGCGGCTTCGGCATTTACGGCGACTCGATTGCGGGCTTCTCGCCGTTTCTGCAATGGGCGATCACCATATTTATGATTGCCTTCGGCGTGAATTTCAACGTCTATTTTCTGCTGTATATGAGGCGGCCGAAGGACGCGCTGCACTGCGAGGAGATGCACTGGTATCTGGGGATTATCGTCGCGGCGGCGCTGATGATCTGCGCCAACGCCTACGACGTCGCCATGACGCTGGAGGGCAACCTGCGCCAGTCGTTCTTTCAGGTGGCCTCCATCATCACGACGACGGGCTTCGCCACGACGGATTTCAACCTCTGGCCGGGCTTTTCGCATGGGATTCTCGTGGTGCTGATGTTCGTGGGCGCCTGCGCGGGCAGCACGGGCGGCGGCTTCAAGGTCTCCCGAATCGTGATCGGGTTCAAATCCGTGCTGGCGTATCTGGGCGCGTTTCTGCATCCGCGCGTGGTGCGCAAGGTCAAGTTTGAGGATAAGGATGTGGACGGGGAAACGATGCGCGCGATCAGCGTCTATTTCACCGCGGCGATCAGCCTGTTCACGATTTCGGTGCTGCTGGTGGCGCTGGATGGGTTCGACCTGGTGACGACGTTCTCCGCGGTTGCGGCGACGTTCAACAACGTCGGCCCCGGCTTGGGCGTGGCGGGACCGACGAGCAACTTTGCCGCGTTCAGCGATTTTTCCAAAGTGGTGATGACGATGGATATGCTGCTCGGGCGGCTTGAGGTCTTCCCGATGCTGATGCTGTTCTATCCGCCGCTGTGGAAGGAGAGCATCGGCGAGGCGCGCATCCGCCGCAACCGCAGTCCGTTTCACTGAGGAAACACGAGGGAGGCTTGCACGATGAAATGGGGAATTCTTTCCACCGGGACAATCGCCAAAAACTTTGCGCAGACCGCAAAACAGATGCCGGATGTGCAGGTGCAGGCGGTCGCGTCCCGCAGTGCCGGGAGCGCCAAGGCGTTTGCCGAGGCGTTCGCCATCCCGACGGCGCACGGCAGCTATGAAGCGCTGGCAAAAGACCCGAATGTGGACATCGTCTATGTCGCCACGCCGCACAGCCGTCACTACGAGGATATGAAGCTGCTCGTCGGCGCGGGCAAGCATGTCCTCTGCGAAAAGAGCTTCACCACCGACGCGGAGCAGGCGAAGGAAATCTTCGCGCTGGCGAAGAAAAAGAACGTCTTTGTGATGGAAGCGTTTTGGACGAAGTTCATTCCGCTGTACCGGCAGATCGAGGACATCCTCCAAAGCGGGCGGATCGGCGAAATCCGCGCGGTGACGGCACAGTATGGCTACACCACCGCGCGGGAAGCGCGCAAGTTCGATCCGGCGCTGGCCGGAGGGACGCTGCTGGATATCGGCGTATACGCCATCGGCTTCGCCTGCATGATGCTGGGTTATGCGTTTGACGACGTGCACAGCCATCTGGTGATGAACGACGCCGGCACGGATGCGCTCGACGCGATTGCCCTGCGGAAGGGCAAAGCGGTGGCGCAGCTGACGACGGTGATCGGCGCGAATATGCCGGTCTTCGGCGCGGTGTATGGCACGAAGGGGCATATCGACATTCCGGAGTTCAAAAATCCCACGCGCGTCGTGCTGCACATCGACGGACAGCCGCCGGTGGAAATCGAGCAGCCCTTTGAAATCAACGGGTTTGAGTATGAGATCCGCGAGGCGCAGGCCTGCGCCGGGGCGGGAAAAGGGCAGAGCGAGCGCATGACGGGCGAACAGACCGTCGCCGTGATGCGGATCATGGATGAAATCCGCCGCCAGAACGGGCTGAGGTTCCCGTTTGAAAAGCAAAGCGCGCGTTGAGCGGTTCGAAAAGAATAAAAAAAACGAAAAATCAAAAAATCGAAAAGCGCCGATTTCCGTGGAGAGCGGAGACCGGCGCTTTTCATTGTGGAAGGGAAATAAATGAGGAAGGGGAAGAAAAAAAGGAAGATACTTGAGCCTTCGCCATGATGTGGAGGGGGGAGAAAGAGCGCGAAGACCCGTAAAGGCGGATGGGAATCAACCTTTACGAGAAGCATTATAACGCCGGAATGTGGCAGAAATATGATGAAAAACGAAATTCAGCGAAAATCTCCGCTCCCAAATTGCGCGAAAGGGCGCGGATTGCGCCGCGCAAAAGCCCGCAGTTGCCCTTTTGCGGCCGTTGTGATACACTTACAGGGAGAAAGAGGGAAGGAGGCACGGCATGCTCAAGAAACTGCACGGCCGAAAGCTGGCCGTCTGCCTGATTGGCGGCGCGATGTACGCGCTTTTTTCCGCCTTTGGCTGGCAGGCCGAGCACGGCGGGGTCATCTGGGCGGGGGGCGCGCTGCTGGTCGCGGCGCTGCTCGTCTGGCCGATTGCGGCGCTGCTCGCCGTGCTGCTGGAGCGCGGCTATACGCGCGCGCTGAGGCGGGAAAAAACATTCCGCGCGGGGCGGGCGTTCGCGTTCATACTGGCCTGCTATGTGCCGATGTTCTGCGTCGCGTTCCCCGGTTCGTTCGCCTACGATGTGCCGTATCAACTGCGGCAGGTGGTCACGGGCGCGTATTCGACGCATCATCCGCTGCTGCACACGCTGGCGCTGGGCGGGCTGCTGCAGCTTGGCCGCGCGCTGGGCGATATCAACCTCGGCGCGGCGCTGTATACCGCGCTGCAAATGGCGCTGCTGGCGGGGTGCTTTGCGCTGACCTGCGGCTCGATTGCGCGGCAGTCCGGCGCGCGGGCGGCGAAGCGCGCGGCGGTCTTTTTCGCGCTCTATCCGCTGAACATGGTGATGGCGGTGAACGCGACGAAGGACGTGCTGTTCGGCGGCTTTTTTGCGCTGACGCTGGCGCTTCTGAACGAGATTCAGGAAAAGCCGTCGCGCGGGCTGGCGCTGAAAATCGCGGCCTGCGGCGCGCTGGCGGTGATGCTGCGCAACAACATGGCGTATGCCGCGCTGGTGTGGTTGGTGATCCTGACGCTCGGCCTGCGCAAAGCGGAGAAAAGCGCGGCGCTGGCCATGCTGCTGGCGCTGGCCGTTGGCCTTTGCGGAAACGCGGCGCTGAAGCACGCGACCCGCGCGGAGAGCGGCGACATGAGCGAAATGCTCTCCTGGCCGATTCAGCAGCTTGCCCGCGCGCGGCTGTATGACGAGGAGCGGCTGACCGACGCGGAAAAGGAGGCCATCGACGAGCTGATGCCCGGCGAGGCATGGGCATGCTACGACCCGACGATTTCCGACCCGGTGAAATTCGAATTCGACACGCAGGCGTTCCGCGCGGACGTGAAGAAATACGTCGGCGTATGGCTTTCCGTCGGAAAAAAGTGCGCGGGGACATATCTGGACGCGACCATGGCGCTGACCTATCCGTTCTTCTACCCATACCGCGAATATCGCGTTTCGGGGTATTATGTGCAGATGGGCATGTCCGACGCATACGATGCAGGCTGGTGCGATTTTGATCCGCCGGAAAGCCGAAGCCTGTTCCCGCGGGCGCTGGCGTCGCTTTCGTGGCGCTTCGGCGCGAAGGGCGCAATGCAGATTCCCGTCGTCGGCTGGCTGTTCAACATGGGCGTGATCGTCTGGACGATGCTGTTTTTCGCCCTGCGGGAGATGTATTGGGGGCGGTGGCGGCGGTTCGGCACGGCGCTGCTGCCGGTGCTGCTCTGGGGCACGTTCCTGCTCGGGCCGGTCATGGCCGGACGGTATATCTATCCGTTTGTCTGCGCGCTGCCCGTGCTGGCGGCGCGGCCGGGGCGGAGCGTGAAGGAGGCGGAGAGGCATGGGTGACATGCAACTGAAACCCGAGCTTGTGCAGGAGCTTTGCGCGTTTGCGAGGGAGCGGAAAATCCAAAAGCTGGTGATCTTCGGGTCGCGGGCGCGGGGAGACAATCGCCCCAAGAGCGACATTGATTTGGCCGTTCAGGGCGGCGATGTGGCGGGTTTTACGGACGACGTGAACGAGAAGGCACGGACGCTGCTGTTTTTTGACGTGATTGATCTGGAGCGGCCGCTGCCCGAGGCGTTCCGCGCGGAAATTGTGAAGGATGGCGTGGTGCTGTATGAAGAAATACGATAATTATGTGTCGAATCTGGACGTGCTGAAACACGCCGACGAGCAGGAATTGGACAATGAATTTGTCATCGGCGGGATTAAGGATAAATTCTGCCTGCAATTCGAGCTGAGCTGGAAGCTGCTCAAGGAGCTTTTGACCTATGAAGGGCGCGCTGAGGCGGCGACGGGCTCTCCGAGGGAAATCATCAAAGCGGCGTATACGGTTTATGATTTCATGGATGAGACGGTTTGGCTGGACATGCTTCGGGATCGCAACACGAGCACGCATATTTACGACGGCGAGGAAGTCAGGCGGCTGGCGCAGCGCGTGATTGACCGGTATATTCCCGCGTTTGAGCGGATGCGGCACGCGATTGACGCGCGATATGCCGACGTTTTGGATGAACTGTAAAGCCCTGAGGGCGCGCATTTGAGGAGGTTATCACCATGAGACTGGATAAATACCTGAAGGTTTCGAGGATCATCAAGCGGCGCACGGTGGCCAAGGAGGCCGGCGAGGGCGGCCGCGTGAGCATCAACGGAAAGGTTGCCAAGCCCTCTGCGGAGGTGAAGGAGGGCGACGTGATTGAAATCCGCTTCGGCGAAAAGCTGGCGCGGCTTCGCGTGCTCTCCGTCGCGGAGACGGTGCGCAAGAACGAGGCCTCGGCCATGTACGAGATGCTCGAAGGGGAGGAAATGTGATGAATGCGGCGGTGATTGTCGCGGCCGGACGCGGCACGCGCATGGGGCTGGAGCGAAACAAGGTGCTCGCGCCACTCTGCGGCGAGCCGGTCATCGCGCGGACGGTTCGCGCGTTCGAGCGGACGGGCTGGTTTGACGGCGGGATCGTCGTCGTCACGGGCGCCTGCGATCTTTGCGAAATGAAGCGGATTCTCGCCGACGCAGGGCTGCACGCGCAGGTCGTCCTCGGCGGCGCGGACAGGCAGGAGAGCGTATGCCGCGGGCTGGCGGCGACGAACCCCGCGGCGCAATACGTGGCGATTCACGACGGCGCGCGCCCGCTGGTGACGGCGGAGGTCATCGCGCGGACGCTGGAAAGCGCGAAAAAATACGGCAGCGGCGTGGCGGCGGTGCCGCTCAAGGACACGGTGAAGCGCGTGAACGAGGGCGGCGTTGTGGTCGATACCCCGCCGCGCGACGCGCTGCGCGCCGTTCAGACGCCGCAGACGTTCGAGGCGGAGCTGATCCGCAGGGCGCATGCGGCATATGCGCTCGGCGAACGCGCGACGGACGACGCGGCGCTGGCGGAGCGCATGGGCGTTAAGGTTCGCCTGACGGAAGGCGATGTGGAAAACATCAAGCTGACCACGCCGGAGGATATGCTGCTGGCGCGGCAGGTGATTTTGAGGCGGGAAGGCCAAAAGGAGGAGAAGCCCATGGTGCGGATCGGTCATGGTTACGACGTGCATCGGCTGACGGAGGATCGCAAGCTGATTCTCTGCGGGGTGGAGATTCCCTATACGCTGGGGCTTTTGGGGCACAGCGACGCGGACGTGGCGCTGCACGCGCTGATGGACGCGCTGCTCGGCGCGGCGGCGCTGGGCGACATCGGCCGCCACTTTCCGGATACCGACCCGGCGTACAAGGGCGCGGATTCCGGCAAGCTGCTCGATCATGTTGTGGCGCTGCTGGAGGAGAAAGGCTATGCCGTCGGCAATGTGGATGTGACGATCATCTGCCAGCGCCCGAAGCTCAAGGATTATATCGAGCAGATGCGCCAAAACGTGGCGCGCCACCTCAAGGTAGACGCGGACTGCGTGAACATCAAGGCGACGACGACCGAGAAACTGGGCTTTGAGGGCGAGGGGCTGGGCATTTCCAGCCACGCGGTCGCGTGTATTGAAAAAGCATAACGCACATGGCGAAAAAATCGAGAAACCAAAAAACGAAATATAAAAAGCGAAACCCCGCCGCGGCGCTGCTCGACGGCCTGCTGACGCTGCTGGATCGCGTTTTGGAAGGCTTTGCGGCGGCGGTCGTGGCGGTTCTGCGCGGAATCGGCTGGCTGATGGCGGGGCTGCCGCGCGGGCTGCTCTGGCTGGTCAAGCGCCTGCTTTTGCTGCTCGCGTGGCCGCTGGGCAGGCTCTGGCGGCTGATGACGGGCAGGCGCAACCGCGCGCAGCGCTGCCTGCGGCTGACGGGCTTTGAATTTGAGGAATACATGGCGCAGGTGCTCCGGGACAACGGCTTTCGGCACGTCGAAGTGACGGTGGAGTGCGGCGATCAGGGCGTGGACATCCTCGCCGTGCGCGGCGGCAAAACCTACGCCATCCAGTGCAAGAATTATGCGGGGGCGGTGGGCAATGCCGCCGTGCAGGAGGCCTACGCGGGCGCAGAATACTACGGCTGCGACGTTCCGGCGGTCGTCTGCCCGACGATGTTCACGGCTTCCGCGCGGGAGCTGGCCGAATCGACCGGCGTGGAGCTATGGGACGGCGAACGGCTCTCGCACATGATGCGCGTCAGCGGACGAAGGCCGCATCACGACCCGAGGCGGGACGACGAGCTATAATCAGGCTTGACAAATCACGCTTTTTTTAGTATCATAACGGTGCGAATCGCGTTGAAGGGGTTGGCAGCCCGGAGCGGCGCGCACAAAACGAACAATCAAAAGTGGGCATGCTTTTTACACATGTCAACAAGGGTGGAACCGCGGAAGAATGTCTTTCGTCCCTTGAATCCAAGCGGCGGCGCGGATTCGGGGCGGCGTCTTCGCGGTTTTTTATTTGGCTCCGAAAGACGAGAGAAAGAAGGGTTTTTCCATGGCAAAGGTGCAAAACGACACGATGGATAAGCTCGTCGCCCTGTGCAAGGGCCGCGGCTTCGTGTTCCCCGGCTCCGAAATCTACGGCGGTCTGGCCAACTCGTGGGATTACGGCCCGCTGGGCGTTGAGTTCAAGAACAACGTCAAGCGCGCGTGGTGGAAGAAGTTCGTGCAGGAGAGCAAGTACAACGTCGGCATCGACTGCGCGATTCTGATGAACCGTCAGGTTTGGGTGGCGAGCGGCCACGTCGGCAACTTCAACGACCCGCTGATGGATTGTAAGGCCTGCAAGGCGCGCTTCCGCGCGGATAAGCTGATCGAGGACTGGGCGAAGGCCAACGGTCAGGAGATCGAGGCGGACGGCTGGACGAACGAGCAGCTCGAAAGCTTCATCGAGGAGAAGCAGATTCCCTGCCCGACCTGCGGCAAGCACGATTTCACCGGCATCCGCAAGTTCAACATGATGTTCAAGACCCATCAGGGCGTGACCGAGGACGCGAGCAACGAGATCTATCTGCGCCCGGAGACCGCGCAGGGCATCTTCGTCAACTTCCCGAACGTCGCCCGCACGACCCGCCGCAAGCTGCCGTTCGGCGTCTGCCAGGTCGGCAAGAGCTTCCGCAACGAGATCACGCCGGGCAACTTCATCTTCCGCATCCGCGAGTTCGAGCAGATGGAGCTGGAGTTCTTCTGCATGCCGGGCACGGATCTGGAGTGGTTCAGCTACTGGCGCACCTACTGCCACGAGTGGCTCAAGGGCCTGGGCATCAAGGACGAGCACCTGCGCCTGCGCGACCACAAGCCGGAGGAGCTGGCGCATTACTCCAAGGCGACGACGGACTTTGAATACCTCTTCCCGTTCGGCTGGGGCGAGCTCTGGGGCGTGGCCGACCGCACGGATTTCGACCTGAAGGCGCACCAGACGACCTCCGGCAAGAGCATGGAATACCTCAACCCGACCACGGGCGAGAAGATCATTCCGTATGTCATCGAGCCGTCCCTCGGCGCGGATCGCGCGGCGCTGGCCTTCCTTTGCGAGGCCTACGAGGAGCAGGCGCTGGAGGGCGGCGACACCCGCGTCGTCATGCACTTCCATCCGGCGCTCGCGCCGTACAAGTGCGCCGTGCTGCCGCTGCAAAAGAACAAGTGCGGCGAGAAGGCCGGCGAAATCCATGACATGCTGAGCAAGCATTTCATGGTGGATTACGACGAGACCGGCTCCATCGGCAAGCGCTATCGCCGTCAGGACGAGATCGGCACGCCGATGTGCATCACCGTCGATTTCGACACGCTGGAGACCGGCGTTGTCACCGTGCGCGACCGCGACACCATGGAGCAGGATCACGTGCACGTGGACGAGCTGGTGGCCTACATCCAGAAGAAAATCGAATATTAAACCCGGATATTCAGGAAGCTGTCAGGCTAACGATACCGACATTTCAAGAATAAAACTAAGTATTTGTGCCCGAAGGATTCCAAAGGGCGAGCGGAAAGCCCTTTGGTGGGGCGATGGGGTAAAACCCCATATCCCAAAATGCTTAGATATCTGTTTTTTGAAATGTTCGGTTTAAGCTTGACAGCTCTCTTTTATCCTTTGGGAATTGCGCGCTTTGCGCGTGTGAGGCTTGTATTTGCCGCCGGAGCATGATAAAATAATCCTGTATGACTATAAACGCAGTTTGCCCGAGCGGCAGTTAAAGGAGCAATCATTTTGGCAACAACAGTTGGGCTGATCTCTCTGGGATGCAGCAAAAATCGCGTCGATTCCGAGCAGATGCTCGCGGTGCTCAAGGAGCACGGCTATCAGATCGTTTCCGACCCGTCGCGGGCGGAGGTCATCATCGTCAACACCTGCGGCTTCATCCAGTCCGCAAAGGAAGAAGCCATCTCCACGCTGTTTGAAATGGCGGGCTACAAGCAGACGGGCTGCTGCCGCCTGCTGGTGGCGACGGGCTGCTTCGCGCAGCGCTACCCGGAGGCCATCCGCGAGGAAATGCCCGAGGTGGACGTGATTATGGGCGTGAACGACTATCAAAAGCTCGATCAGGCCATTCAGGAGGCCGCAAAGGGCGGCCGCCCCGTTTACACCGACGACGACGGAAAGTTCCACGAATTTGGCCGCGTGCTGACCACACCGAAATACAGCGCCTACATCCGCATCGGCGAGGGATGCGACAACTGGTGCTCGTATTGCGCGATCCCGATGATCCGCGGCGGCTACCGCAGCCGCCCGAAGGCGGATATCCTGGCCGAGGTCAGGAAGCTGGCGGCGCAGGGTGTCAAGGAATTTACGCTCATCGCGCAGGACACGACGCGCTACGGCACGGACGACGGCGGCGAGAGCCAGCTGCCGCAGTTGATCGAGGAAATCGCCGCGATTCCCGGCGTGGAATGGCTGCGCGCGCTGTACTGCTATCCCGAGCGCGTGGACGAGCGCCTGCTGGATACGATGAAGCGCCTGCCGAACGTCTGCGATTACCTCGATCTGCCGATGCAGCACATCAGCCAGCATATCCTGACCGATATGAACCGCACGGACACCAGCGCGCACATCCGCGAGGTCTGCCGCATGTTCAAGGAGCGCGGCATGATGCTGCGCACGACGCTGATGGTCGGCTTCCCCGGCGAAACGGAGGAAGATTTTGACGAGCTGATGGATTTCGTGAAGGAAATCAAGTTCGACCGCATGGGCGCGTTCATGTTCTGCCCGGAGGACGGCACGCGCGCGGCGGAAATGTCCGACCAGATTCCCGAAGAGGTGAAGCAGGAGCGCTATGACCGGCTGATGACGCTCCAGCACGGCGTTTCGCTGGCGCAGAACAAGGCGCGCGTGGGCACGACCTGCCGCGTTCTGGTGGAAAAAAAGCGCGGCAGCCGCTATGTCGGCCGCAGCGAATACGAAGCGCCGGAGACGGACGGCAGCATCTTCTTCGGCTCGGAGGAGCCGTGCGAGATCGGCTCGTTTGTGAACGTGAAGATCACGGCCGCGAAGGCGTATGACCTGATGGGTGAGCGCGTATGAAAAAGTTTGTGGAGACGCTGAAACAGACGGGGCGGGCGATTCGCGCGATGAATCTGCCCAACAAGCTGACGCTGCTGCGCGTGGCGCTGGTGCCGCTGTATTTGGTGCTGCTGTGGTTCTTTGACAACGACAAGTCGATGCAGATTTGGCCGCTGCTGGTGTTTACGCTGGCTTCGCTGACGGATATGCTCGACGGGCGCATCGCGCGCTCGCGCAACCTGATTACGAATTTCGGCAAGTTCATGGATCCGATTGCCGACAAGCTGCTGACGCATACCGCGTTCATCATGCTGACGGCCATCGGACGGCTGAACGTGACGGCCTGCATCATCTTCATCGCGCGGGAATTTGTCGTCTCCGGCCTGCGGCTGTGCGCCGTGGAGCAGGGGCACGTCATTGCGGCGGGCATGAGCGGCAAGATCAAGACCGTGCTGCAAATGATGCTGGTGGTCGTGCTGACGATCACGGGCGAGGGGCTTCTGCCCGCGTTGCTGACGATTGCCGCGTCGGTGATGACGCTGTACTCGATGTGTGAATACGTTTGGCAGAACCGTTCGGTTCTGGGAGGCGCGAAGTGATCGCGGAGATTGTGGCCATCGGCACGGAGCTGCTGATGGGGCAGATTGCGGACAGCGACGCGCAGATGCTCTCGCGCGAATTGCAGAGCCTCGGCATTGCGGTGTACCACCATCAGGTGGTGGGCGATAACCCGCAGCGGATGCGCGAGGCGCTGGCGCTGGCGCTTTCCAGAAGCGATTTGGTCATCACGACGGGCGGCCTCGGGCCGACGCAGGACGACCTGAGCAAGGAAATCGCCGCCGAGCTGCTGGGGCTTCCGATGGAATTTGACCCCGAAAGCTGGGACGCAATCGGCCGGTATTTCGAAAAAATCGGGCGCGTCTGCCCGATGAACAACCGCAAGCAGGCCATGTTCGCCAAGGGCTGCACGATTCTGCCCAACGCATGCGGAACCGCGCCCGGCTGCATGATCGAAAAGGACGGCAAGATCGTCGTCCAGCTCCCCGGCCCGCCGCACGAGATGGCGGATATGTTTGGCCGGCAGGTTTACGGCAGGCTGGCGAGAAAGACCGGCGGCTGCATCGCCTCGCGGTTCATTCGCATTTACGGCATGGGCGAATCGCAGGTGGCGCAGACGTGCGCGAGGTGGATTGAAAACGGCGAGGGCGTGACGGTCGCGCCGTATTGCGCGCTGGGCGAATGTCAGCTCCGCGTGACGGCGCGCGGCAGGGACGAGAATGAGGCGTTGCGGCAGGTCGAGCCCGTGGTGGACGCGATCTGCGGCGTGCTGGGCGACTGTGTTTACGACGTGACCGAGACGAGCGAGGGCTCCATGCAGGAGACGGCGGGGCGCGCGCTGGTGGCGCGGCGGCTGACCGTTTCGACGGCGGAGAGCTGCACGGGCGGCATGGTCGCGGCGAGCCTGGTGGATTATCCCGGCATTTCCGAATGTCTGTATGAAGCGCATGTGACCTACGCCAACGAGGCGAAGGTGAAATACTGCGGCGTGAAGCCGGAGACGCTGGCGGCGTTCGGCGCGGTCAGCGAGCAGACGGCGTTTGAAATGGCGAGCGGCCTGCGCGAAAGAAGCGGCGCGGACATCGCCGTGGCGACGACCGGCATCGCAGGGCCGGGCGGCGGGACGAAGGAAAAGCCCGTCGGGCTGGTATATGTCGCCTGCGCGGACAGGCACGGCGTGACAGTTGAGCGGCTGCAGCTCGGCGGCGGCCGCGCGCGGGTGCGCAGGCTGGCGACGCTCAAGGCGCTGGACATGGTGCGCCGCGCAGCGATAAGAGGGTAAAAAACAGGAGGGGCAATATGGCAAGCGATAAGGGCAAAAAATCCGCAAAGACGGTCACGGCGATCCCGGCGAACGACGACGGCACCGAAAAAAAGCGCGCGCTGGATATCGCGCTGGCCGGCATTGAAAAGCAATTCGGCAAGGGCGCGGTCATCCGCATGGGCGAGCGCGCCGTGCGCGATATTCAGGTGATTCCGACGGGCTGTCTGGATTTGGATATGGCGCTGGGCGTGGGCGGCGTGCCGCGCGGCCGCGTGGTGGAGATCTACGGCCCGGAATCCTCCGGCAAGACGACCGTCGCGCTGCACATCGTCGCGGAGGCGCAGAAGATGGGCGGCGTGGCCGCGTTCATCGACGCGGAGCACGCGCTCGACCCCGTCTATGCGCGCAAGCTGGGCGTGGACGTCGATCAGCTGTACGTCTCCCAGCCGGACACCGGCGAGCAGGCGCTGGAAATCTGCGAGGCGTTGGTTCGCTCCGGCGCGATTGACGTCGTGGTCATCGACTCGGTGGCGGCACTCGTGCCGAAGGCCGAAATCGACGGCGAGATGGGCGATTCGTTCGTCGGCCTGCAGGCGCGCCTGATGAGCCAGGCGCTGCGCAAGCTGACCGGCATCATCAACAAGACGAACTCGACCTGCATCTTCATCAACCAGCTTCGCGAGAAGGTTGGCGTGATGTACGGCAATCCGGAGACGACGCCGGGCGGCCGCGCGCTCAAGTTCTATGCGTCCGTGCGCATCGACATCCGCCGCGGCGAGCAGCTCAAGGACGGCACAACCGTCGTCGGCAACCGCACGAAGGCGAAGATTGTCAAGAACAAGGTCGCGCCGCCGTTCAGAACCGCGGAGTTCGATATTCTCTACGGCGAGGGCATCAGCAAGGAAGGCAGCCTGCTGGACAGCGCGGTTGCGCTGGATATCATCCACAAATCCGGCGCGTGGTTCTCCTACGGCGACCAGCGCATCGGTCAGGGCCGCGAGAACACCCGCAAGTTCCTCAAGGAGAACGCGGAAATCGCCGCGGAAATCGACAAGCTCGTTCGCGCCGAGCTGATGGGCAAGGATGCGCCCGTCGTGCAGAGCGCGGCGGATGACGACGACGAGAAGCCGACGGACGACGGCATGGACGATCTGCCGAACCTCGACGACGAGGAATAAAAAACTCCTTCAGTCAGCTTCGCTGACAGACCTTCGGCATTTCGCTTGCCTGTTCCCCGTACAACGGGCGGCAAGATTCATGCCCTCGAAGAGGGAGCAATATAATGAGCAAATCCGAAATTATGCACAAATTCCGGAAACGGGCGTTTTTTATGCAGAATTTGCCATTTGCTCGGTTGTTGGAGGAAGCTTGCGTTCACATGGAGGTGTGCATCAAAGCCTCCCTCTTAGAGGGAGGTGGCACAACGAAGTTGTGACGGAAGGAGTTCACGGACGATTTTTGCAGGGCTTTGCTTGTATGGGCAGTCTGCGAAAAGAACCCGCCTTGAAATCAAGGCGGGTTTCATGCTATACTATATACGATTTTGACAGACTTTGAAACGACGCGACGAACAGGAAGGATACCATGAAGCAGGAAAAGCTGGAAGACCGATTGCAGATGCGCAGGCTGACGGTGGACGATACCGCGCAGTATAACGCGCTGCTCCGTTATGCGTTTCAGGTGACGGACAGCGAGCTGGCCTCGCTGGGCTGGAACCAGAAGGAAATGGAGCGCAGCAAAAAACCCGTGCTCAAAAAGACGGAGTCGTTCGGTTGGTTTGACGGGGAAAAGCTGGCTTCGCAGATCAGCGTCTACCCGATGCAGGTCAATCTGTTCGGCACGATGTACAGCATGGGCGGCGTGACCGGCGTGGCGACCTATCCGGAATACATGGGGCACGGGCTGATGGCGCACCTGATGAAAAAAGCGCTTGATAACATGCGCGAAAACCACCAGTGCGTATCGATGCTCTTCCCGTACCTGATTCCGTATTACCGCAAAAAGGGCTGGGAAATCGTTTCGGATAAGATGACCTACACCATCAAGGATACGCAGCTGCCCAAGCACCGCAAGGTCGGCGGTATGGTCGAGCGCGTGGACATCGACAGCGAGGATGTGCACCGGGTGCACGACGCATTCTCCGCGATGCGCCACGGCGCGCTCAAGCGCAACGAGCTGGAGTGGGAGGAATACTGGCGGTGGGAGGCCGACGACGTGCTCGTCGCCGTGTATTATGACGCGAACGAGAAGCCGACCGGCTACCTCGTCTACTACATCGCCAACGATGTGTTCCGCATCAAGGAGCTGGTGTACGTCAATCAGGAGGCGCGCCACGGCCTGTGGAACTATATCTCCGCGCACTTTTCGATGATCGAAAAGGTGGTCGGCAACAACTACACCAACGAGCCGATGGCGTTCCTGCTGGAGGACAGCGAAATTCAGGAGGAAATCGAGCCGTATATTATGGCGCGCATCGTCGATTTCGAGGAGTTTATCCGGCAGTATCCGTTTGATATCATCTCCATCCACGACGACCTGCATTTCATCATCGACGACCCGATCATGGAGTGCAACTGTGGCGATTTCTCCCTGCGCTGGGACGCGGCGGGCAACACCATTCTGGAGCGCGGCGGCACGCGCGGCGAAACCGTCCGCTGCGACATTCAGACGCTGACGGCCATGTTCTACGGCTACAAGCGGCCGACCTACCTCAAGCGCGTCGAGCGGCTGCAGGCCAACGACACCGCCGTGCGCATTTTGGAGGATATCATCCCCATTGAGCAGCCGTATTTCTCGGATTATTTCTAAGAGTGAGGCGTTACAACCATGCAAAACGAAGCGGTCGCGCTTCTTCGCTGCCCGATCTGTTCGGGCAGTTTTCATCAGGAGGGCAAAAGCCTGCTCTGCGGCAAGCGCCATTGCTACGACATCGCCAAGCAGGGGCACGTCAATTTCGCGCCGAACGCCAAGCCGTCCTTCTACAAAAAGGAGCTGTTCGAGAGCCGAGCGAAGGTCTTTGAAGCGGGCGTGTTCGCACCGGTCGTTGCGGCCATCGGCGAAGCGCTGGAAAAATACGTAAAGGCCGAATGCCCTGTTGTGGCGGACGCGGGATGCGGCGAGGGATACTATCTGCGGAGCGTCTGCCCGGAGCGGGACATGATCCGAATCGGGTTTGATCTCTCGAAGGAGGCCGTTCTGCTGGCAGCGAAGGGCGACAGGCGCTCGACGTATTTCGTCGGCGATTTGGCCAACATACCGTTGGCGGACGGCTGCTGCGACGCGGTGCTCGACGTGTTTACGCCGGCGAACTACGCGCAGTTCGGGCGTATCCTCAAAAAGGACGGCGTGCTCATCAAGCTCGCGCCGAGGCCGGGCTATCTGCGCCAGCTCCGCGAGGCGGCGGGCGGACGGCTGGCGGCCTACGACGGCGCGCCCGTTTCGGATTACGCGCACGCGCATCTGAACGTGCTGGAACAGAGGACGATCACCTATACGATGCCGGTCAGCGGGGCGCTGGCGCTGCATCTGGCGAAAATGACCCCGATGCTCGCCAACATCGACGCGGAGAGCCTTGACCTGAGCGGCGTGACGGAGATCACCGTTGACGAGACGATGATCGTCGGCACCATCAAACGGGAGGAAGAATTGTGAAGACGTTTTTTATGAATGACTACGGCGAGGGCGCGCACCCGATTGTGATGCAGCGGCTCCTTGAAACCAACATGGAGCACACCTGCGGCTACGGGCTGGATGATTACAGCCTGCGCGCGGCGGACGTGATTCGCGAGAAATGCGGCCAGCCGGGGGCGGCGGTGCACATCATGGTCGGCGGCACATCGGCCAACAGCATCGCGATTGCGGCGTTCCTGCGCCCCTACGAGGCGGCTATCTGCGCGCCGACGGGGCACATCAACGTGCACGAAACCGGCGCGGTGGAGGCGACGGGGCACAAGGTGCTCCCCTGCGCGGCGAAGGACGGCAAGGTGACGCCGGAGGGCGTGGAGGCCGTTTGCGCGCTGCACACGGACGAGCACATGGTCGCGCCGCGGCTGCTCTACATCAGCCAGCCGACGGAAATCGGCACCGTCTACCATCTGGACGAGCTGAAGGCGCTGCGCAGGGTCTGCGACGCGCACGGGCTGATCCTCTTTGTGGACGGCGCGCGGCTGGGGAGCGGGCTGACCAGCGCGGAATGCGACATGACGCTCCGGGATCTGGCGGCGCTGGCGGATTGCTTCTACATCGGCGGCACGAAAAATGGCCTGCTTTTCGGCGAGGCGATGGTGATCGTCAATCCGGCGCTGCAAAAGGATTTTCGCTATATGATCAAGCATAACGGCGGCATGATCGCCAAGGGGCGGCTCGGCGGCGTGATGTTTTTGGCGGCGCTGGAGCACGACGATTATTTCGCATGGGCCAGACACGCCAACGAGATGGCCGATATCATCCGCGCAGGCATGGAGCGCGCGGGGATTCCCTTCTTCCAGCGGACGACGACCAACCAGATTTTCGCCGTGCTGACGGAGGAGCAGAACGCCGCGCTGGCGCTGGATTTCGCTTATGAGCGCTGGGCAACGCTGGATGACGGGCGCGTGGCCGTCCGCTTTGTGACAAGCTGGGCGACGACGGCGGAGGATTGCCGGAAACTCGTCTCCGCGCTGGAGGCGATGGCCTGATGGCGCGCGAGGGGCGGTCTCATGTGCGCAAGAGAAAAAAGGGCTGTCTGGTTGGCTGCCTGACGAATCTGCTGCTCGTGCTCGGCGTGGCGGCGCTGCTATTTGTCGGCGCGCATGTGCTGGGCTTTGTGAAGAGCGACCCGCAGACGGGCGCGCCGACGCTCCGCTTTGACAATCTGCCGGAAATCAAGCTCGGCGACTTTGATCTGAGCAAAATCGAGCTGCTGGACGTTTCGAAGCTGACGGAGAAGCTGCCCAAGTGGGCATACGGCGTGAACCCCAACGGGCTGACGATCAAGACGCTGCGCGCGGGCGACGGCGAGGCGGTTTTTGTCTGCGCGGACGGATACACCATGCTCGTCGGCGCGGGCAGCGGAACGGGCGCGGCGCTCTGCGTCCAGCTTCTGCTTTGCGGCGCGAACCACCTGAGCGCGGCGGTTGCGATGGGCTCGGAGGATGAACAGCTCGGCGCGATGAAAATGGCGCTGGGGCTGACGCGGCCGGATTATCTCTTTGTGCCGCCGACGCAGACGAAGGGCAAGGCCTACGCGCAGATGATCGACGCGGCGGAGAAGCGGGGGACGCAGATCGTCTCCGCGACGCAGAACATGGCCTTTACCCTCGGGCGGGCGCGCGTGACATTCATCGGCCCGGCGCGGACGCAGCATACGGACAGCCGCGACGACGGGCTGACGCTGCGCATCGACTACGGGGAGACGAGCGCCGTGGTGACGGGCTGCATCACCGCGAGCGGCGAAAAGGAGATCGTCGCCTCCGGCGCGGCGGTCAAGTGCGACGCGCTGATCGCCGCGCGCGGGGGCGGCGAAGCGGCAACCTGCACCGAATGGGTGGAGGCAGCCAAGCCGGGCGTTGCGTTTGTCACGGGGAAAAACCCCGCCAACAGCGTGCGCATTCGGCTGCAAAAGGCCGGGGCGACGGTTTACGCCGCGAAGGAAAACGGCGTGATGACGCTCTATTCGGACGGACAGAAGATCACGGTTCAGCCGTAAACATGCGAAAGACCCTGCCGGGCGGCGTCCAATGCCCGACAGGGTCTTTCTGTTAAGAAACAGGGAGAAAATAGGGGGGAGGAGTGATCCTCGCTCGATTGGGTTGCGCTCAAGCGGGGCGCACACCTGGCAGGTGCGTCAAGCCTGCAAGGCTGCGGAGAGGCGCGTCAAACCTCATCCGCCATTTTGTTCAGGGAGGTGTTAGTTATCTCTAACAACAAGGTCATTATACAGAATATTGAGCGGCTTGTCAAGAGAAAAATTGAAAGTATTCCGCTGGGAATTGTATAGAATTGGCAGTGTTATATATTAGCTGGGATAAAAGGAAAATTTATCATTTTTATTAGATCTAAAACGTTTCCTTTGTGCATTTGTAAGTTGAAAAAAAACAAGGAAGAGTGGTAGAATAAAATAGAGAAGAAATCGGTATATATCTCCCCCTATGGGAAGTATATGCGGCTTTCAATGGAAAGATGAAAAAAAGATCGGCGAAAGGGGCATGTCGATATGAAAAATAAAAGAAGAATTTTTGCATGGATGCTGTGCCTGGTGTTGCTGGGCGCAGCGTCTCCGATGCGCGTGAACGCGGAGGATGAGCAGCAGAGCGAAGGAATCGTTTTGTATGAAGAAGGCGGAAAGCCCGAATACACCGAAGCTGAAGCGGAATCTGAAGTTTACAGCGAGACGGAAACGCCGATTGAGACGGAAGAGGCTGAAGAAGAGCCGGAAGCGACGGAAGAACCGGAAGTTGTGGAAGAACCGGAAGCGACGGAGAAACCGGAAGTCGTGGAAGAGTCGGAAGCGACGGAGGAACCGGAAGATACGGCGACGCCCGAACCTACGGCAACGGTTGAGCCGACGGCAACGCCTGAACCTACGGCGACGGTTGAGCCGACAGTGACGCCCGAACCCACGTCCACGCCTGAGCCGGAGGAGCAAATCGAAACAATCGACTGGGCGCAGCTCAGACTGGACGGAAACGGCGATTCGGCGCGGCTGGTGATCGGCGTGAACAACGCGGACGGCGTGCGACTGGAGCCGTTTGCGGTAGCCATCGGCGGCGACACGGACGCGTGGCAGGCGGATGATTTCTGGATGGACGGTGCTTCCCTCAGTTGGGAAAACGGCGAAATCGTTCTGTGGGTCTACGACGGCGTGGCGCAGGGCGGCGAGGTGCTTTGCGGCGGCCGTCGGCTGACGCTGACGCTGAGCCGAAACGGCGATGCGGAAACGATGCTCACCCTTGCGGCGCTGGACGGCGACGGCAACGAGCTGGATCTGCGCAACAGCGGCGACGGCAGAATCAAATTGCAGGCGCATTGGGATGCGAAGGTCGTCCGGCAGCCGGTGCAGATTGAGACGGAACTGATCAGCAACGGAAGCGACGGCCTGGCTTATGGCGACACGCTGGAAATGACTGCCGTGGTCAACGTCCAGCCGACGGATGCGAAGTGGTCGCTCCGCTGGCAGTACAGCCAGGACGGCGAACACTTTGAAGACGTTGAAGGCGCAAACGAGATGCGCTATGCGGTAAAGCTCGACAAAATCAACGCGCAATATTACTGGCGCTTTGTGGTATCGGTTGAAGACTGAGCAACATGTTTTTGGAGGACAAGATGGAAAGGATGAACCATCTGAAAAGGGTTATGGCTTGGGTGATGACGGCCGCGATGCTCGTCAGCTCTTGCCCGACGACGGCGATTGCCGAAGAAGTGGTCAGCCAGGTGCAGAAGCCGGTTGCGCAGACCCTCAGAAGCGGCGAAACGTATGGCTCTTTGAAGGAAGCCTATAAAGCCGAGTTTGAAACGACGACGGACGAAACGCACATGTCTTTCGCCGACCGCGTTCGGGATGTCGAAAAGAATGGAAAAGATACCTTGATTTACGCGAACCTGCGTCCGGCGCAGAACGCGGCGCAGTGGAAGACGGGCGAGGTCGTCCCCTTTACATTGAGCATGACCTTCCAGCTCGCCACGAACCTGACCGAATACAGGGCGTTTGACCTGAATTCGATGACGTTCGACGAGTACATTCGATATCGCCCGTTCGATTCCTACGACGATATCAAGCTGCAAATCAGCGCGCCCGGCAATCTGCGGATTTCCGCGACCGATAACGGAGGCTGGAAGGATACCCTGAACGTTGACAGCGTCCAAAGCGTCGTTCCCGCGGACGGCAGCAACGCCGTGACGCTGAATTATACGTTCTTTGGACGCATGATCGATAACGGTGAACATGCCGACGGCGATCTCATCACGCCGACGGTTTCACTCTCCGCGTCGATCACGCCGAAGATGCACTACTATGACAAAAACGGCGAAGAGAAAGTTTACGCCGGTACGCCGATTGACTATCGGGCAACGATCCGCACGAACGCCTTCCGGAATGCGGCGGAAGCAAAGACGTGGGATGTGCAGAACGAGGCCGTGAGGTACACGGTAAACGGCGACGAGGTAACCTTCACCTATCAGGTGCGCACGGGCGCGCTGGGAACGCAGGGCGAGATTCTGCGCCAGAACAGCGACTACGTGGATCATGGCGTGCTCGATCTTTCCGGCTATACGCTCCAGGAAACGATTCAGCCGGTTGAGGGAAAGAATGACGCGAAGGTCTATCCGAAGCAGGCCACAGTGACACTTGGAGACAGCGCCTATACCTGCGATATTGTGAAAAACGGGGATGGCACGCGCAGCCTCGTAATGCCCGCAAACGGAGGAAACACGATCCACAACACGGCGGCGCTGGACGGCGATAATACCGTTCATCCGTCGGTCTATGCGTACAACAATTACACGGTCAACCTGATCTATGACAGGGCGGACTTTGAGCTGGACTGCGACGACGAACGGCTGGATGACATCGCCTTTAAGGGCTTGGGCGTCACGCTGGATTCGACGCTGAACTACACGGTTTACGGCGACAGCAACGAAAAGAAGGCCGAGAGCAGCAAAACGCTGTATTATCATTTCGTGCGTCAGGGCGGCTACATCCTGCCGGAACAGTATGTGAAGCTGGCGGCAGATGCGGCGGACAGAACGGCCTATTCGGGCAGCGACGCGGTCTTTGCGATTTATAAGGCCAGCGAAGTGCGCAACGAAAAGGGCGAGCTGGTGCTTGGCGAGGACGCGAAGCCTTCCGACCGGATCGGCGCGTTTGAGACGAGCCGGGAACTGCCCGAAGGCGACTACTATGTGGTGCGCACGGGGATGGAAGCGGGCTATACCAACGTCGAGCCGGGCGACAAGAAGACGATCAAAATCGGCGAGGCGTCCTATCCGTATCAGCCTGTGGCGGTGAAGGCCGGAACGAAAAAAGACGCGGTGAAAGCCGAGTTCGAGGATTACAACGCGCAGAACGGCCAGTTTATCCTCGAAAAGAAGTTCTATGCGCCGGACGGCACGCAAGATACAAACTCCAGCCTTTCCGCGGAGTTTACGCTGACCGCGAAGAACGGCCGCACCTACACGGTGAAGGTCGAAAACGGAAAACGGACCACGGTTTATCTGCCCGCGGATACCTATACGATGGAAGAAACGGGCGTATCCGACGGTTTTGCCAAGGCGGCCGACAGGATTGTCGTCATCGAGGCGGGCAGTCAGACGCGGATGACGGACGACAACGCCGTGAAGAACTATTCGACGGATGGTCTGCTGAACCTGAAAGCCTATCTGCGCAAGTATGAGCGGGGCGACAATCTGGAAGCGGATCAAAGCCATTACACGGTGACCATCACGCGCGACGGCGAGACGGAGCCGGTGAAGCAGACGACGCTGGATGAGGCGGAATCCGTCTATCTGCCGAGATTCGACGGGGACGGGAACCTCATCACCTACCGCGTGAAGGTGAAGAGCAACGAACAGACGGACGGTCTGTTTTACGCGAGCAGGAAGAACGGCGAGGGGGAGAAGCACGAAGAGGAGATTCAGATCACCTTTACGGACGACGCGAGAATCCAGAACGCCGACTATTTCTTCATCAAGCAGCAGGAGCTAACCATCACGAAGCGGCTTGTCGATGTGAGCGGCCTGAACAAAGAACAAACGTGGACGATCACGGTTCAGGCTGCCTGCGAAGAGGACGGCGCGCTGTCGAGCCAGACGGTTGAACTGACGACCGACGGCGAACAGAACGAGGCAAGCCAGACCCTTTTGCTGCGCGGCTGGGACGAAAACGGCCATGTGGTGACCTATACCGTCGAAGAAACGGCGCCAGAAGGCTATGCGGTGACGTACAGCGATGAGAGCGTGACGCTGGTCGACGGTACGGACAAGACGATCACCGTCACCAACACGCGTCAGGTCGGCAAGACGACCTTCACCAAAGCGGGCAGCGACAACGTGATACTGCCCGACGCGGTTTATGCCGTGCTGACCCAGAAAGCGGATGGCACGACCTATCTGGTCGGGCGGACGCCGACGGACGGCGCGCTGACGGAAAAGACGCCGACCATTGTGGATAAAGAGGGGCGCTTGACCCATCCCGAAGATGTGGCGGACGCGTATCGCTTCACGACGGACAAGGACGGCAGAATCGAACTGGTGCTCCCGGTGGAGGAAGGAACTTCCTATTATTTGCAGGAGCTGGCCGCACCGGAGAACTACTATTTGAATACGGAACTCGTTTGGCTGACGGTTGCGGCGGGCGACGACAGCCAGAAGGCCGGACAGGTTGACCAGCGAAAGTATCAGCTTAAGGTGACCAAAGATTTCCCGGACGAGGTGGCGAACGGCAGCTTTGCGACGTTTACCCTGTACGACGAGAACAAGCGGCAGGTCGGTGAGCCGGTCACGGTGCGCAAGCCGGATCAGGCGGTCGGCGTGTTCACCATCCCGGCTTACGGCAAGTACTTTGTCAGGGAAACGGCGGTTTCCGGCGACATGATGCTCAACGACAGTGTCTTTGGGCCGCTGACGTATAGCGAGACGGATCAGGCGGAGAATCTGACTGTTCCCAACAAGGCGAACGTCGGCAGCCTGACGGTTGAGCTGCGCGACGAGAAGAAGAAAAAGCTGGGCACGCAGCCCGCGGCCATCGATTATGTGAACGCGGCGGATCTGGCGAAGTTCACGGTCTCGGTGGACGCGTCGAACCTCGCGAAGGACAGCTATGCCTATCGGGCGCTGCTGGGAACCGGCTTTGTGCTCGACGAAACGACGAACACGCTGGTTTACACGGGCAAAAAGGGCGCAAGACAGGCGTTTGAGCTGTCCAGCCTGCCGATTTACGGCGATCCGAACGACAAAACCACGGCGCTGACGTACACGGTGAAGCAGGAGCAGGCGGCGCAGAGATATTTCAAGGCGGAAGACGGGCAGCAGTTCAAGCTGGACGAAAATGCCAGCCAGACGCTGACGTTTGAAAATGAGCCGAGGGCCGCTCTCAACGTCAGCCTGAACTACCAGAAGGAATATGAGCTGGAGCGCGGCAACGCGCCGGAGTATCCGCTGACGGGCGCGACGATGACGCTCTATGAAGTGAAGGACGACGGCACGCTTGAACAGGTTGAGTCGTTCAACATGACGAACCCGACTGCGACGATCTCCGATCTGCACGGCCTCAAGCACTATGTGCTCGTGGAAACGGAAGTTCCGGACGGATACTGCGCCTATGAATCCAAAGATCAGGTTCATGCGCACAGCGACAACGCGGCGTACAACAGAGAGCCGCACGATTATCAGGATGTGCTGGATAACTTCAACTATGTTGAATTGACGGGCAAAGAGACCGATAATCAGAACGACAGTCAGAGCAGCATCACCAATTACAAGGACTATGTGCAGCTGAAGCTGAACAAGAGCGGCTACATGGTTCAGTTTGAAGACGGCGCGGCGACGGAAGGCGTTGTCGTCGGCGAGACGCAGTCGCTGGATTACTGCCAGTTTGAGGTTTACGCCATCCGCACGAGCGACCTGACGGAACCACAGCGCAAACTGCTGGCCCGCAACAGCGCGTTTAAAGCGCCGCAGGCGGGAAAGACGGTGGAAAAAGGCACATATACTGGCCGGGAAGCGGAGCTGGAAGCTATTTTCACCGCCGAACCGCAGAAGAGCAAACTGATTACTGACGGAATCACCTATGAAACCGGCGCGAGCGGCGTGGGCACGGGCGCGTTCATGACGGACGCTTTTGAGCTGGGCGGCGATGTCGGCAAATATACCTTCCTGTTCCGGGAGGTGAAGATCAACCACGCAGGCGGCTATCAGAAGGTCTACGGCGGCGTGTGGTCTGCTACGGCGACAGAGGTCAATGCCGTGACGGAAGTGGACGCATACAACGAGGCCGATGTGGTGAGCGGCGGGGGGACCGAGTTCAAGGGTCTGTTCCAAGTGAAGCTGGATAAGGAATACTGGCCGTCCACCGAAGCGAAGGACAACAACCTGGTCGACGATCTTAAGCCGCTGGCGGGCGTGACCTTTGAACTCCTGCTTGCGCGCAAAAACGAGAACGGCCTGTTGGAGGCCGTCATCGGCGACGGCGCGTTCAGCACAGAATTTGTCACAGGCTGCGAGAGCGGCATGAGCGCGAGCTACGGCGTGAGCATCACCGTTTCGCTGGAGACGCTCTATACGAAAAACGGCGGCGCGGACAATCCGGATAACCCGGTGAAGCTGGGCGAGGATGAAAACGGACACCCCTTCTACGAGGCCGATTTTATCCTCCGCGAGAAGGATTACCCGATTAACATGGTTTATATGCAGGAGCGGTATGCCCTGCATGTGAAGGCTGTCAGGAATGCGCAGGGTGCGGATTACGTGACGGTTGTAGACGATTATCTGAACAAAGACGGACAGGACAACGCCATCAAGAACATCCTCGGCGAGATGACCTATCTGACGGTCGCCAAGTATGTGGACGGCGAGCGCTATTACGGCGGAGAGGGAAGCACGGATGCGGTTTACACCATCACGGATGCAAAAGGCAAGGTGTATACCCGTGTCACGCTGAACAACGCGAACCATTATGAGACGACGGTGCAGCTGCCGCGCGAGACGAAGTTCACGATTGAAGAGACAACCGCGCCGGTAATCGAAGGCGTGCAGACCGACAAGAGCGGTTTTGTGTTTGACGGCGAGAATGTGAACGGCACGTCGGCCAACCGACTGACGTTCACCACGGGCGAGTACAAGAGCCAGATTGCCGTCTGCTCCACGAATACGCGTTTCCATTCGATGACCGTCATCAAGCGGGACGCGGATGAAAAGCTGGTCGAGGGCGCGCCGATTCAGATTGGTTATTCCAATGGCAAGGGCGCGGTTCAGAGCAGCAACGAAAGCGTGCTGGCGAACACGCGACAGACCACGAACGAAAAGGGCGAGGTCATTTTCAGCCTGCCGATCTGGGATTATCGCACGAGCGAGGCAGGCAATTATCCGAAGGCCAAGTACGCGATTGCCGAGACGCTGGATGAAACGCCGGTGGCTGCAAACTGGAACCCGAACGCAGTGGTCAACCAGTATTTCAAGCTGCTCAACGGCGGAAAGCTGACGATCGCGGGCGCGGACGTTCAGGCTGACAAATCGATTACGGTTTACAACCCGGCGACGACGAGCGTCACCCTTCACAAGGTCAGCAATCGGAGCGGCGATACGGCGGATACGGCGGATTTGAAGCCGATTGCGGCGTATTTTGCCCTGTATTTCTGCCCGTTCAAATCGCAGGACGAGTTCGAGGGCAAATTGAACTATCCGCAGATCGGCTATGTGTATCTGCCGCGTACGGGCACAACGGACGCCAAAACGGGCAAAATCACGTTTGACGGCCTGTATTCCGGCTGGTATAAGCTGGTCGAGACGATTCCGCAGGGACAGGTGAACGCGGGGCAGCTGTTTACGACGTGGTTCCGCGTCATCTGCGACGAGGATTACAAACATCTGGACAAGAGCGGGAAGAGCAAGAGCTACACGAGCGAAGTTCAGCTCCTCGCTTCCGCAACGCTCAAAAATCGGAGCGACGCGGGCCGCCAGGACGCGAACAACAGCGTGAAGATCATCGATCACACCATCAATGTGACCAACACGCCGCGCGCGTATCTGGAAATCACCAAGACGTTTGAGCCTTCTCAGACGCAGAGTATCCCGGAAAGCGTCGCCTTCTATGTCTATAAGAAGGGGACGACGGAAGCGGCCGAACTGGAAATGCGCGTCGTCGATGCCAATGGAACCGAAAGCTGGCAGAAGGTGGCGCGGCAGCCGATTACGCTCGGCGGCTTCACCGAGACTGAACGGAGTCAGTCCGTCGTCGTGCGGCTCGATCCAGGCGCATACACCGTTGTGGAAAGCACGGACGAAAGCGCGGGCTACTGGTTCGCCAAGTCCGCGGCCTATCTGAATGGAAACACGGAGACGCCGGTTTACAACGGCACGACCGTCGCGAACGACCGGATCACCAGCAGCCGGAACGTGACCGTCACGCGTTACAACGCGATGGACGTTCAGCACCAGATGAAGGTTGACTTTGTCAACGCCGGCACGCTGATGGAGGGTCAGATTGAGAAGACCAGACGGCTGAGCGAAAGCGAAACGCCGACTGCGCTGGAAAACTGCTTCTTCTCGCTGTATACGCTGGACAAGCAGAACAATAAGCGCTATTATGCGGGTCGTGAAAACGGCAAGCCGTTTGGCGACTGGACGGGCGCGCGTGAAAACGCGGCGCGCTTCAAATCCGGCGCGGACGGCATGGTGCAGCTGAACAAAGTTTATGCGCCGGAAGACGCGATGACGGACGGCACGCCGTACACTTATTACGTCGAAGAGATTTCCGCGCCGAATTACAGCTATCAGCTGGCGTATGACGCGAAGATTGGTTTGGCGGCGGGCAGCGTGGCCGACACGATTTCGATGGTGAATACGCGCGGCGTATCCATTCAGGTTCGCGTGTTCGGCAGCGTGAGAATCAACCGCGACGATGATACGCCGGTTGTCGAAGGCGCTGTGCTTCACATCATGAAGAAAGACGCGGAAGGCAAACTGCACGAGGTTCTGCTTAGCGACGGACAGCCGTATCTGTATCAGACGGTGACCTCTGACGCAAACGGCGACGTGCTGTTCCCGTATCTGCCGAAGCTCGAAGAGGGCGAGGCGTATGTCGTCTTTGAGCAGCCGAACGCGGGCGCGATCGGCGACGATCCCACCAAGCCGTACCTGAACCCGGTGAGCCGGGGCTACAAGGCCTATTACGATTTCAAAAAGACGGACGCAAACCACAGCATGGCCGAGCAGGATGTTTCCAAGCTTGACGGCGCGGCGGGCTATTATACCGTCGTCACAGGCGAAGAGCTGATGGCCAATCCGAACGAGCTGTTCAGCACGCTGCACTTCAACGCATATAACGAGCCGAAGGGCAGACTGGTGATCCTCAAGCGCGACTATGAAAACAAGAGCGCGCTGGTCGTCGGCGCGAAGTTCAGCGCGGCGGAGACGGACGGCACGGACGAGACGCACAGCTATGCGTTTGCGAACCTCGAACCGACCGCCGCAGACAGGACGGAAGCGCCGCAGACGCTTGAAATCGGCGAAAAGAAGTATACGCTTGCGAAGGACAGAACGTATTACACGGACGGGGAGTATCGGTATACCTACGTCATCACGTCGTATGTCGAGCGCGGCAAGTACGCTTTTGCGGAAACGACGACTCCGGCGGGCTATATCGAAACCGAGGCTTCGCAGTCCGCAGGCATGCCGTGGCACACGGAGGCAGAAGCGAAGCTGACGAACAAAGGCGGCTTTGCCGCGGCGGCGTTCGCCAACATCCCGAACCGCGATCCGTATTTGGATAAGACCGTTTCGGCGGTCAACGGCGAGGATGACGGAAAGCTGGGCAACCTGCAAAACACGCAGGCGGACGGAAGCTGGCAGACGGTGACCTTTGAAATCCGGAAGACGACGAGCGACAGCGGCGCGGCAGACGCGAACGACGCAATCCGCTACCCGATGAGCAGCTTCGTGATTACGGACAACAAGGTCGAATATCAGACGGTGGGCGCGCACGGCAATAAGAGCGGCTGGCTCGACGGCGGCGAGGAAACCGTGCAGACGCAGCACTTTGTGGAAAGCGTGACCGTCGGCAAGATGAGCTTTGCGCAGCTGGAGGAGGCCTATGGCACGGCGGCGAAAGGCGACAGAATCTATGCGGATGTTTACGGCATGATCGGCACGCAGGAGACGCTGATTCAGTCGAACATCGACGTGACCGGCAGCGGCGCGGACGTTTCCCTGAAAGCGGAAGACGGCGGCTGCATCTACACGGGCTTCAAGATCGCGTATCATATGCGGGACAGCCGGGATATCCCTGCGGGCCTCAGGCAGGATACGCCGATTGCGGTGACGATGCGCTTCCATCAGGAATCCGGCGAAGCAATCGACCGCGTTTGCGGTGTGCGCAATACGGCGGGCCTCAACCTGGCCTATGCCATCGGCGCGAAGTCGCAGGCGAGCGTCAGCAAGACCTATACGGATGCGGCGAACTGCGATGCGGATTCGTCGATCGGCCTGCCGAAAGCCAAAATCACCAAACAGGTGCAGCGCGCGGAGATTGTGCAGAACCCGAACACGGGCGACTATGTCGTGACCGTGGAAGCGGAAGCCACCAACCCCAAGAGCAAGAGCCTGACGGTGAGCGCGGGTTCCGGCGCGCATTATACGATTATCTTTGAGAATATCAGCGGTCAGGCGGAGAACCTGCCCGCAATCGAGGCGCCGATTCTGGTCGATACGCTGCCGCGTCAGGCCATGGCCGTGAAGGCGGAAGCGACGAGCGACAACGACGCGCTGAAGCTGACGACGACGGTATCCCAGGACGGCTACACGGTTGTGGTCCGGGGCGACGGCCGGCTGGAAGCGGGCCAGAAGATCACCCTGACGGTGGACGCGCTGTTCGTCGGCGAACGCATTCTGGAGCAGATTATCGCGCACAACACGGGCATGGATGCCAACATCGCCTATGCGATGAGCGGCGTGCAGACCGTGAAGAACACGAAGAACCCCTTCGGCGTGCCGTTTGTCGATGATGCGGGCAACGAGATCACCGGCATGGTGAAGCAGCAGCCCGGCGACAGCCAGAGCGGCGAACTGCCCGACTTTGAAGGCCAGCACGGCATTTCGGCGAAGGCTGAGCACAGGTCGGCGGAGCCTTCCGCGCTGACGATTTCCAAGTATGTGGCGGGCACGATTACCGGCAAGAACAAATTTGTCAGCGGATCGAACGTGGCCGTGACCGGCGCAAAGACCGAAAAGGACAACGAAATCAACCGGATCTATTACAGAATTCTGGTGGAGAACCCGTCGCTCTCGCCGGCAGCCAGCGTCGCCGTGATGGACGAACTGCCGCACACGGACGACTGGCGAAACGACAGCAGCACCAGAGATTCCAAATGGGATGTGGCGCTGGAGAGCACGGCCATCAGCGTGACCAAATACGCGGCGGACGGAAGCTCCACGGAACTCAAATCCGGCGAAGATTACACAGTCTACTTCACGCAGAAGAAGATCACGTCTCAGAACCGGGATACCTATAACGACTATTTTGGCGCCGACAACATCAGAAAAAGCTGGGCGAAGAGCATGGCCCCGGCAGATGTCCACGGCTTTGCCGTGATGCTGACCCAGCCGCTGGCGGCCAAGGAGCGCGTGCTGATTGAATACACCTGCTCTGCGCCTGAGGTGACGGATTCTTCCGTTTACTTCACGACGGCAAACAACATTGCGCGGCTCAGCTATGACCAGCACAGCGGCGTGGCGAGCGACGTGGCGCGCGTGGCGATCATTCCGGAGAAAGTATGGCTGGGCAACCGCGTCTGGATCGACTTCAACGGCGACGGCATTCAGTCCGAAGACCTGTCGGTCGAACCGAATTACGCGTACACGGGCGAAGGCAAGCAGCTGACCATGCAGCTCAGCCAGCGGTATAACCGTTACCGCCCGACGACGCAGACGCAGACGATCACCGACGGCAGCTATCAGTTTGACGAGCTGTTTGCGGCGGTGAAGCTTGCCAGCCTGAAAAACGATCCGAATGATTCGGACGGGAACGTTGTGGCGACCAACCTGTCCGGTTCGGAACGCTATACGTATCAGCTTACGCTGAGCGGCATTCCGGAAAGCTTCAGGGTCACAAGGAAGGGCGTGAACAACCCGATCGCCTCCGATGAGGACAGCGATTTCGTGGCCGATGGAAACGGCAGCGCGGCGACCAAGTGGTTCTATCTGCCGGTGCCCACCGAAGAGATGGTGAAGAACAACCAGCTGGGTTATCCGCAGGTGGACGTCGGCCTCGTGCCGGTGCGCGACCTTGAAATCACCAAGAAGGCGGACAACGACGCGGATGTTTCCGATGCGGTGTTCGCGATTTACGGCCCGTATACGACGGAGGAACTCGACAATCTGACCGCGGTTTCGGCGGCGAAGAAGGTCGGCAAGATGACGTCGAGCGGCAATGTGTACAGCTTTGTCAGCACGCAGAGCGCGTATCTGACCTATGCGGACAGCTATCTGGTTGTTGAAACGAGCGCTCCCGCGCCGTATCTGAGCACGGGCGCGACGTTCAGCGGAGAGGGCATTGCGGCGCACGGCGAGGTTGAAATCGGCGGCGAAAAGCACAGCTGCTTCGTGCTGGAAGGCATGAACACGCTGCCCGGCGACTTTAAGGCCGACAGCCGAAAGACCTATCGCGTGAGCGCGACCGATCTGTACAGCGCGGCGGGCACGTATATGCTCACGGCGCAGAAGAAGGTCTTTGCGGAGGGAACGCAGGTTGAGCTGGAGCGGTATGCCAACCTCTTCCGCATCCGGGTCACCAGTCCGGATGACCCGAATCTGACCAAACGCGTTGCCGCGGGCGGAAACGTCACAGTCGAGGAGAACGCGGTCTTTGTGCAGGCGGATGAAAACGGAAAATTCGACCTGACGATGAACTACGCGACCATTCGGGAGACGGGCTGGACACAGCGCGACTGGGAAGGCATGACGTACACCTATCAGATTGAAGAGGTGGATACCGCTTTCGACGGCGTGACCTACGACAAGACGAAGTACACTGTGACCGTGACGCTTGAAGACGACGGACAGGGCCATCTGACCCCGAACGCGAAGATCTCCGGCGGTGAGGACGGAAGCATCGTTTTGAAGAACGAACTGGCGCGCCGCGATCTGACGATTTCCAAGACGACGGCGGGCAACGCGGTTTTGAAAGACGCGTTTACCGTGAAAATCGGACTCAGCCGCAATGATATTGTGCCGGTGGATGGCGATTATCCGATGGATGGCGCGGCGGAGACGAAGCTGACCGTGAAGAACGGCGAAGCGACGCTGAAGATCCGCGACGGCCAGACGGTGACGATCAAAGATATTCCGGTCGGTACGACCTACATCGTCGAGGAGACGGACGAGCGGGCGCAGGGCTACAACATCGACGCAAGCGCCTATACGTCCGGCGGAAGCGGTGTGATAGCCACGGACAAGGAAGCCAACAAGGTTGAACTGAAAAACGTCCGCAACGCCGGTTCGCTTGAGATCCGCAAGAAGATCGAAGGCAAAGATCCGATCAGCGAGCGCGAGTTCAGCTTTACTGCGGCGATCACCTATCCGGCTGGCGTGGATTTGGAGGACGCGGACAATCTGCCGAAGAATCCGGTGGGCAGCCAAATGACCGTTCAAGACCGCACGGTGACGATTAAGGACATCCGGATCGCTGTTTCGCAGACGAAACCCGACGTCAGCGTGACGATTGACAACATCCTCTATGGCGCAAGCTACACGGTAACCGAAAACGACGGCTTCGCGGAGTGGGGCTATGCGGCCTATTACGATGAGGACATGAAGTTTGGCGAGTCTACGCTGAACAGGGTTGTGAACGCCGAAAACCAGACGGCGCTGTTTACCAACGTGCGCAGCGCGGGCAAGCTGAAAATCGGCAAGACCGCGACGGGCACGGGCGTGGGCAAGGGCCTGGCGGCGAATACGGAAACGTATAACGTCAAACTGACGCTGGTAAACGAGACGGTGTCGCTGAACGGCCACGTCGGCCGCTCGAATATGCCGAGCGAGGGCGAAAAGACCACGTATCCGGTGAAGCAGGAGCAGGTCGGCCAGGAGGTAACGCTGATGCTGAGCCTGCATAACGGCGAGGTCGTGACCTTTGATGACCTGCCGGAAGGGACGAGCTACGCCGTTGACGAGGACGAACAGCCGTATCGCGACATGGGCTTTACCGTCAGCTATGCGGACGGGAACAGCAGCACGACCGAAAAGAACAAGGGAAAGATTTCGAAAGAAACGGCCTCCTCGGTTCAGATCACCAACGTGCGCGACACGCACAGCGTGAGCATCACGAAAAACGTGCTCGGCCAAATGGCCAACGAGGGCGATGCGTTTGACTTTAACGTCAGAATCGAAAAGAAGGACGATGCGCTGTCCGATGAGGCGGTTTACCGCGAGTACACCTACACGGTGAACGGCCGAACGGAAACGATCGATTTCAGACGGAGGGACGTACAGACTATCTCCTTGAAGAAGGGCGAGACGGCGGTGATCGATGACGTTCCGGACGGCGCGGATATCATCGTGAAGGAAGCGATGAGCGAGAAGCACGAAGACGAGGGCTACACGCTCAAAACGACCCAAACGGAGAACAACGAAAAGCCGAATATCATCGGCTACACGTTCACCAACGAGCGCTATATCGGATCGATTGAGATTACGAAAGCGCTTGCGGGAACGGGGAGCGATAAGGGCTACGGCAAGACGTTCACCTTTGACGTGAAGCTGTGGAATGAACGCAACCTCGACCTGCTGAACGCGCAGACGAGCACCAAGCCCAGCGGCGTGGACGGTCTGACAAAGACGAACGAGCAGCGCGACGGGCACGACGTTTACGCCGGAACGGTGAGCATCACCATGGGCGCGGACGGACAGCCGGTGAGCGCGAGCATCACCAACATCCCGGCGCATACGTGCTATGAGATTGTCGAACGCGACTATACGGACGACGGCTACACGACCCAGACGCCGCAGAACGCTTCCGGTCTCATCGATGTGGTGAACGAAGCAGGCCGCGAAGAGGCCATGACGTTCACGAATACGCGCGAAAGCGGCACGCTTGCGCTGAGCAAGGCGCTCAAGGGCAACGCGACGGACGGCGAAAAGGCGTTCACGTTCCGCGTGAAGCTCGAAAACGCGCAGTTCGACACGGCAACCCAGCGCGACGCGTATGACGTGGTCATCCGCGAAGCGAACAAGGCGGACGTGCAGACGACCGTTGCGCGCGATGCGAACGGCGAATATGTGCTGACGCTCAAGGGCGGCCAGACGGCAACGCTGCTGGACGTGCTCTACGGCACGACGGCGACGGTAGCCGAGGACGACTACACCGCGGAAGGCTATGAAGCGGTGAGTACGCAGACGGCGGCGGTCAACGGCCAGACGCCGGATGCGGCGGCTGTGTTCACCAACGAGCGCAACGTCGGCGTGTTGAGCGTAACCAAGAACGCGGTCGGCAACGCGGTGAAGTTCGAGAAAAACGGCAGAGCCGTATTCAGCTTCTCGGCCACGCTGACCTATGCGGATTGGATCGATCTTACGCAGACGAACAACCTGCCCACGGTGGATGGCAAGACCCCGAAGAACATGACCGTGGACGCGAAGAACCATACGGTGACGCTCAGCCTCTCCATCCCGGTGACGGAGGCGGCGCGCGTCGGCAGCCTGAATGTGGAAAACATCCTTAAGGGCACGCGGTACGCGGTGCGCGAGGTGTTTGACGCGCAGGACGGCTATTATCTCACGGTTTCGACGCAGAATGGCCGGGTGAACGGCAGCGAAGTGACCGGAACCATCGCGGATGCGCTGACCGGCGACGCAGTCTTCACCAACACGCGCAATGTCGGCGCGCTGGAAATCACCAAGAAGCTGGAGGGCACGGGCTATAACGACCGCGTGGCCGTAAGCAACGCGGTGCGCACGAGCTTCGGCTTCACGGTGCGGCTCTGGCGCGAGGATGGCGTCCGGCTGACGGGCGACAACCGGCCGACGCTGAACGGAAAGGCGCTGACGCTTGAAACCCGGACGGAAAACGGCTTCACCTACGACGAAGCGCATGTCACCGTGGATATGGCGGACGGCGCGGCGGCGACGGGCGAGGAGCGCGGTGTGACCATCGGCAATATCCTCGTGGATACCCATTACACGGTGATCGAGGATGAAAACGGCTATCAGACCGAGGGCTATGTCGTCCGTCAGGGCGAACAGGGCGGCGTGATGACCGACGCGGGCGATACGCTCCGCTTCGTGAACACGCGCGACACCGGAAGCCTTGAAATCGTCAAGAACCTGGACGGCAGAACGGCGGAATTCGGGCGCGAGTTTGAATTTACCGTTACCTTGAGCCGAAACGACAATATCGCTTTGGCAGGCACGTATCTCACGCAGAGCGGCCGCACGGTTGCCTTTGAGGACAACGCGGCGGGCGGCGTGACGGCGCGGGTTCGCGTTGCGGGCGGCGGATCGCTCACGATTCTGGGCATTCCGTCCGGCACGAGCTACACGGTCTCCGAAGCGGATTACACGGCGGATCGCTACACGACCACGAGCACCGGCGCTGTCGGCGTGGTGGAAACGGCGGCGGTACGCACAACCTTCCTCAACACGAGAGCCAATCCGGGTTACGGCGCGCTGACCGTCACCAAGACGGTTGAAGCCATCGGCGGCGCGGAGATTCCCGATACGCAGTTCGTCTTTGACATCGCCTTGACGCTTGAGGACGGCGAGGACTTTACCGGAACGCTGCGCACGACCAGGACGAGCGGCGAAACGGGCAGACTGTACTTTAACGGCGGCGCGGCGAGCATCCGCTTGAGCCACGGCGAGAGCGTCACGCTCAGCGGCATTCCGCTTGGCACGAGCTACACCGTCACTGAGCGCGCGGCGCAGGATATGCGCGTAAGCTCTACGGGCAGCGAAGGCGCGATCAAAGGAACCGGGCATATGGCGGCGTTTGTCAACACGATGACGCAGGCGTACACCGACCTGATTGTGCGCAAGGCGTGGAACGACGCGAATGACGCGCAGAAGCTGCGTCCGCAGAGCGTGACGGTCGATGTGACGAGAAACGGACAGACGATCACCACGCTGACGCTGAACGCGGCGAACCGCTGGACGCAGACGCTTACGCAGCTGCCGATGTTTGACGACAACGGCGAGGCGTATGACTACGACGTTGTGGAAAACGATGTGCCGGAGGGCTATACGGCCAGCGTCGTGACGCGCGGAACGACCTTCACGGTCATCAACGCGCACCGCATTGACGACGGCTTTGTCCCGGTTGACCCGGAGAACAGACGTCGCGGCGGATTGACCATTCTTGACGACCTCGGCGTGCCTCTGGGCGGCGGTATCAACATGAACGAGGGCGACTGCTTCAACTAAAAGCGGCGCCCCCGCTTCCCTGATACGCAGGCCATCAAGAAGGAGACTTTGCCATGAAAAAACTCATTTTAGCGCTCTGCCTGCTGCTCATGGTTTCCGTGAGTGCGGCAGGGGAAGAGGTGCAGACCGAAACCGCGCCGACCGTCGCTGAAATCGCGCTGACGATGCGTCCGGAGAGCGAAGAGCCTACGCACCTGACCGTCGGCAACTCGACGAAGGTCAGCGGAAGCTTTTTCACCACGCAGTTTGGCAACAACACCAGCGACATCGACGTGCGCTGCATGCTCCACGGCTACAACCCCATCGTATGGATGAACCAGCTTGAATTCACGACCGATCCGATGGTCGTGGATTCGCTGGAATCCGCTGATACGAGAGCGGGCAGAACCTACACCATCCGCATTGTGGACGGCCTGACCTACAACGACGGCGTCACCCCGGTGACGGCGGAGGATTACGTGTTTTCCTATCTGCTGCTGACCTCGCCGCAGTTTGCGGCCCTCGGCGCAAACACGGGCGCTTATGCGCACGTTGTGGGCTATGAGGCGTTTAGCGCGGGAGAGACGGACGTGTTTTCCGGCGTGCGGCTCATCGACGAGCGGACGTTCAGCGTGACGGTCAAGGCGCAGTATGAACCGTATTTCTACGAGCTGTCGTATCTGTCCGTCTATCCGTATCCAATCGGCGTGATTGCGCCCGGATGCGAGGTGCGCGACGACGGAGAGGGCGCGTATATCGCCAATATCGACGAAACGGCAGTCGAGCCGGTCTTTACGGCGGAGCTGCTGCAAAGCACGGTGCTGGACGCGGAAAACGGGTATCTGTCCCACCCGTATCTGACCTGTGGGCCGTATAAGCTGGTCAGCTATGACCGCGAAAGCGGCACGGTGGAATTCGCGATCAACGAATTTTACGTCGGCAACTATGAGGGCGTGCGTCCCGTGATTGACACGGTGACGCTCGTCCCGGTGCTGCCGCAGGACATGAAGGAGAAGCTGGAAAGCGGCGAAATCGACCTGCTGAATAAAGTGGTCGATGGCGACGTGGTCAACAGCATGCGCCCGATGCTCAGCGAAGGCTATTCGCTGCTGAACTATGCGCGTCTGGGATATGGCTTCTGCGCCTTTGCCTGCGAGCAGGGGCCGCAGCAGTTCAAGGCGGTGCGGCAGGCGATTGACTACTGCTTTGACGCGGACAGCTTTGTGCGCGACGCGCTCAAGGGCTATGGTGTGACGGTCAACGGCTATTACGGCCTTGGCCAGTGGATGACGCTGGCGGCGATGGGCACCATCCGCCCGGAAGGCATTACCCCGCAGGAAGAAGAAGTCTGGGATGCGCTGAACCTCGACGAGCTGAACCCCTATACGCTTGATCTGGGCAAGGCGAAAGCGCTGCTGGAGGAAGACGGCTGGACGCTGAACGAAAACGGAGAGCCGTTTGACGAAACGCGCGACGCCGTGCGCTGCAAGGATGTGGACGGCGAGTTGATGCGCCTGTCGCTCGACTTTGCGCAGGTGAAGGACAACGATTTCGCACAGCTGGTCGTCGATCAGTTCAGCGAAACGCTGCCGCAGGTCGGTATCGAGTTGGTTGTGCATGAGGTCAGCTTTAACGAAATGCTCAGCGATTATTACCGTGAGGACGGCGAGCGGCTGTACGACATGAATTTCATGGCGACGAATTTCGTTTCCACGTTTGATCCGTTCATGACGTTCACCGATGATCCCGACTTTGTGGGCGCGATGAACACGAGCGGCATGACCGATGAGCAGCTTATCGACATGACTTGGGACATGCACAAGACTGAGCCATACGACGTGCTGACCTACGAGCAGAAGTGGATCGAGTTCCAGAAGTATTACAACGAGCTTCTGCCGACGATGCCGATTTATTCCAACGTTTACTTTGATTTCCACACGAATTGGCTGCAAAACTACTACGCCGGCTCGGAGATCAACTGGCCGGAAGCGGTGCTTTACGCCTATATCGCCGAGCCGGTTGAAACGGCGCCGGACGAGGTGCAGAGCGGTTTGGACCTTGACGACGACATGAAGATCGACGGCGGGAACGACTTCGGCGACGATGATTTTGAGATCATCGAGTAACCGCTCAAACACAGGTATATCAAACGAACCCCTTCCATGGCCGGGCGGCCGCGGAAGGGGTTCAATGTTTTGGGGAAAAAGAGACGGAGCGAATTACACCAGATGAAGCACCTGAAAGAACAGGATATACGCCAGCCCATAGTATGCGATGACGGCAACCAGATCGTTGACGGTCGTAATCAGCGGGCCGGAAGCCACGGCGGGATCGACGTGAATCTTTTTGAAGAACATCGGCACAGCGGTGCCCACAAGGCTGGAAAGCACCATGGAGAGCACCAGCGCCGCGCCCGCGCACCCGGAGATGCACAGGGCATAGAACAGAGTTTTGCCCTTGAGCAGCCAGACGTACAGCCCGATGAACACGAGCGCCAGAAGGCCGAGCAGCAGGCCGCTGAAAAAGCCGACGCGCATTTCCTTGAGCACGAGGTCGAACTTTTGCCGCGCCGTCAGTTTTTCATCCATCAGCACGCGGATGGTGACGGCCAGCGACTGCGTGCCGACGTTGCCCGCCATATCCAGAATGAGGGATTGGAAGCAGACAATCAGCGCGACCTGAGAGACGACGGACTCGAACAGCCCGACGACGGAGGAAACGCCCATGCCGAGAAAGAGCAGAATAATCAGCCACGGCAGACGCTTTTTGAGGCTGGTTTTCAGCGGCTCATGCAGGTCCTCCTCGCCGGTCAGGCCGCCCAGCTTGGCGTAATCGTCGCCCATCGCGTCGTCCACGGCCTCGACGATGTCGTCCGTGGTGATGACGCCGATGACGCGGCGCTTTTCGCCCAGCACCGGGATGGAGGCTTCGGCGTAGCTGCGCAGGCGATCCAGACACGCTTCGATCTGCTCATGCGCCAGAACGGCCGGGAAATGGCGGCTGATGAGCGAATCGAGCGCGGTTTCCTCGCGGGCGACGATCAGATCCTTGAGGGCGATGGCGCCATAGAACGATCCGTCGTCGTCGTTGACGAAGAGGGTGGAGATATTGTCGTTTTCCTCGGCCTGTGCAACCAGCGCGCGCATGGCCTGTTTGACGGAAAGATGGCGGCTGATGGAGACGAAGTTCGTGCTCATCGCGCTGCCGATTTCATCCGGCTGGTAGGAGCAGATGAGGCGGATGTCGTGCTGCGATTCGGGATCGAGCTTCTCCATCAGGGCGCTGCGCAGCTCGGGGGAGACGGTTTCCAGCGCGTCAACCGCGTCGTCGGCGTCCATGGCCTCGACGATATCGGCGGCCTGCTCCTGCGGCAGCTCGCGGAGGTACTTGCCTGCGTCGCTGACATAGGCGAAGACGTCGCCCAGCCGCTCGGCGCCGAGCAGGCGATACAGCCGCGCGCGCTGGCGAATGTCGAGCAGCTCGAGCGCGGCGGCGATGTCGCACTCGTGCGCGTCGTGCAGCACGACGGCGAGCTGCTCGTCGGTCTGGCCGCCGGAGCGAAGCAGGCGCGCCAGCTCGCTGACGCGGGCGGACATGGAAAGCGATCCTGCCCTTTTTTCTTCCATAGCGATCCCTTATTTCTTCATGTATTTGTGAATCTGGTCGAGCACGAGCTGCGTGCCGTCCGCGTCCGGCAGGGCGGCGAGGCGCTGACGCAGCAGCTCGCGATCTGCCCAAAGCGCGTCGATGGCGGGCGGCAGGGATTCGGCGGTCAGCTCGCTCTGCGGCATGACGTGCGCCAGACCGCGCGCCTTGAGCGAATTGGCGTTGAGCACCTGATCGCCGCGCCCGCTGTGGTAGGGGATCAGCAGCGCGGGCTTGCACAGCGCCATCAGCTCGGAGAGCGAATTGCTGCCCGCGCGGGAGAGCATGATATCCGCGCAGGCGAACGCATCCGGCAGCTCGTCGGAGAGGTATTCAAACTGCTTGTAGCCCGGCGTGTTTTCAAGCGACGCATCCAGATTGCCCTTGCCGCAGACATGGAGCACGTCGAACCGCTTGGTCAGCGCCGGAAGCGCCTCGCGGAGCACCGCGTTGACCGTCTGCGCGCCCAGCGAGCCGCCGATCATCATTAAAACGGGCTTTTGGCCGTCAAAGCCGGCCAGCCTGAGGCCGCGCGCGCGGTCGCCGGAGAAAATCTGCGCGCGAAGCGGCGTACCCGTCAGAACGCCCTTCGGGGCGAGCAGCTTTGCGCACTCCGGGAACGTCGTGCAGACGGATTTGGCGAACGGCTTGCACAGCTTGTTGGCCAGCCCCGGCGTGATATCGCTTTCGTGCATCACCACCGGCACGCCGCAGATGGCCGCGCCGAAGACGACCGGAACGCTGACAAAGCCGCCCTTGGAGAACACGACGTTCGGCTTCAGCCTGCCGATGACGCCGATGCTCTGGAACGCGCCCGCGACGACGCGGAAGGGATCGGTGAAGTTTTTCCAATCGAAATAGCGGCGCAGCTTGCCGGAGCTGACCGCGTGATAGGTCACGCCCTGCATCGGCTCAATCAGCGTGCGCTCGATGCCGTTCTTTGTGCCGATATAGTGAATATCCCAGCCCTCCTCGAGCAGATGGGGGATGAGCGCCTGATTGGGCGAGACATGGCCGGCCGTGCCGCCGCCGGTTAAAACAATGCGTTTCACGCAAAGACCTCCCTGAGTTGATTTGGCTATATTATAGCAAGCAAAAAGCGGAGGGTCAAGGGGAAGGCGCGGCGTGAAAACTGCGTTAAAAAAGTGTTCAGTTGGTGTAGCGTTGCCGTAAAGCGGATGGAAATTTGTCACAAGCGGACGAATTTTTATAAAGATAACAAATTGGTGCGGAAATTCGATGCGAAATGTGTTATAATCAGGCTGTTCAATACTGTCAAACGGGAGAATCTCATCGACATTATGAAGGGGTATTCAAGCATGAACGAGAACATCGAGTCGTCCCAGAAATTCCCGATGCGGCCTGTCGCGCCGCTGGGCGTCATCGCCATGAACGGCTGCGAGGAAATGGGCCGCAGGGTCAACGAGTATCTGATGAACTGGCAGGTGGACGCGACCTCCGACCAGAAGCTCCACAGCTTCTACGGCTCGGATAAGAACGGCTTCCTGCTGGAAGCGCACTGCCCGCGCTTCGGCACCGGCGAGGGCAAGGGCATGATTAAGGATACTGTTCGCGGCTATGATCTGTTCATCATCTGTGACGTGGGCGCGTATCAGTGCACCTACAAGCTCTATGGCCGCGAGGTTCCGATGACGCCGGACGAGCACTACGCCGATCTCAAGCGCATCATCGCGGCGGTCAGCGGCAAGGCTTACCGCATCAACGTCATCATGCCGATGCTCTACGAAGGCCGCCAGCATCGCCGCACCTCCCGCGAGTCCATGGACTGCGCCGTGATGCTCCAGGAGCTGGTCGCGATGGGCGTTTCCAACATCATCACCTTCGACGCGCACGATCCGCGCGTGCAGAATGCCATCCCGCTGAGCGGCTTTGAAAGCATCATGCCGACCTACCAGATGCTCAAGGCCATGTGCCACACCTACGATGATCTGCGCATCGACAAGCATCACATGATGGTCATTTCCCCGGACGAGGGCGCGCTCAACCGCAACATCTATTACAGCTCCGCGATGGGCGTGGACATGGGCATGTTCTACAAGCGCCGCGATTACACCCGCGTGGTCAACGGCCGCAACCCGATCATCGCGCACGAGTATCTGGGCGACAGCGTGGAGGGCAAGGATGTGTTCGTGGCCGACGACATCATCGCTTCCGGCGACTCCATCCTCGATCTGGCGTATAACCTCAAGCGGCGCAAGGCCAAGCGCGTGTTCGCGGGCGCAACGTTCGCGTTCTTCACCAGCGGCCTGGAGGCGTTTGACAAGGCGTATGCCGAGGGCATGATCGACCACGTGTTCGCCACGAACCTGACCTATACCCCCAAAGAGGTGCTCGAACGCCCGTGGTTCAGCCAGGCGGACATGAGCAAATACATGGCGTTCGTCATCGCGACGCTCAACCACGATCAGTCCCTGAGCTACCTGCTCAACCCGTGGAACCGCATTGAGAAGCTGCTGACGAAGTACCGCGCCGATCATCCCGTCGAAGATTGAGAGATTCTCCGCACACACGCATAAACGAAATGGGCTGTCAAGCTAACAGAACCGATATTTCAGGAAAAATCAAGTATTTGCGCCCGAAGGTTTCCAAAGGGCGACCGGAAAGCCCTTTGGTGGGGCGATGGGGCAAAGCCCCATATCCAAAAATGCTTAGATATTTGCTTCTTGAAATGTTCGGTTTCAGCTTGACGGCTTCATTTTTTTGTTGCTCTATTTTCCTGAAAAAAAAGAAGGCGAACCGCAGTCGATTCGCCTTCCTGATGGGTTTGTTCAATTAGCCGCCGAAGGAAACATCCTCGTCCGCGTTGTCCTCGCCCTCGACAGGCGCCGGCGTCGCGTTGGCGCTGGCCTTCGGGGTGCGGGTCGGCTTCGGGGTGCGGGTCGGCTTCGGGGTCGCGGTCGGGGCCGGAGTGGCCTGCGCGGTCGCGCCTTCGATCTGCTCGCCCGCGTTCACGATGACGGCCTGATCGTTGTTGACGATCTGGATGAAGGTCTTGCCGACCTTCATTTCGAGCTCCTCGCCGTTCTCGTCGAAGAAGATCATGCGGGCGGGGAGGGACTTCGCGTCGTCGCCGGTCTTGCCGTCATGGGTGCGCACCCACGTGCCGCGGATGTACTTGCCATTCTGGAAGATTTCGGCCACGCCCTGGCCGACGAGCTGAATCACCGGGCGCTGCGGGGCGTTGTTGAACCAGCTAACATCGGTGCGGAGCACGATCACGTTGGCGTATTCCGTCTGCGCGCCGGTGAGGGCGTCGTAGTACGGCGCGCCGTTGCGATAGCGCTCGTACAGGCCGGTCATCTCGTTGTATTCGTAGGAAGAGACGTAGGCCGGGTTCGTGGTCTTGTAGTTGATGGTGATGGCGGAAACGTCCACGCCGCGGTCAAGGCCGGTCTCGGTGAACTTGAACGGGTGCTTGGTCGATTCGCTGGTGAACAGGGAGGCGACGGCGTTCATGTTGATCTGAACGTTGTGCGGCGCGACGTGCTCGCCGTCGTTCTCGCGATGGAACAGATCGCTGTAATTGCGCTCGGAGCCCTCGACAAACGGGAACACCCAGCGGCCCTTCTGGCGCGCGTCGGAATGAACGGAGAGCGCCCAGTCGTCCACGTCAACGACGATGTTATTGCCGTTCGCCCAGTTCTGCCAGCCGTAGAAGACCCACGCGCTATCCCAAATTTCGCGCAGGCTGCCCATCGGCACGCGCGCAGAACGGACAGGACCCGCGAAGGACGGGATCGTGCCCATGAAGAGCATGGCGGAGCGGGTGGAACCGTCGGCCTGAACCGGCATTTCATAGGAAATATCGGCGGAAGCGACGCCCCAGTGCGGCAGCGCTTCCGGGTGCGCGTCGATGTTGACGAGGATCGGGTAATAGTTGCCGTACCAGCTCTCGCCGGTCAGCGGATTTATGCCGTCGACGACCGGGTTTTCATCCGGCACATTGACGGAGATCTTTCGTGAAGAAGTGATTCCCTTGGTGGGCAGCTCGAGGTAGTAGGAATCCTCCGCAGCGGCGACAGCGCTCGTGCCCATCAGGCAGACGGCGGCAGCCGCGAGGAACCATTTGTACATGCGATGCAAAATAACACCTCCAAAAATGTTTCAAAAAGATACCAACCGAAACAATGATACATCAAAAAAAAGATTATGGCAAGTGTTTTTAACAAAAAGACGCAGTTTGGAAACAAACAATTCGGGAAAATGATGCCCGGCTTCATTTCTGCCGAGGCTGTAAAAGCGCCGACGGCCTGATTGCGCGGGACAAAAAGGCGGCGCGGCGCATAAGCTGCAAAAAGCGGGGGAAAATGACGCTCAAAGGCAAATTTGCAGGAATTAAAAATGAAATGTGCAAAGTGGACGAAGAACAATGACAAATAAAGGCAAAATGGCGATTGCAAAACGGGTAAAATGGATGTATAATGTCCGTGAAATTCATTTCGGGCGGCAATGAAGTCGGCTGACCCGGTTTAAGGGGGCGTTTGTCTTGTCCTTGGAGCTTTCTCGTATGTGCGCGTCGATTGCGCCGTCTCCCACGCTGGCGATCGACGCAAAAGCGAAGGAAATGCGCCGGAGCGGGCGCGACGTGGTGTCCTTCAGCGTCGGTGAGCCGGATTTCGTCACCCCGCAGTATATCCGCACCGCCGCGCACGAGGCGCTGGATATGGGGCTGACCAAGTATACGCCGGCGGCCGGCACGCTCGGCCTGCGCCGCGCAATCTGCGAAAAGCTGCGCTGGGACAACGGACTGGAGTATTCGCCCTCGCAGGTGATCGTCTCCAACGGCGCGAAATTCTCCATCTACGCCGCGCTGGCCGCGATTGTGAACCCCGGAGACGAGGTCATCATCCCGACGCCGTGCTGGGTTTCCTATCCGGAAATCGTGCGCATCGTCGGCGGCGTGCCGGTGCTGGTGCAGGGCGACGTGAAGAAGGGCTTCGTCACCGAGGCGGAGGATCTCGCGCCCTACGTCACCGAGCGCACCAAGGCGCTGATTCTCAACTCGCCGAACAACCCGAACGGCTGCATCTGGAACCGCGAGCAGTTGGCGGGCATCGCGAAGCTGGCGGTGGAGAAGGGCTTCTACGTCGTCTCCGACGAAATCTATGAAAAGCTGATTTACGACGGCGAGGAGCACGTCTCCATCGCGTCACTGGACGAGGATATCTTCCGGCAGACCATCGTGATCAACGGCGTTTCCAAATCCTACGCGATGACGGGCTGGCGCATTGGCTACACCGCGGGGCCGATTGAGGTGATCCGCGCCATGAGCAGCCTGCAAAGCCAGGTCGCCAGCGGCAGCAACTCGATTGCGCAGTACGCCGCCGAGGAGGCGCTGCGCTCCCCGAAGGGGCGCGAAGCGATTGAGCGCATGCACAGGGCTTACGACGAACGCCGCCGCCATATCGTGCAGCGCCTCAACGCCATCGACGGGCTGACCTGCGTGATGCCCAAGGGCGCGTTCTACGTGATGGTGGATATGAGCGCGCTGATCGGCAAGCATCTGGGCGACCGGCAGATCGGCGGCTCGATGGATTTTGCCGATATGCTGCTGGAAAAGGCGAACGTCGCGCTGACCCCCGGCACGGCTTTCTGCGCGGAGGGCTACTGCCGCATTTCCTACGCGACCTCGATGGAGCAGATCGACAAGGGCGTTGACCGCATCGAGCATTTTGTGAATAATCTGGTGTAAAAGAATAGATAAAACGGAATCAATTCCCTTAAAATGCAGGAATTTGAATGAGTTATTCAAATTCCTGCATTTTTTAGTACATTCAAAAATGTGAAAACCCTGTCAATATCAAACATTGTCGGCGGATTGTTGTTTGTACATTCTAACAAATATGAATAAAGGACTTTCAAAAGCGCGGGATTTATGGTATCATCGGGGCGAGCAGACGGCTGAATGTGTCCGGGAAAAACGGACAGACTAGACAAGGACGAAAAAGCGGAGAAGCCGCGTTAGAAAACCGTTAAGAAAAGGCCGGTTTTTCGCCGTCCGCCGCGGGAAATGCGGCGGTTTATCCGATTTAAGCGGATGGATTCTGTACAAAGAAACGGGAAAACGGTTCAACGTCAAAGCGCGCGGCGTTTCCTTGGCGAGTTCGTCAGTTGTGCGAACATTTCGGCCATGCTACAATAACCACGTTTTCATCAGCATCAACGACCACCCATAAAGGAGAGTTTGCATGGTTCATTTTGAGCAGTGGGAAGGCTTCGAGGGCCGTATTTGGCGCGAAGAGGTCAACGTTCGCGACTTTATTCAGAAGAACTACAAGCCCTACGCGGGGGACGAACGCTTCCTCGCCGGCCCGACGGAGGCGACGGATAAACTCTGGGGCATCCTCCAGAAGCTGCAAAAGGAGGAGCGCGCGAAGGGTGGTGTGCTGGATATGGAGACGCACGTTGTCTCCGGCCTGACGGCTTACGGGGCGGGCTACATCAGCGAGGCGGACAAGGCGCTTGAGCAGATTGTCGGCCTGCAGACGGATAAGCCGCTCAAGCGCGCGTTCATGCCGTTCGGCGGCATCAAGATGGCGGAGGAAGCCTGCCGCAACTACGGCTATGAGCCCGACCCCGAGCTGCACAGGATCTTTACCGAGTACGCGCCGACCCACAACGAAGGCGTGTTCATGGCCTACACCCCGGAGATGAAGAAGGCGCGCCACAACAAGATCATCACCGGCCTGCCGGATACCTATGGCCGCGGCCGCATCGTCGGCGACTACCGCCGCGTCGCGCTCTACGGCATTGATTTCCTGATCGAGGAAAAGACGAAGGATCTGGCCAACTGCGGCGACGGCACGATGACCGAGGACGTCATCCGCCTGCGCGAGGAAATCGCCAAGCAGATCAAGGCGCTCAAGGGCATGAAGGCGATGGCCGCCGCCTACGGCTTTGACATCAGCAAGCCCGCGGCCAACGCGAAGGAAGCCTGCCAGTGGCTGTATTTCGGCTATCTGGCCGCGATCAAGACGCAGAACGGCGCGGCGATGTCCGTGGGGCGCATCTCCACGTTCCTGGATATCTATATGGAGCGCGATCTGGCGCGCGGCCTCATCACCGAGGCGCAGGCGCAGGAGCTGATCGACCATATGGTGATGAAGTTCCGCATGGTCAAGTTCGCCCGGATTCCGAGCTACAACGCGCTGTTCTCCGGCGACCCGGTCTGGGCGACGCTGGAGGTCGGCGGCATCGGCGTGGACGGCCGCTCGATGGTCACCAAGAACGACTATCGTTTCCTGCACACGCTGGAAAACATGGGCCCGTCCCCGGAGCCGAACATGACCGTGCTCTATTCCGAGGATCTGCCGGATGCGTTCAAGCATTACGCCGCGAAGATCTCCGTGCTGACCAGCTCGGTGCAGTATGAGAACGACGACGTGATGAAGCCGGTCTGGGGCGACGATTACTCCATCTGCTGCTGCGTCTCCGCGACGCAGACCGGCAAGGAGATGCAGTTCTTCGGCGCGCGCGCGAATCTGGCGAAGTGCCTGCTTTACGCGCTCAACGGCGGCGTGGATGTGAAGACCCGCGAGCAGGTCGGCCCGGCGTATCGCCCGGTCGCCGGCGAGGTGCTCGATTACGACGAGGTGATCGCCGCCTACGACCGCATGATGGATTGGCTGGCGGGGCTGTACGTGAATACGCTGAACCTGATTCAGTATATGCACGACAAATATTATTATGAAGCGGCGGAAATGGCGCTGATTGATACCGACGTGCGCCGCACCTTCGCGACGGGTATCGCGGGCTTCTCCCATGTGGTGGACAGCCTGAGCGCCATCAAGTACGCCAAGGTGACCCCGATCCGCGACGAGACCGGCCTGATTGTCGATTTCAAGACTGAGGGCGATTTCCCGCGCTACGGCAACGACGACGACCGCGCTGACGACATCGCCGTGTGGCTGCTGGGCAAGTTCCTTGAAAAGATCAAGAAGCGCCACACCTACCGCGATTCCGAGCCGACGACCTCCATCCTGACCATCACTTCCAACGTCGTCTACGGCAAGGCGACCGGCAGCATGCCGGATGGCCGCAAGGCGGGCGAGCCGCTCTCCCCGGGCGCGAACCCGAGCTACGGCGCGGAGAAGAACGGCCTGCTGGCCTCCCTCAACTCCACCGCCAAGCTGCCGTATCACTGGGCGCTGGACGGCATTTCCAATACGCAGACGATCAACCCCGGCGCGCTGGGGCACAACGACGAGGAGCGCGCCAAGAATCTCGTGCAGGTGATGGACGGCTACTTCATGCAGGGCGCGCATCATCTGAACGTCAACGTGTTCGGCACCGAGAAGCTCATCGACGCGATGGAGCATCCGGAGAAGGAGGAATATGCCAACTTCACCATCCGCGTATCCGGCTACGCCGTCAAGTTCATCGACCTCACCCGCGAGCAGCAGCTCGACGTCATCGCCCGCACCTGCCATGACCGCATGTAAGCCGATCGGACGGGTGCACTCCGTCGAGAGCTTCGGCCTTGTGGATGGCCCCGGCGTGCGCTATGTGATCTTTTTGCAGGGCTGCGCGATGCGCTGCCAATTCTGCCACAACCCCGATTCGTGGGAGACGGGCAACCCCGCTGCCGAGACGACGGACGCGGAAACCCTGATTGAGCGGGCGCTGCGCTACAAAAAATACTGGGGCAAGGACGGAAAGCGCGGCGGCATCACCGTCAGCGGCGGCGAGCCGATGCTCCAAATGGAATTTGTGACGGCGCTGTTCGAGCTGGCGCACCAAAGGGGTGTGCACACCGTGCTGGATACGGCGGGTCAGCCCTATCGGGCAGATGCGGCGGATCAGCGGGCGTTTGAGCGGCTGATGGACGTCACTGATCTGGTGATGCTCGACCTCAAGGCGATGGACGAGAAGCTGCACCGGCGCGTGACCGGAACGGGCAACGCGAACATCCTTGCGATGGCGCGAAAGCTGAGCGACATGGGCAAGCCGATGTGGATTCGCCATGTGCTTGTGCCCGGCCTGACGGACAGCGAGGACGACCTCAGGCAGATGGCCGCGTTCATCGGGACGCTGAAGACGGTGGAGCGCGTGGAAATTCTGCCGTATCACACGCTTGGCCTTTCCAAGTGGAAGAAGCTGGGCATCGCCTACCCGCTGGACGGCGTGCCCGCGCCGACGGCGGCCGAGGTTACGCGCGCCGAGCGCATTTTGGGAATCTGCTGACACAAAAAGCGGCGTTTTCGACGGAAAGCGCCGCTTTTCTGCGTTGCCGGACTTGACGGGAAAGCGTTCGGATGATATATTAAATACATTAGAAAGTGGGGGAATCGCGACGCGCTGACCGGCGAACATACCGTACGGAAACAGGCGCTGCGGATGCAATAAAAAACAACGGAAATAGAACGAGGAGAGAAGACATGACGGATCAGACAACGTATAGACAGAAAATACGAAACGAAAAGGAAGAGATTGATCTCGTTCAAATGATTCAGTATGTTCTCCAAAAATGGAAGATTCTGCTGCTGGCCGGCGTGGTTGGGCTGCTTTTGGGCGGCGCGTTCGGCGCAATGAAGACGGGAAAAGAGCCGGCGCAGATGGACATCAACGACCTGAACGCCGACCAGATTCAGCAATACGCGAACTATCACCAGTTCTATGAGGACGAGGTGGCGCGCCAGAAGGAATCCATCTACATGAACATGGATCCGGGAGCGGTCTATATGGCGGACAAGAGCTATTATGTCGCCGCGCAGGAAAGCGATCTGAACCGTCTTGGCCTTGCAATCAGCTCGATTTTGCAGAAGCAGGACGTATACGATCAGGTTCGGGAGAAGACCGGCCTGACGTGCAGCCAGCGCAGCCTCTCGGAATTGATGAGCGTCACGTTTGCGGAAACGGAAAAGAAAGCCATCCAGCTTAGCGATGATTGCAGCAGCGACGGCAGAGTCAACATTTCGGTTGCCGCGCCCAGCGAGGAAATCGGCGAAAAGATTCTGGCGGTGCTCGATGAGCAGGTTCAGGCGGTTTGCGCGCAGGTTGCGCAGACTGCCGAGAACGGGATGACCTATGAAGCGATGACCCAGAGCGGCCGGACGGGCTACTGCGAGGACGTGGTTACCGCGCGGCAAAATGGCGAGAAGCGGTTGGCCACATATCAGGAAACCCTCGGCAAAATTGAAGCGAAATTGACCGACAACGACAAGGCGTATTATGCGCAGGTTTATGAGGGAAGTTGGAAGCCGGAAAACAAGATGCCCAAGTGGGCGGCGCTCGGCGGTGCGGTGCTCTTTGTGCTGGCGGGCGGCTGGTTCGCGCTGGCGTTCCTGCTGGATGGCAGCGTGAAGGGCACGGACGAGCTGGAGGATCGATACGGCCTGCATCTGCTGGCGCGCGTCGAGCCCGAAGGCGCGGCGAAAAAGAACCTGCGCGGCCTGGATAAGCTGTTTGCCGAAAAGCCGCAGTACAACGACGGGGCGTATCTGTCCACCGCGCTGAGCGCGACAGGCATAAGCGGCCTCGTTTTGAGCGGCGACTTGACCAATGCGCAGATTGCGCAGACGATGAAGACGGCGGCGCAGGCGGGGGGATACAAGGTCTGCGATCGCTTCGAGGTGGACGCTCAGGCCGTTGCGGATAAGATGGACGGCGTGGTGCTGTTCATTCAGCCGTGGGTCACGAAGAAAGCGCAGGTGCTTCGCGAGCTGGAAATCTGCGATTTTAACGGGCTGCCCGTGATCGGCTTCGTGGCGGTCGGCTGAGAAAGAAAAAACAGAAAGCGAATGGAAGAGTATGTACGAGCGGGGAATTAAGGGTTGGCTGAAGCATTTTGACTTTATTTTGCTGGATATGCTCAGCCTTGCGCTTGCGCTTTTTGCCGCATTCAGCTTGCGGTTCAGCCAAGCTTGGGGCAGCTATCAGACGGAGCTGTACCGAGAACTGCTGGTTATGCTGATGTTGCTGGATTTCACGGTCTGCGTGATGTTCAACACGATGCACGACGTGCTCAGGCGCGGAATGTATCAGGAAGTGCTTGAGAGTGTGAAGCATGCGGCGATTGTCTTTGCCGTTATGACCGTACTGCTGGTCGCGCTCAAGATCAGCAATTCATATTCGCGAATCATTCTCTACGGCACATCGGCGCTGCACATGGTCTTGGGCTGCGCGCTTCGGCAGATCTACAAGAAGCTGCTGCAAAAGCGGATAAAGCACGAGAAAAGGCGCGCCGTGTTGATTGTCGCGCTGGAAGCGCGCGCGGCGGAGGTAGCCCAAATGCTGCTGACAACCGCAAACGATGCGTTTGACTTGGCGGGGCTCGTGCTCTCGGATCGCGACGCGCAGGGGGAGACGCTGAACGGAATCCCGGTGGTGGCGAATCTGAGCGACGCGGCGGAGTACATCTGCCGCGAGTGGGTGGACGAGGTGTTCATCGAGGCGGACGCGATCAAGGCGGCGAAAAAGCTCGTTGCGCAGTGCCAGGAGATGGGCGTCGTCGTGCACGAGCAGCTGATGCTGGAGAGCGGCGTGAGCCAGAAGCAGCTCGTCGAGCACATCGGCGATTACACGGTGCTGACCAGCACGGTGAATTACGCTACGCCGTTTCAGGCGCTGGTCAAGCGGCTGATGGATATCGTCGGCGGCCTGATCGGCTGCGTGCTGGCCGGAATCATCATCCTGATCGTCGGCCCGCAGATCAAAAAGGCTTCGCCGGGGCCGATCATCTATTCGCAGGAGCGCATCGGGCAGAACGGGCGGCGATTCAAATTCTATAAAATCCGCAGCATGTATCTGGACGCGGACGAGCGCAAAAAGGATTTGATGAAGGAAAACCGCGTTTCGGACGGCCTGATGTTCAAGCTGGATTTTGACCCGCGCATCATCGGCAACGAAATTCTGCCGGACGGCACGAAAAAAACGGGCATCGGCGCGTTCATCCGCAACACGAGCCTCGACGAATTTCCGCAGTTTTTCAACGTGCTCAAGGGCGATATGAGCCTTGTCGGCACGAGGCCGCCGACGGTGGACGAATGGGATAAATACGAGCTGCATCACCGCGCCCGCATGGCGATGAAACCGGGCATTACGGGCATGTGGCAGGTCAGCGGCCGAAGCGACATCACGGATTTCGAGCAGATTGTCAAGCTCGATACGCAGTATATCTGTAATTGGAGCATCGGGCTGGATCTTAAAATTCTGTGTCAGACGGTCAGCGCCGTGCTCAAGCATAAGGGCGCTATGTAATACTAATTCTTGTTAAAATGGCTTAATCCGCGCACCATCTTTTTCGCTCTGACTTTGCCTCGTTCCGTTCAACGTACCTCCAGTACGCCTCACTTCACTTGGCTTCGTCAGAA